>MDTD01192440.1_pt1 | contig 11287 bp, 11 predicted proteins | sample 811221 | NCBI WGS metagenome assembly MDTD01 (sample SAMN05326646, study PRJNA326480) | marine metagenome | isolation source: seawater | place: Pacific Ocean: South West | collected 2011
ATATAATTTTCATTTGTTATAACTTTACTATCAACTTCTAATTTACCTTTTTGAGCTTCTAACAAACCCAGAATGATATCAATTAAAGTGGTTTTACCACTACCAGTAACACCTGCAATTCCTACTGTGTTTTTGGCAGGAATATTAATATTAATATTCTTTAAAGTTGTTTTAGATGAGTTGGGATAGCTGTATGAAATATCTTTTAAAGAAATATTTTTATTGAGTGGAATCCTATTTTCATATTTTGTTTCATTAAATTTTTTTAAATTTTTTAGTTCCTTATGAAGAGAATTAACCGTGGGTGAAACATATGTAATTAAATTAAAAGATGCATAAATTTGTTGTAATGATGGCATTAATCGATAGCCTGCAAAAACATACAAACTTAATATAGGCAAAGCACTGTTGATACTGCCTCTATCAACAATTAGAAATAGAATCATAATTATTACTCCCCCAAAAGCTAATGCCTCTAAAAAATACCTTGGTAACTGAGTCAAAATTTGAACATAAACTTGTTTCCTTGCAAAAATTTCTGCTGCTTTTGAAAAACGTTGAGAGTATGTTTGCTCTAATCCTCCTACTTTAATTTCTTTAATAGCACCTAATGCCTCGCTAATTGATATAAATCTTAGGGTATTATTTTTTAATCGTTCTTTTCCAATTCTATTAAGATAATTATTTGTAAAATAAAAAATTAAACCATAAAAACTGCTGATAGTTATACCAACAATTAATGCAATTTTATAATCAACTAAAACTAATAATGTTATTATAGCAAGTGTGACCATGCTTTTTGATATTAGTTCAAATATTGGTCTTAAACCCTTGCCTACTATAGTGCTAATTTCTGATAAAATAGATTTTCCAAGGTCAGCGCTATTACGACTTAAGAACCAGCTATAAGGTTGACGAAGAAAACTTTCTAAAATTCTTTTGCTTATAGTATATTGTCTCATTTCAATAAATTTTAATTGCACATAGCTTGTAAGAGCTTTGAAAGCTAATGAAATTACTAAAAATAGAAAAACGAAAATGCCTAGGACAACAAGAAATTGATCTTTATTTTCAATTCCAAATTTATTTGAAAAACTAAAAATTTTACTTAAAATTTCATTAGTTTCAATAATATCTGGATTTGATACAACTGCCATAAAAGGCATTACGGATGCTATTCCCAACATGTCCAATAAAGACATTATGATAATCATTATTAATAATAAAATCGCTTTTTTACGTTCGTGTGATGTAAGTAAATATAAAATATTTTTTATAGTTATTATTAAATTTTGATATATTTTATTCAATTTACTTCCTCAATCTTATTAAAAGTGTTCTATCTGACAATAGTTTAATACTAAATTCTTTTTTAATTTTTAGTATTTTTATAAGTTCTTGTAATTTAAAAAAAATTTGTGCTTTCTGAAAAGGAGGAAATTTAAAATTTCTTTTAATAGAAAAATTATTTTTTATTAATCTTCCTAATGCGCCGTTAAGTTTCATTAGTTTTAAATTGCACTTAAATAAAAACCAATTATTTGGTTTTGATAAATCTTTATTACCAATAGTTTCCCAAACTTTGATCATTTTTTTTGCAGCAGTTTCTTTTTCATCAACATAAATTTTTTTACGGAAAATTTTAGAGTGAGGTTGATTTGATCTTTTATTTTTTAATTTAGAATTATGAAAAATTTGATCAACTTTTTTAGATAATGCAGAAAGAGAAGAAACTTTTTGCCCTAAATCATTAGCTAATTTTCTAGAAAACTCTGCTTTAAAAGGAATGTAGGAGATTACTGGTGTTTTTAGGAAACAAGCTTCGAGTGCACTAGTACACCCATTATGTAAAATTGCAAATGCATCTTTAATCCATAACGCAACACCATCTTCTCTTATAATTTTTACATTTGGAGTTTTTTCTAATAAAATTTTCCACAATTCAATATTTTCTGCAGGATGGGGTCTTAGTATAATATCAAAATTTTTATTTCTTTTAGCAAGGTATTCGATTGCCTCGAGGAAGCATGATATTAATTTAAATTGTTCACTTTCTTGTTTAGTTAATTTTTTTAATAATTCTGGATCTCTGTCAAAATAACCTCTTTTTTTTCTAATTTCTATTCTTTCATAAAATGTACGCATATCCGTGCCTGCACCAAAATTAGATGGTATCAAAAGAAATGGTTTTTTTGATTTTTTATACTTTTGTTTCCAATAACTTAAAAAATCTGGCCTCCATAAATCAACACGAGGAGATCCAGTCATATAAATTTTCTTATTGGAGTCTGGAAAAAATTTTTTTAAAGTTTTAAAATCCTCAGGCCCCCATGTAAAAATTGCTGATGCTTGTTTAATTGTTTTATTGCTATATCTTAATGTAATCATTCTTTCATAACCGTAGTCAACTAAGCCTCCCTCTTCATCTATACTTGTAATTTTACAGCCATTAAAAATAATTTCTTTATGTTTTTTAATTTTAATTTTGCCTGGAGTTAATGATTTAGTGTGAAAAATACCTGGAGAAAGTAATTTTCTTTTTAATCCTTTGCTAATGGACTCATAATCTGAAATAATAACATCATGTCCCCTCGATGCTGCAACAACAGCTAATAAAAGCTTACTATCAAGTTCTCTCGCGGAAACCTCAAGATTAATATATATATTCATTTACTCTATTTTTTTTTAATAAAATATGGCCTTCCATATTTAGAAACTCGATAAGCTTTTAATTTATTTTTTTTTAAAAACTCGTTTACAGCTATAGTTGCACCTTTTATATGAGTGTAATCATCAATAAGAATGAGACCATTTTTTGATATATATTTATATAAATGATCTAAAATAAACCTTGTGGGCTCATATATATCTAAATCTAAATGCAATAAGGATATTTTCAATTTTTTATTTTTCCGCAAGAAATTGGGTAAAGTCTCTAAAACATTTCCTTTTATAAGTTCAAAATTTCTGATCTTTTTTTTCTTTAAATAAAACTTTAACAAATTTATATCAATACCGGTGCCAATATTTTGATCATGTCTTTTAGCAAAAATTTTATCAGCTTTTTTATTTTTATACTCCTTTTTTGGAGGAGGAAATTTTCCAAAAGCATCAAATCCAATTACTTTTCGTTTTTCCTTATTTTCAATTAAATCTCTAAAGGTTAAAAATCTTATTAAGCTTGCACCTTTAAAAACACCACACTCTATTATATCTCCTTTAACTTTTAAGATTTTTTTATAAATTTCATAATGATCTAACAATTTTAGTATTCTTTTTTTTTCTGAAGTTAGATAAAAAAAATTTTCATATTTCCAAGGATTCATATTTTTTCTTGTATAAATTTTAAAAGTTAATGTCAAAATTTTTTAATAAAAGTAAAATTTATTCAAAAAACTATTAAACTACCAACTTTTAAATAAAATAATTATTAAAATTGATATAAGATATTCTAAATTGATCTTTTAAAAACTTTATAATCTTTAGCGTTATCAATCTCAAACCAATTTTTTTTATATTCTCTAACATAAATATCGCAAATTTTTTTTTTAATAATTAATTGAAATAAAGCTGTTATATCTATCTTATCTAAATTTTTAACTTTTTTAAAAAGGTGTTTCTTTATTTTATCCCATGAATGTGGGTCAATTTTAAATACACCCATATATTGTCCTTTAATATCTTTGTAAGAATTGGTTCTATTACCAATTTCTACTAGCTGGTTTTTATTATTAGTTTTAAAAGTCTCTAAATCTGATAGAGGATTTTTAAATCTCTCCTTCCAATAATTTTTCCAATTTTTAAGACTTAAAATTACAATCCCTTTTTTTATCTTTGATTTATTAAGTATTTCAATAGCATCTTTATCATAATGAATATCCGCATAAGAAATAATGCATCGATATTTTGACAATATCTTATTAGCACAAATTAGACTTCCAAAAATATTTGTTGTTTTCCATTTTTTATTTTTAATTTTGTTGATTTTTTTAAATTGTTTAAATTGATTACTTTTATATCCTGTAATAATAGTTATTTTTTTTAATCCTACATTCTCAAAATTTTCTATAACTTTATCAATAAGTTTTTTTTTTTTATCAATTTTAACAAAAGATTTAGGTTTATTTTTTGTTAAGTTGCCCATTCTAGAGCCACGTCCAGCAGCAAGTATTATGGGCATAATCTTATTTGTCTGTGGTTTTAATTTCATTATGAGATACAAGTCTAATATAATAATATAATAATAAAATCTATGAATTATTGTAAAAGGTGTATCATGCCAGATACTAGACCAGATCAATACCTAAATGATGAAGGCGTGTGTAATGCTTGTCTTAGCTTTGATTTTCAAAAAGAAATTGACTGGGAAAAAAGAAAAATAGATTTATTAAAAATTATAACTGAAAAAAATTTGAATAAAGATAAATGGAATTGTGTAGTTCCAGGTAGTGGCGGCAAGGATAGTACATATCAAATTTTAAAAGCAAAAGAATTAGGATTAAATCCAGTATTTGTCACTGCCTCAACCTGTGATCTATCAGAAATTGGTAGATATAATTTAGAAAATATAAAAAAGATTGGATTTGATGTAGTAGAAATTTCAAATGACTCAAAAGTTAGGGCAAAAATAAATAAAATTGGACTTGAGCTACTAGGAGATATCTCTTGGCCTGAACATGTTTCCATTTTTACTGCGCCAGTAAAATTTGCTTTGGCTTACAATATTCCACTAATTTTATGGGGAGAAAATCCTCAATTAGAATATGGTGGGCCTAAAGATTCTCTCAATAACAGTATTTTAGATCAGAAATGGATGGAAGAATTTGGAGGACTTATTGGGTTTAGGGTATCTGATCTTATTGAAAATCATGGTTTTAAAAAACATGAATTAGAAATTTATGATTATCCTGCTGAAGAAATTTTAAAAAGAAAATCAATTTTAGGAATTTTTCTTGGATATTACGAAAGATGGGACTCTTTAAGAAACTACGAAGTTTCAAAAAATAATGGGTTTTTAAGTTATGAGTCTAATTTAGAGGGATGCTATTTTAATTTTGAAAAAATTGACAATCACCAACATGGTATTCATGATTACTTTAAATATCTTAAATTTGGATTTGCCAGAGCAACTGACCAATTAAGTTATATGATTAGAAGAAATAAAATTAGTCGAGAAGATGGTTTAAAATTAGCAAAAGAACTTGAGGGTAAGTATCCAAAGTCATATATGGGAAAATCCCTAAATCAAATTTTATCTAAAATTGGAATGACAGAAAAAAAATTTCTTCAAATATGTGATAACTTTACAAATAAAAGAATTTTTAAAACAGATCAAAGTGGGAAATTAATCAAGGATAATGACGGCTCATTATCAAAATTGAAATATGACAACTAAGGTAGCTATTATTAATTATGGAATTGGAAATATAAGATCTTTATATAATAGTTTAAAAAAGATTGAAATTGACGCAGAAATAATAAATGATCCAGAGTTAATTTGTAATTTTAATAAAGTATTTCTACCAGGAGTTGGATCATACAAAGATGCAATAGAAAAAATAAAAAAAATTGGGTGGGAAAAATCAATAAAAAATTTCTCTAGTAATAAAAACAATAGTTTGTTTGGCATATGTGTGGGCATGCAGATATTAAGTTCATACGGATATGAATATGGAAAATCGCAAGGCTTAAATATTATAGAAGGCGATGTTGAACATATGGATAAACAAGGGTGCAGTTTAAAACTTCCTCATATCGGATGGAATAATATAAAAATTTATAACAATAATTTAATAACGGAAAATATTTCCAATGAGTCTAATTTTTACTTTGTGAATAGCTACTCTTATAAACACCTTAACCCCGATAGATTAATCGCAACAACAGATTACGGGATTGAATTTCCATCAATTATAAATAAAGAAAATATATTTGGTACGCAGTTTCACCCTGAAAAAAGTTCTAAAGCCGGAATACAAATTTTAAAAAACTTTATTAATGCTTAAAGTAAGAATAATTCCTATAATGCTCTGGAATGGTACAACTCTTGTAAAAGGAAATAGATTTGAAAATGAAAAAAGATCAGCTGGATCACCACTTACAACAATAAAAATTTACAATTCAAGAGATGTTGATGAAATACTTTTTTTTGATATTTCAAGAAATAACAAAATAATTGATAAGGATTTTATCCAAAGTATTACTGATTGTGTAAGTGTTCCCATAACAATTGGGGGAGGGATTGAAAAGATTTCTCAAATGGATGATCTTTTTGAGTTTGGGGCTGATAAAATTTCAATTAATACAATAGTTTTTAAAAATCCAAATATAATAAATGAGTCTTCTAAAAAATTTGGTTCTCAAGCAATTACAGTTTCAATTGATGTAAAAAAAATCAATCAGAAATACGAGTGCTATTATAATCTTGGAAAAAATAGATCTAATAAAAAATTTGAAGATTTTGTAATGGAATGTGTCGATAGAGGTGCTGGAGAAATAGTGATTAATTCTATTGACCACGATGGATTAATGAAGGGCTATGATAATGAGCTGATACAACTTACCTCATCATTAGTAAATGTTCCAATTATTGCCTCTGGTGGTGCTGGAAATTATGAACATTTCCATGATGCATATAAAAATGGTGCTAATGCCTTTGCTGCTGCTAGCATTTATCATTTTACAAAAAATACTCCTGCAGAGGCAAAAAAATATCTTATAAATAAAGGAGTTCCAATCCGAGAAAATTTTAATATATAATAATTATGAATAATGTAAAAATAAAAAAAACTATTATAAAAGACTCCAAATTATTTTATCAATTAAGAAACAATAAATTAAATAGAAAATTTTTTTCTAATTCAAAAAATATTAATTTTGATGAACATAAAAAATGGTTTAAAAAAAATTTTAATAAAAATTATTATTTTACTTGTCTTTATAGTAAAAGTAAAATTGGTTACATTCGTGGAGATAAATTAAATGAGTCAATTTTTATATCTATAGCCATAGACAAAAAATTTAGAAAAAAAAATATTGCAACAAAATGTTTTAAGTTATTTGAAAAAAAAATTAAAGTTAACTCAATACTGTTTGCTAGAGTGTTAAAAAAGAATACGAATTCTATAAAATTTTTTGAGAGAAACAAATTTAGTTTACTTAGAGAAAATAAGAATATTTTAACATATTACAAAATTCATCATAAAGATTATGAAAAATATTTAGGTGCCATTACTAAAATAGAGAATATTAGAAAAGGAAATAATATTAATTGGATGAACATTTTAAGAGTAGCTTTCACAAATTCACCAGTTGAGGCATCTAAAATTTTTAAAAAAATTTATAGTGATGACAAAACCATCAATTTTTTATCAAAAAAACTCTTTTGAGATTAAAAGTGTTTTTTTTCTAATGGAGTTCCGAATTTTAAGTTTTTTTTGCTTTTTTTTCCTATTACATCTTTAAAATACATTGGATTTAATCCATTCGACGGGCGAACAACTTTTATATTATCTTTTGTAAACTTTTCATTCTTTTTTATATCTTGTGATATAAAAATTGATCTTTTAAACATTTTGTGTCTTTTCTCATCTTCTGAGAGGCTATAACAAATTTTACCTAGACTTAACCAAGCATTTTTGGTTTCATTTACTAATAATCTAAACTCGTCAGGATCCATTGAAAAACTATCATCAAAACCTCCGGCATTTTTATCAAGTGTAAAATGTTTTTCAATTATTGTCGCTCCATAAGAAATCGACGCAACAGCCGCACCAATGCCTGGTGTATGATCACTTAGTCCAATTTCAACTTTATATCTTTTTCTTAAATCTAATATAGTTTTTATATTACTATCCTCAATTTTTGCGGGATATGAACTGGTGCATTGTAGAAAAGCAAAATTATAAAATTTTTTTTTAATTAAAAACCTATATAAATAGTTAATCTCTCTTTTTGTAGTTGCTCCCAAAGAAATTATTAACGGTTTTTTTTTTTTAATTACTTTCTCCAATAGAGGTATATGGTTGTTTTCAAATGAAGCAATTTTAAAGGCTGGTACATTAAATTTACTTAGAAAATCTACAGACTCTTCATCAAATGGGGTGCTAAAACAAATTATGTCATTTTTTTTGGCCTCTAAAAAAATTTCTTTATACCAACTGTAAGGTAATGAAGCTTTTTTATACAAATCATATAAATTTTTTTTATACCATAAGCTTTTTTTATCGTTAATTAAAAAAAATTTTTTATTTGAATTTAAAGTCATTGAGTCTGCAACATAAGATTGTAATTTTATTGCATTTGCTCCTACTTTTTTGGCTTCCTTAATCAATTTCAAGGTTCTGGTCATACTGTTATTATGATTTGCGGAAATTTCTGCAATTATAAACGGTTGTTTTTTTGTTGAAATTTCTTTTCCAAAAATTTTCATTTCTTTTTCTTTAATACAAAACTTCCTTTTACAAGTTTATTTTGTAATGAGACGTCAGATAATTCCATCTTTTTATTTCCTAAGACTAAATATGCTTTTGGATAATTATTAGCATCTAACATTCTTACAAAATCATAAATCTTATCAAATTTTTTATTGATAACATATGATAAATTACTTTGATATGGTTTTCTTCTATAAAAAAAAGATGATCTACCTTTTTGTTTGTAAAATGAAATTTTCTTTTTTTTTGAAATTTTTATGATCATTTCAAGAGCTTTTTTTTCAATGCTTTTATAAATATTATCTGCTTTTCCAGTTAAAGAAATACTTGATTTCATGCAAATATCACCACCGTCAATTTGATTATTTATTTTAAATGCAGAGAGTTTTGTCTTGTTGATTTTGTTTAATATTTGATTTTGAATTGGAGAACCTCCTTTAAATTTAGGTAGATCAGATGAATGAAATTGAATACATAAAAAATCTGAAAAAATTTTTTTTGGTATAATTTTTGACCAAAAAATAAAAAAGATAATTCTAGGCTGTATTTTTTTTATTTTTTTTAAATTAATATCATTAAGCAAGGTGAATTCTTTTCTATTTTTGAAAAAATTATAATTATTTTTGTCCCATTTTTTATTTGAAATTATTATAATTTTTCTCATTTCAATTTATTTTAAGACAATTTCTTAAAAATAAAAAATGACTCACACATTTTTAAACCTACGGAATTTCCTCTAAATTTATAAAATGTTTCCAGTGAATTTAAATCTCTACTAGTCCTTTGATTTCTTATTTCAGTTCCATATGCTAAAAGAGCTCTTTTTTTTATTTTCCAATATTTTGATATATCAACATAGTAATTAGGCTCGAAATAATGAGGAGAATAATCCGTAGATGAGGGTATCTCAAAAAATATAATTTCCTTACATTTTTCATTTTTTAATGGCCTAAAGGCAGTTATCGTAGCCATAGAAACTGCGTTATGATCGACGTTAAGATCTTTGAAATAATGAGTATATACAATGTCAGGTTTAATTTTTGATTTAGCTTTTTCTATAACTTTTACTAAATCAAGAAGAGGATATTTATCTAATTTATTATCTTCAAAAACATTTTTATTTTCTATCCACTTAAATTTTAAAATCTTTGATGCTTTTATTGAGGAATTTTGTCTTATTTTGAAATCTTTTTTATTTACCATTCCTCTAGCTGAAACTCCATCTGTGAATGATAAACAAAATACTTTATCTCCATTAAGAAAATGTTGATATATCACGCCTCCACAACCAATCGTCTCATCGTCTGGATGTGCAACAATAATTAAAACTTTTTTTCTACTCATTTTGTTAAGCTGAACATTTTTTTAGCTATCTTAATCAATTTTTTATCAAATTTTTTATCTCTTTCTGGGTGCCACATCCATCCAAGCCAATTGTATTTTTTGTGTTTTATTGCTTCAATTTGATTATCTTCAGAATAGGCTATTATCTCAAAATTTCTACCTAATTTTTTTATTCCGTATTCATGAAAACTATTAACTTTTAGTGGATAATTAGAATTACTTTTAATTTTATGATTAACTCCAACATGATTAATTATTTTTTTTAAAGATCCCCCTTCTACAAAATTTATAAATTGTAAACCATGGCAAATTCCAAGAAGAGGTATATTTTTCTTCTTTGAAATATCTATTAGACGTTTTTCAATTTTATACCTAAGTGAATTTTTATTAATATCATTACCACCACTAAGAATAATACCTCTGATTTTAATTAAACTTTGATTCAAAAAATTATTCAATGTGTTCAGGTCAGACACTAGAAGAGGTTTGAGTCCTAAAAATAATACCCAATCAATTAACTTCGTATCTATGCAAAACCTTAACTCTTTTTTATTATGAAAATAATCTTGACGCATTGATATTAAAACAAATTGATTTTTCATAATTTAATATACTCTGATAAAAAAATTTTTACAGTTAAGATTTATCTTGTTAGCTAATTTAATTTTTTCAAATATAACATTTCCACAACCTATTGCTGCAGGAATATTAAGTTCATTACACCTTATAGTCATATGAGAATTTGCTCCTCCATATTTAGTTATTAATCCTTTTATCTTAAAACTAAAAATAAAATCAAAACCTGGGTCGGCATTTTCTAATAGTATTATTTTATTATCTAAATTATTTCCTATTTCATTTTCTAAAAATAATATTTTTGCAGTCACATTCTGCTCCGTAACAAAATTAGGTATACTTACAACAGAAGCTCCTATATATGCATTTTCTTTTTCTACGATTATCTCAGGTAATTTTATTAATTTATTTAATTCTGTTTCTTTTATATTTTTATCTATCTTTTCTTGAATAACATTCTTTGGAGATTTAGATAAATATAATAACTGATCAAGAGTTAAATTTTCAATATTCTTAACTTTAATTTTTTTCTTTTGTGCAAAAGTCGTAATTTTTTCGAGAATTGTGTTTATGCTTTTTGTGAAAATGAATTTTGCGTATTCTCTTGATTTAATTGAACTTTCGAAATATTCAAATAGCTGATTTACATTTAAGTTAATTTTCTTTTTGGTTAATAATTTCTGGATTTTCTTTTTTTTTTTAAATGAAAGATTAAATTTTACATGTTTAATAATAGAATTTACCTCATCATTAATTAATATCTTTTTGCTCATTTTTGAATAATTATTCGATTTAATATCGTAGGTACCTGCTCGAAGATGTCCGTATTTTTCTAAAAAACTCTTATACGACAATTTTTTATTATTTAACAAAACTTGATCATTTAAAAAATCAGTGGTCACAGTTGAAAAAGATCTCATAAAACGATCTAA
>MDTD01092503.1_pt1 | contig 11286 bp, 8 predicted proteins | sample 811221 | NCBI WGS metagenome assembly MDTD01 (sample SAMN05326646, study PRJNA326480) | marine metagenome | isolation source: seawater | place: Pacific Ocean: South West | collected 2011
CGGTGTGTGAGAGTATCCAAGTTAATGCTGACCCCGCGGCACCTGGCGCCCTGACGAATGTTCAGGCGACCATTCGAAATGCGAGGTCTTCTTCGGTGGAGATTGCTTTCACAGCACCGGGCGACGACGGTACTGATGGCGTCGTGGCGGGCTATGAAATTCGACGAGTAGTCAAAGCTGACGCCAATGCGGCTGTTACGATTGCCGAATGGGATGCGGCATCAGCGTCCAGCCTGATTGTAAACGATACGACGGCAAGCGGTGGCCCCGTCACCATCAATATTTCCGGTGTTGGTCCTGGGTCAACTACGGGCGCTCATGGACCCTTAGCGGCAGGATTGGTACCGAACCAGCTGCACACGTTGGCTGTTGCTGCCATCGACGATGCGACGGATTTAGACGCAGGTGCAAGCCATCCACGCTTAGGCGCAATTTCCGATATCACCGTCGATTTGAGGTGGCGTTCTGAAACGTACGATATTCCTCGGTCCGCTGGAGACTGGGCGGGCGGTGGCTTGTCGGGTCAGGCATCGCCCATTACCGCAGCGGGTGATGTCGATAATTCAGGACATGGGGACGTTGTCGTAACGTATTGGACATTCCAGGGTGGTTTTCAGACGGCAGCACATTTGGTGCTGGGTAATGACGAACCATCAAATGCAACGTCAACGCCTTTGACTTTTCCTGCGGAGCTTTCGTTTGTTGTTGCCGCAGCTGGTGGTCAGGATGTGAATGGTGACGACATTCCTGATATTGTCTTGGGCGGTTTCAATGCGGCGTTTACAAGTGGAACGGTGGCTGTGTACTTGGGTTGCGATTTAGCGGTCGATTGTGACCTGGCGACTCTGACCACAGCAGATGCCGTGTTTACCCTACCCGGTCGATTGCTTAACGGCGTGAATCTCATCGGCAACTTCCACCAGAGAACGGGCGACTCCAGCGCATTTGCCGATATTTTGGTGGGTGGTTCATCGTTGCCGGGTGGTACGGACACAACAGCATGGGTGATTGCAGGTCGTTCGGCGTGGGCGAATGTTGAGATACAGACTGCCAATGATGTGCCCAGTGACAATGGGAATAACACCAACGGTGTGACAACGCTACAGACCACAACAGCCGTACCTGGGCAAAGTGCCGCAGCCATTGGCGACCTCAATAATGATGGGTTTGTCGAAATTGCGATAAGCGGTGGTACAAGCCCTGGTTTTGTTCATGTAATTGAGGGCGGCACCGACCTGGGCGGGCGTGTGTCGATTGACGCGAGTACGTTGGCTGGTGTGCCGAGCTGTATGCGAGAAGTAGGTCCTAATGAGTCCGTGGGTTTTGGTCAAGATATCGAAGGAGGTCTTGATCTGAACGGCGTTGCGGGCGGCGATTTTGTTGTGAGCAACCTTGAGGGCGTTGTAGCCGTGATGTCGCAGGATCTGGGCGAGGTCGATTGCTTCACCTATGGCGGTCCATTTCGTTTTGGTCAAGACACCTCTTTGGTAGGCGACCTCAATGGCGATGGTCACCAGGATTTGGTGATTTCGCATGGCGTAAATCACGGTTCGTCGGTTTCCACGGATACAAATGCCTACGTCTTTCTCAATGATGGGAATGGACAGTTTGGCATTCCTTACAATACAGGCATTCAACGCCGTGCTCATATGAGACTCGACGCCGTTACGGTTACATCGGGCGGTCCAAATTATGAGTCTGGGGTTTCGGGTGTCTCGGGCATTGGTGACTTTAATGGTGATGCAACGTCTGATATTGGTGCAGTCATCAAACAAACTGGTAGCGGTTCCCTACAATTGGTAATTTATTACTAAGCTATGTCTCAGGAGAGAATGCGAATGTCGACACAAGCTAATGAAGATAAGAAGAAGACGCGGCGTGCTTACAGAAAACCTGATTTTCTGACGTCCATTGTGTTTGAGCGTACGTCCCTGGCGTGTGTACCCACTAACCTGAATACACAGCCTGGGCCAGCACCTTTCGGCTGCTCAATGCAGTCTTAGGGTTCTATCACTGACGATGACCACCGTCTATGTGGGACCCATCGGTATTCAGGTGCACACTGCTGCTGCGCTTGACCCGTGGCTTCGCTCCTTTGACGCCTACCTCACAGGAGGGCCGCGCCATGCGTTAGACGTGCAGTGGTCGTTGACCATTCATCCTCTCGACGCCCCGTCAAACCGACGAAAATCGGCGGATTTCTCGTTCAAACGACATGGTCTTGAGTTTGTGGCAGACCGCGAAAACCAATCCGCACACCTCTATAGCGTCGGCGAGGAAGCGGATTTTTTGGCCGCCCTAGAATTGTGTATGTATTTAGCCTGTCATCAACTGGGGGGTCTTTCGATCCACGGTGCAGCCGGCGTCGTCAATCATAAGGGGTGGCTGATGCCAGGACCCTCTGGAACTGGCAAAAGTACCGCGGCTCGTTTTGGTGGATTCGAGCGTGTCATCGGTGATGAGCGTATCTTGTTGTTGCCGTGTATTGATACGGGTTGGCAGCTCGTTTCAACGCCGTTTTGGAGCCGTGGCCGAGAACGTGTCCCAGAACCATGTCAACACGAGCTACATGCCATTCTAGACCTAGAAAAACGTGCAGCACTCCATCTTACAGAAATTCCGCAAGCAGAAGCGTTAGAATCACTGATGCGGAACATCGTATACTATGGTAATGATGCCCAAGAACGGGATCATTTACTTGAAACCGCTCTGAATGTGTTGTCAATCACCGAGCAATATCGACTGGGATTTCCAAAGGACGGACCATGGGCTTGGACCCTAGACCAAATGCATTCCAGCTTTTCTCGCACACGGTGCGAACCAAGCATATTCCCATCAATATCCATTGGGATCTGACCTACCGCTGCGACCACAAGTGTGTGCATTGCTACATCACAGAAAGAAAGACAGACGAGCTTTCGTTCGAAGAGTGTAAAGATGTGCTCGATCAATTGGCTGCAGCAGGCACATTTACGATTCTTTTCAGTGGCGGCGATCTATTTGTTCGAAACGACGCCATCGATATTATCGCGGAAGCGCGTGCCCGGCGATTTGATGTCAGAATCAATACCCACGGCAATTTCATTACGCCAGAGCTTGCGGACCGATTAGCCGATCTCGGTATCGCGAAGGTCAGCATTTCCGTCTATAGCGATGTGGCGGCCCATCATGAAGCTGTGACGCTCATTAAGGGGAGCCATGCGAAATCTGTGGAGGCGTGTCGCCTCCTTGTGGAGCGCGGCATCACCGTCAGCATGAAGACGCCCATCATGGTACCCAACCAAAAAAGTTACGTAGGTGTGGGCAAACTGGCAGAGTCCATTGGCACAGAATGGGAAATTGACGCGCATATTGTACCCGATGATCAAAGTGACTTTGGTCTCTGTGATGTGGGCGTACACTCCACTGAAAGAATGCTCGCGCTCATGCATCAGCTCGAGCAAAGAAAGGTTGATGTTTCAGCCTGGTCCGAATTCAGAGGGGCGGATGACAGTGCGAGGACGTGTGCTGCCGGCACAGGCTTGGGATATATCTCGCCTGATGGGCGTTTGTATCCGTGCATTAACTGGCGTCAGGAGATTGGTCAGTTGCGATCTAACACGTTCGAATCATTGTGGCACGCCAGCCCCATTGTTGAGCAGCAGCGTACGATTACAAGAGGCAGTTACCTTGGTGACTGTGACGGTTGTAGCTTTCATTCGACCTGTGGCTATTGCCCTGGGATTTCGCATGCAGAGCATGGAGATCCCGCTCGTAGAAGTGCCTACGTTTGTGAGCGGACGCACGTGACGAATGCTGCTATGGAGCATATGGATCTCATCCAGCTAGAAGAACGACGTGTACCACTGCCAGATTCGTCAGCAGCGCATGAACTTTTATCGGGTTCTACTTTTGCTGAGCGGCAGTGGGCGGCTCGACGATCAGGTTTGTCGAAAGCGAAAGATCGGTTAAGACCGCAGCTCGTTCAAATCGCCGAACCGTCTCGGTGATATCTATGCCCCTCAAGGCTGCGATAACACAATGTGCTCAGGAACTGCTCCACAACGGTCAACGAGTCCAATTGCTTGCCAGGGGCGGCTCCATGCGACCTTTTCTTCAAGACGGTGACGTTCTGGGTTTGGAGCGTGATTTGGATACGATTCGAGTTGGAGACGTGGTCTGGCTTGCATTGGGAGACAGAGATCTCATCCATCGCCTCATCGAGGTGGACCCAGTTCGGGGATTTCGCACGCGTGGCGACGCATTGCCGGAAGACGACGGCTGGTTTGATCCGTGTGTTTACATGGCTACGCTAAAGACAGTGGAGCGTGCTGGAACCGTTAGACCAACCCCCAATACGAAAGGTCACCGCTGTTTAGTAGCGTTTCTTCGAGGGCTGAGGCATATTTACTGGAAGCTAGCTTGAGTGTGTCAAGCAAAGCGTAACCTTTGAGCTAAAGAAGCGAGTGCTCATGTCGTCCCTTGTATTTAATTGCTCACCGTATCAGAACCGAGTTGCCCTTCTTGAGGATGCTCGAACTGTGGAACTCCTTGTGGAGAAACGAAGGGATTCAGCGCTGGTGGGTAATATCTATAAGGGTCGTGTAACCCGCATTTTGCCAGGCATGCAGGCAGCCTTCGTCGATGTGGGTTTAGAACGGGCGGCTTTTCTCTATGTCGGGGATATTGCTGTGCCGAGAACCAAGGGCGAGAATGAAACGACCCTATCCGAGACACGCGCAGATGCTTTTCAAAAGCCAATTCAGTATCTGCTCACCGAGGGTCAGGAAATCATGGTTCAAGTCGCCAAGGAGCCGATTGGTACGAAGGGCGCACGAGTCACGAATAACGTCAGTATTGCTGGACGACATTTGGTGTACATGCCCACTGTGGAACATGTCGGTGTAAGCCGTCGTATTGTAGACGATGCGGAACGCAATCGCTTAAAGGATATTTTGGAAACATTGGTCCCGCAGGGTGGTGGTTTCGTCGCTAGAACCGCAGCAGAAGGACGGAGTGTCGAGGACCTTGAGACCGACTTGGAGTTCCTGCGACAAGTGTGGAACGATATCTTATTGCGTAAGGACGCCTCGCACGCCCCCGCCACTCTTTACGAAGAGTTTGATATACTTCTTCGTTCTGTTCGAGACCTCGTCAGACCAGAACTTGACGAAATTGTGGTTGACCAGGCAGAAGGTTTCGAGCGTATCCGAGACTTTATGACCCGATTTATGCCCCGTTATGTTGAGCGACTTCGACGCTATGAGAAAGAAACGCCGATCTTCGATGCTTACGGCATTGAAGAAGAGTTACAACGCTCTGTCGCTCGCCAGGTTTGGCTGCCGAGTGGCGGCTATTTGATCATTGACCAAACCGAAGCATTAACCGCGATTGACGTCAATACAGGCCGTTTTGTGGGTAAGAAGAATCTGCACGAGACCATCCTGAAAACGAACATCGAAGCTGGTGCAGAGATCGTTCGACAGTTACGACTGCGTAATATCGGTGGCATCATTATTATCGACTTTATTGACATGGACGACCAGGCAAATAGAGACCGTATTTTTACGGACTTTGCGCTGGCTCTGGAGTCCGATCCTGCTCGGACCAATATCACGAAAATCAGTGAATTAGGTCTACTCGAGATGACTAGAAAGCGAACCCGTGAGTCGCTCAAGCGGATGTTGTCCGAACCTTGTTTTTACTGTGGTGGTTCTGGTCTAACTAAATCCAGAAGCACAGTGATTCATGAGCTTTTTCGAAGCTTGCTGAATTTCGTAGACCATTTCAGCTATCCGAAGATTCGTGTTCGAGTTAATCCGAGGGTTGCAGAGAGACTTCGAACGGAAGATCGAGACCTATTCGAGGACTTGAAAAGTCGCCTTGGACGAACGGTAGAAATTGAAGAGCGGACGGAGTTTCATCTGGAGCATTATGAGTTCGTCAACTTACCTTGACGACTGCATAAACGTCACAATTTCGATGAGTTCTTGATACGCCAAATTGATCTGTCGTGCCTGCTCTGCCGCATCTTTTTCAGCCTTCGGGTCCTGGGCAAATCGATCGGGGTGGTGCGCCTTCATTTTTTCACGCCATGCCTGTTTGATTTCTTCCCTCGACGCCCCTTTTTTAACCCCTAAAATCCGATAAAACCGCTCAGCATTCTTTACCCGTTCAAAATGGGTTTGATACCGTTGAGCCTCGCGCTGTTTCGTGGAAATCCATGCCCATAGCTCCTCTTCGATTTGATCAAATCGAGTTTCCACTTCCTTTCGCAACGCGTCATACTTGTGCCGTATCGTCTCGACTTTTGCAGATAGTCTGGGGTCTTGTTCAACGACGTCCTGCGCAAACTTCTGTACGGTTTTTTGCGCTTGCTTTAGCTTGTCATAAACGCGTTTGTTCACAGTTCCTCAATCGAGTTCAGTGTTTGCCTGTAGTGTCGCTGGCATTCAGCGCAGGTGGCGCTGTCGGATGCTGTACCAACGACAAACGGCAGACGAGTGCCACAGTAACACACAAAACCAACCAAACGTGCAGGTACGCCGATCATTAATCCATAGGGTACAACGTCTTTGGTCACCACGCTGCCCGCACCGATCATGGCGTATTCGCCAATATGTGTTCCGCAAATAATGGTGGCATTCGCACCAATCGAAGCACCTTTATCTACTTTGGTTGATTCAAGTTGTTCTCGTCTTGGGTAGTGGCTACGCGGAGTGGATACATTTGTAAAAACCATGGATGGTCCACAAAACACATCATCAGCAAGTTCGACTCCGCTGTAAATCGAGACATTATTTTGTATGCGCACTCGATTGCCGACTTTGACGTTTCTTTCCACCACGACGTTCTGACCTAATACGCAGTCATTGCCCACAGAGCATGGTCCCATGAGTTTGCAGAAGTGCCATATCTTGGTACCGTTGCCCACTTGTACTTCGTCTTCCATAATCGATGTGGGGTGGACAAAGAAATCGTTATCGCTCATTTCGGGCTCCTCGATTGGAAACTGAGTGGTCTCATTTTATCGATGCGGTGTCATTCAAAAGTGTCTTCGTCGAATAATGACCGCTCTGTTTCAGTATCTGTCTTCTTCTTCGTGTCGAAACTCTCTTCTGTGTCGGGATTTGGATTTTGCTGTTCGTCGGGTTGCTTATCGGTGTTCGTTGCTGGTGTCGTCGGTTCGGCCTGCTTGAAGAGCGTTAAGGTTGGTGCGGTGTTTGGCGTGTCATTATCATCGTTCTTATTTACCGTGGTTTTTTCATCGGAATCCGAGTCGTCATCCATGTCTAAATCATCCCATAACGAATCAAGGGACGGCTCAGCTTTCGGCGCGAACTTGGGCTCTGTGCCCACCAGAAAGAATTCCTCACTATCCGAAGGCACTCCGTCTCTAACACGGAGTCCGTTTTTGTCCACCGACAGTTTTACAATGGATTCGGGCCGTGATGGGAACTCTAACCCCGTTGGCTTGATGCTGGTCACGAACTGCTTAAAAATTGGGGCGGCAGCGCTGCCTCCAGTGGCTTTTTTCCACAACCTTTGATTATTGTCCCTGCCGACCCATACAGCAGAGACCACTGAGGGCGTAATCCCGACAAACCATGCATCCCTATTCTTGTTCGTCGTACCCGTTTTACCTCCGACAGTCTGGGGCACATTACGCAGGCTACGAGCCGTTCCATTCTGTACGACTTCCACCAATGCTTCGCGCATCAGATAGGCAACCCCCTCCGACATAACGGACGTGGATTCATTCTTAAATCGTTCAATAACCTCGTCTTTACGAGACAAACGGGTAATCATTCTCGGCTGGACGCGGTGACCTTCATTGGCGAATGCGGTAAAGGCCTGGGTGAGAATATATGGGCTTGATTCAATGGCACCTAAGGCTAGCGACGGGCCTTTGGGGTAGGGTCCACTAAGCCCACATTGAGTCGCAAAATCGATCACCTTTGATGTCGTAAGGTCCATCGTTGTTCTAATCGCGGTTGTGTTGATAGACTTGGCGAAGGCAGTTCGAAGACTCACTTCCCCCAGATACTTCTTGCTGTAGTTTCGAGGGCTGTAAAATTTACCACCACCCAATGCAATGGTCTCAGGCGAATCCAATAATGTGGTAGCCAGAGTATAATGTCTTGAGTCAAGAGCTGCAGCATATACGAATGGTTTGAAGGTGCTACCAATTTGTCGACGCATCTGAATAGCACGGTTAAATTTGGAGACGCGCCAGTCATACCCGCCAATCAGGGCTTTTACATTGCCGCTTGCAGGGTCCATAACCGCCATTGCTGCTTCTGGCAGCGACGCTAATCGTAATTGAGCGGGTTTGCCTTCCTTCTCAGGTTTTTCGATGACGATGTTGATGACGTCGCCAACTTTCACATCTCGATCGAGCATGCGCTCCCATCGTCGTAACGCCGTGAATTTGAGCACACCCTCCCCTTTGCCCAGAGATAATGTAGCAAATCGCTTATCTCGTGCCACAACCACGCCTTCAATGCCAATGCCGATGGGTGGGGCTTTGCGACCGAGTTGTTTACGTCTTTTCTTTGTCCATTTCGCGAGCTTCACTCTCTTAGGTTTCCGAAGTTTTATGATGGCTTTATCTAACGTATCTCGAATGGCTGTTTGAGCGGCCAGCTGCCATTTTGTGTCAAGTGTGGTGTCAATTCGGTACCCACCGGTTTGAATGGTTTTCAGATCGTATGATTTTAGCAGTTTTTTGAGTGCTAGATCTGTGAACCAACGAAAGTCATCATAGCTTTTTGGTGGCGGAGCGAGTTTGGGCAGCGGACGCCTCATCTCAGCCTTCGCCTCTGAATCGCCCAGAAATCCCTTCCGGACCATTTGATTTAACACATAAGCCTGTCTTGTTTTGGCTGACTTGGGGTGCTTTCTCGGCGAATGCTTTTCAGGTGATTGAATCAGACCAGCAATCGTGGCTGCTTGCCCTAAGCTGAGTTGTTTGGCCGGTACCCCGAAATAGTACTGTGCTGCTTCTTCAATGCCATGCCGACCGTGACCGAAGTAAATAATGTTGAGATAAATATGGAGGATCTCGTCTTTAGTCAGCGACGCCTCTAGTCGCCGAGCCAAAATCAACTCTTTAAACTTTCGTTTAAATTTCCTCTCTGGTTTGAGCAGCATGTTTTTGACGGTTTGCTGCGTGATCGTGCTGCCACCACCGGAAATTTTGCCTCGGGTGATCATCTTGTACAGGGCGCGAACCATGCCGAGATAATCCAAACCTTCGTGGGAATAGAAATCAGCGTCTTCGGCCGCAAGAATCGCGTCAACGACCACCGAAGGTAGTTCGGCGATGGGTACAACCGTTCGTCGCTCTGTGGGGTTTGTCGGATAGAGTTCTCGGATGACTACGCCATCGGCCGAGTACATGCGTGTTGTTTGAACAAATTGATAGTTTCTGTGATTTGGTAAATCCCGAGCGAAGTACAGGTATGCGCCGAAAAAAGCCAGCACGCTTAAAAGTGATAGAATAAGCAGAAATGTAAGCGACCTTCGCAGCCATTTCTTGGCTAAGGATGGCCGTTTAACCGCCTTTCGTTTTCCCTTCGAATTCGACGATGGGCTTTTCTTTGATGTTTCCTGTTTTTTTCGGGCCACTGATACACCCCATCGAGGGACTTCCATTCTGATGGCACATTGGCCTCAATTCATCGAACTATTCTTGGCTATAGAGCCAATAGAATCTACGAAAAAGCGAACGGCGACTTCAGGAAAATGAACGATAAGTTGGCGTTATTGGTCTTCATTGTCCAGAATCCTGAAAGGCGGTAGTATCGCTAGAGATGTTTCTGCGAGGTCAAGCGTCCACTTCTGGACTTGATCAGGAGAAACCCATTGGGGGCAACCAAATGAAGATTATTTGTCCAAGTTGTGGAGCAGATTTCCAGCTGAGCGCAGACCAAGTGCTAGGTGATGGACTTCAGATCAAATGTCCAGCCTGTTTACTTGTGTTCATGGCGTACGAAGATGGCTCAACCTCCTCTATGGAGGCTGTCGGATCAGGGATTGAGGATAGTGACGGTGACTCGTTGTTGCCGCCTCCGCCCCCACCGCCGCCACCACGGAGTCCTCAGGCATCAGTACCGCCGCCGATACCGTCGGCGTCGACCGCGGATTCGGATGTTTTTGATTTTTCTTTCGGTAGCGCTGGTGACTCCTCGAGTGCATCAGATATTCCGGAGGTTGATTCTGTCGAACAGACCGGCGAGGACGCGTTCGATTTCAGTTTCGGAATCGAAGGCGCTGGAGAGAGTGAACCAGACCATCAAGCAGAGGCTAATTCTCCCTTAGGTAACCTGTTCGACGATCTAGATGACTTACCCCAACCAAAGACGTCAGACGCTGAGCTGCCTACGCCAAAAGGCATTGTGGACCTTCCTGGCATTAAGTCAGATTCGATTGAATCTGAAGTTGATGTGGATGAACCAGACGATCCTGGCGTGGGCTTACAGGCTCCAGAGGTTACAGAAACGCCATTGGAGGAGGGCCCGCAGGTCCCTCCGATGTCGACACCAGTTCAGACGGCTCCACCCGCAGAAGAAAAGCGGTCTGGTGCCTTATACCTTTTGCTGGGCGGCATTATTTTCTTTGGTGTTGTGTGTTCGGCACTTTACTTCGGAGGCTTGTTAGATCCAGGTAAACCGAATACCGTTAAGCCTCCAACTGCCGTTAAAAAGCAGCCGAAGCAGAAGGCTGTTGTTAAACTGAAGCCCTCTAAGAACACCCTCGCTCAAGTAGCAGGATTTATGGAAAAGTTAGAGCGATTGGAACTTGCTCTTACTGAGGAAGACCCGAAGACGAAGTCGGAACTTAGTCTATATTTTGCGTTGGGTGCGCTTCAGTTTCCGGACCAGAAGTACTTCGAGCAGAAAGTCACGAAATTGGCCGCCGCTGCGGGTCCTGAAGATGACACTATCGCAACGTTGGCGGTTCGGTTAGCGAACCGAGATGATAAGGTCGTTCCGCTGATTAAGGAGAAACAGCAGAAGTCATCTAAAGATCCAGTCTTGAATTTACTGGTCGGATATCATGCGGAACGAGCAGGCGAGTTACCGACGTCGCTCACGCATTTTGCAGCGGCATATAGGGAGAACCCCGCCTTTTTGCAAGCGGTCCGTGAGATGGCGGAAATCGAAATCCGTCAGGGAAATTATGTTGACGCTGATAAGCGGGTCAGCCAATTAGAGTCGAAGATTGCGCAGAGTTTCCCCAGCCTTTTCCTACGCGCCCGATTGGAATACGAACGACTGAATGGGGACCTGGAAAAAGCCAAGA
>MDTD01133197.1_pt1 | contig 11286 bp, 31 predicted proteins | sample 811221 | NCBI WGS metagenome assembly MDTD01 (sample SAMN05326646, study PRJNA326480) | marine metagenome | isolation source: seawater | place: Pacific Ocean: South West | collected 2011
ACGTCAGGTGATGTTATCACTGAAATAGAAGAAAAAGACGATGGCAAGACTAAAAAGAAATCAGGTACTAAAACTTCTAAGTAAGCAATCTCCAGCAATATGGCATAATGAATATAGTGCCAAAGAAAGCCTACGTCTGAGCAAAGTAGGAATGATGGAACTTAAAAGTTCTTTCAAAATTTATCCTATACCAATGAAGCCTGGATTCCAAGTAAAAAATGTTCATGTGAAATATTTAGAGGAAGAATTGATTGCTCCGTACTATTTGGATACAAAGGCTTTAGTCTTATTCAGTCCTAGGGATGCCATGGAGTTAAAACTAACAGAAGGTGATCTAGATTCGTGGTCTCGTGCTAGATGGATAAACGACAAGTATCAGGAACCACCAAAGTTACCTGATGAAGAATATTAACCTTTAAATTTTTTATTCTCTGCGACGTTACCTTTGTTCTTGCCTTTTTTGATCACGTATTTTTGTGTTCCGTGTCCACCAATATTAACTTCAGATCTACCTACTTGAAATAGAAATTTCTCCTTGGCTTTTCTTGCCAACTTCTTGGCATATTCCGTCAATAATTTTACATCTCGCATAATAATATTTAACTTAATAATATACAATAAACTGGTTTTTTAACTAAATCAACCTATTTTTTCATAAATTAAACGCATTTTAAGGGTCGTACAGCGGGGTCAAACAACTTTCTGGTATGCTAGTACCCCCATATTTTATACACTTTTTTAAAAAACCCTTGTTTTATATAGGTTTTTTAATGCATTTTCTAGGTTGACATATATGTAAAAGGTGTTATTATAATACTATAATGAACAGTAAAACAAAAACAGAAAGAGGTAACAATGCCTAGAGCAAAGTCAACACAAACAAGTCAGTCTAGAACTACAAGACCTGTAGACGCAATGGCTGAAATTAAACATCTTATTAAAATTAATAGACCAGTAATGATATGGGGTGCACCTGGAATTGGTAAATCAGATATCATTCAACAAATTGGCGATGAACAAGGTCGTAATGTAATTGACCTTAGATTGCTATTAATGGAACCAACTGATTTAAGAGGTATTCCTTATTACAATAAAGAGAAAAATGTAATGGATTGGGCACCACCAGTTGATCTTCCAACAGATCCTAAGGATACATCTATTTTGTTCTTAGACGAAATTAATGCGGCACCACCGGCTGTACAGGCGGCGGCATATCAGTTGATATTGAATCGTAAGATTGGTAATTACACTTTACCAAAAGGAGTTTCAATTGTATCAGCAGGTAACAGAGAAAGTGATAGAGGTGTTACTTACAGAATGCCTAGTCCACTTGCAAACAGAATGGTGCATATTGAAATGTCAGTTAACTTTGATGACTGGTTAGTTTGGGCTACTAAAAAAGAAGTACACCCAGACGTGGTTGGTTATTTGACTTTCGCAAAACAAGATTTGTATGATTTTGATCCTGCTTCAAGTTCAAGAGGATTTGCAACACCAAGAAGTTGGTCGTTTGTGAGCGAAATGATTGATGATAACATAGATGCTACACAGATGACAGATCTAATTACAGGTGCAGTTGGAGAAGGTTTAGCAGTTAAGTTTCAAGCACACAGAAAAATTGCTGGACAACTTCCTAATCCAAGTGATATCTTAAAAGGTAAAGTTAAGACAATCAAATCAAAAGAAATTAGTGCTATGTATACTCTAATTACTTCAATGTGCTATGAGCTAAAAGACGAATGCGAAAAAGCTACAAAGAATAAAAAGATGGGTGATTGGCACAAAATGGCAGACTGTTTTCTAAAATTTATGATGGAAAACTTTGAAACTGAGATGGTAGTTCTAGGAGCCAGAACAGCCTTAAAAACTTATCAACTGCCTTTCTCACCAAAGAACTTAAAGTCCTTTGATGAGTTTTATAAAAGATACGGCTCACTAATAGTAGAGGCGTAACAACATGGGAAGCCTGCTTATCTCTCTCTGCTCTGTTCATAGGACTTCGGTCCATGAGAAGGAGGCTTCCCACCCAATTTTAAAAGGAAACAAATAATGGCTATGGAAAAAATGATAATCGATGAAGTTAGAAACAATGTATCAGACACACACGACATGAGCATTGATGTATGGTTTGAACATGGTACACTTTGGGCTGATGTGTTTAAGCCGGAAGTAGTTGAGACTATCAAAGAGACCGTACAAGACTTTACAGGTAGTAAAGTGATAGCTTCAAAACTATCAGCAACTGAAACTGAACCATGGGATCAATGGGCATTTGATATAACAACGGAGAAAGTATGTATTTAGAAGTAAAACAAAAAATTGCAAATTTGGAAAGAGAAAAAATTGCAATAGAAGATGAATTACCTTTCGTTCGTAGTCAAGAACAAAGAGTAAAACTAGAAGGAGATATATTCGATATCAATCATTCAATTAATTTGTTATTGAAATATACACAACAACCAGATGATACAAATAGATAAAAAACAACTTAAAGAAATAAAAAAAATAGTTTCAAGAGTGTACACACTAGCAGACAAAATTGATGATTTACAAAAAAAGACATTGATGTATTGTGATGAATTAAAAGATTTAACAGATCAAGTAGAACTAGTGTTTGATGGACAAGAAGAACAATGGAAGGACATAACCAAACAACTAAAAATGAAAACTAGGAAAGCATTTGAAGAAGCTGGTAGAAGTTCTAAGTATGATAAATGGGATGGTAATTTATAATGGACAAAATAGATAGAGATACACACGATCACGATATGACATATGAAAACGAGCAATCAATGGTAACAATACCTTTGAAAGAATATGACAAGTTAAAAGAAAGATCAAAGTTCATTACTGACAGAGATATGATTGCAGTAATAGATAAAATAGAAGAACTTGTTAGAGCTTTAAGAAAACATATAATTAGATCGGACTTTGATTGAAAACTAAAAATAAAAAACTACCAGAGCTAGATAAAATTAAGGCACTTCATTCTGTGGCTTCGGAAACAGATCCGAAAGTTTGGTGGTATGAAGAATTAGAAGCAGAAATACTTGCCATGATGAAATATTGTGTTCAAAAAGCAAAAGTTCTAAAAGGTGACCCTAAGGCAAAAGCACATCTTGTTAGGGTAGGCAAATCAATTGACAATTTAAAAATAAGTTCATCATTGAGTATGGGTAATTTAGAAGACCTATACAAAATGAGAAAACCAAAGGACCAACCAAAATGAGTCGTGAAACTAGTTCAGAAGAAATAGCATTACTAGGCCAAAAAATGGCTTTATTAAAAACATTAAACTATCTACAAGATGAGCTTCATAAAATAAATGATAAGCTAATAAAAATTGATAAAAGAAAAATGTTCAAGGTATTACAAGGAAAGGGCAAGGATTAATGAAACATAAAAGATGGATATACTATACCTATTATGTTGCAGGTTGCCTAGCCTATATGGTTGTACTTACAACAATAATTATTGGAAGTCTTAAATGGATTGGAGCATTATAATGAAAATTCCAAAAGAAGATATGCAAATATTAAAATCCAGATCAAAACAAAATCTTAAAAAAGTCGATTCGCTTTTAAGTGATCCTTTTATAAGTGACTGGGCTAGACAGTATTGGACAAAAGTTAGAAACCATTTAGTAATGAATTTATCAGAACTGGGGGAGTTAAAAAATTCTAATTATGTCCACTAACGATGTCGATCTAACAGCCGCGAGGAGGGGCACTCCTCACTTCGTAGGTGCATACCATAAAGAAGTAACAATTGGTACTAGAGGATTTTGTTGTATAGGTGAATATCCACCCATGGATCATCCACACATATATCAACATATACCACCAGGACGTAATTTTATTAATTGTCATTACTGTGGAACAAAATTTATATACGATGAAACATTACCAGAAACAGGTTCATTACCTATCTGTTATGTAAAACCAGAAACACTTTATGATGCAGAACCTATATCAAATATCGAAGATAACCAAGCCTAGTAAAGTTTCTTCTAGAAAGAATAAAGAACTAAGGCAGTTGGCTCATGACCTATATGTAGGAAGAATATTTTGTGATTGGCAAATACCCAAAGGGGAAAGAGATGAGTACTTGCCTTCCATATTTATGGCGTTCATGCTTATGGATGTTGTAGAAAGAAAACAGTTTCTAGATAGTAAGCCCGGTATGATGTATGCCTATAGAGGTAAAGATGAAATGCCTAGAGGTGTAAATGGTTGGCCGGTTTTTTCAGCGATAAGAGTTGTTAACAGGAACGATGCAAAAAAAGTATGGAACTATTATCAAAACATAAAGGAGTCAATGAAACAATATGCCTAAACTATTAACAGACAATTTTCAAAAACAATTAAACAAACACAAACACCCGTGGTATTGTATGGAAATTCATAATAGTGATCATTCAGAAATTTTAGAAAAATATCTAGATGAAGAATGGGCAGAAAAGAATATCAAAACATTCTTATATGATGCTGGATCCAAGATTTATACTGGTAGCAGATCTGATATTGATAAAGTATCCAGGCTATTAAAAAATACCGTGGTTTTTGAGAAGTTACAACAGGACAAAAAGGAATCTAGGGTAATCCAGGATTATTACTCCAACCCGAAGAAAAACCCTTATTATAATACTATTTAAACGCATTTTAAGGGCTTTTTAACGGGGTCTTTGCACAAATAAGCACTTTGATACCAGAATATTAAAACCCACGTTAAAAGGGCTTAAAATAGCTCAAAAAAAGTGGGTAAAAGCGGTTGACATATATGCGGATCATGTTATTATAAGTTATATTAAAAATAAAGAACAGGAGAGAAAATGCTTAAAGTACTAAAATTATTAACCGGATATGCACTAGGTTGGATATTTGGTTGGGTTGGATTCTTTGTAATCCTAGCAATCGCAGGAGCATTTATATAATGGTTAAGAAAACAGCATTAAAAAAAGTTCAAACATTTGACGCTGATGTAGTTCAGAAAAGAATCGTACATTCAAGAGTTAGACTTCTTCTTAATCATCCGTTCTTTGGAAATCTTGCAACAAGACTTATTATTAAAGATGCATCAGACTGGTGCCCAACGGCGGCTACTGATGGTAGACATCTTTATTTCAACAAAGACTTTTTGGGTGCATTAGATGATCAAGAATTAGACTTTGTAATTGCACACGAGGTAATGCATTGTGTTTATGATCACTTTGTTAGAAGAGGATCTAGAGATGCACAATACTGGAACATGGCAGGTGACTTTGTAATTAACAAGGACCTTAAAGAACAAGGTATTGGTCGTATGCCAAAAGTTGGTTTATACGATCCACAATATCACGATATGTATAGTGAAGAAATTTATGATGATCTTTACAAGAATAAAAAAGAAGTAAAGGCAACTCTTGATATGCACATTGATCAGTTGATTGATGAAATGAAAAAACAAAGCCAAAACGGAGCAGGTGGATCAGGAGACAAAAAAGACAAAAATGGAAAAGGTCCTTCTCCTTTATCTAAAGAAGAACAGAAACAGATCGCAGACGAAATTAAAAATGCAGTATTACAGGCCGCTCAAGTGTCTGGTGCTGGTAATGTTCCAAGTGGTGTAGAAAGACTTATTGATGATATCACAGATCCTAAAATGGATTGGAGATCAATGTTGGATCAACAGATCACATCAGTTGTTAAAAATGATTTCACTTTTATGAAGCCTAGCAGAAAGTCTTGGCACGTTGATGCAATCTTTCCTGGACTTAAAAATGAAGATACAATTGATGTTTGTGTAGCAATTGATACATCAGGATCAATCAGTAATACAATGCTTAAAGAATTTTTAGCAGAAGTAAAAGGTATTATGAGTCAATATACAGATTACAAAGTTCATATATGGAGTTTTGATACAGAAGTTCATAATCCAGAAATCTTTACTCCAGATAAGAGTATTGCAGATTACAGACCAGCTGGATTTGGTGGTACTGATTTTGATGCAAACTTTCAATGGATGAAAGAACAAGGTGTTACACCAAAGAAACTAATTGTGTTTACTGACGGATATCCATTTGGTAGTTGGGGAGATGAAAATTACTGTGATACACTTTGGGTGATACATAGCAATCATGATAAGAAACTTAAAGCACCATTTGGTACTACTTGTCATTTTGAGGAGGACAAATAATGGAAACTTTTAATCCGTTTACCCTTGAAAGAGAAAAAATAGTTTTCTGTGAAGACTGTGGTAAAAACAAAGTTCATTACCTAGAAGAAAACGACTTTAGACATACCGAAAAAGATTATTGGGTATGTTCACATCATTCTGGAGAAGAAGAATAATTATTTTTCGTTAGCCATTTTGGCGTAGTGTTCAGCCTGTTGTAATAGTTTAATTTTTTCTATTTCGTCAGTTTGTTTGTTGGCTTTATCAACTAATTCTTTATATTTTTTCCAATGAGAGGCATCACGATTGTTATTTCGTGGTTTGTTATCATATTTAAATTTTCTTCTAGTATGCTCAGTTCTTCTCATTTTTACCTGGGTCAGAGATATTTGTTATTAATTTAATTGATTGTCGTTGCTCAAAAGTATTTAGTTGAAGTTGCCACACTTTTCAACGCATATTATTTGAGAGAAGGTAACCATAAACATCGAGGGCAAGTGGCCGCCCACATTGTGTTGCAAATGTATTTATAAAACACCTGTTAATTTTAAAGAAAACTAAAAAAGATGTAGACAACAGGTTGTAAATTTAGTATAATGAACGTATGAAAGTAGGAATTACCTTTTCAACATTTGATTTGCTCCATGCAGGTCATATATCAATGCTGATGGAAGCCAAAAAACAATGCGATTACTTGATTGCTGGTATACTAGGAGATCCCACAATTGATAGAAAAAACAAGAATAAACCGGTACAATCACTGCCTGAGAGATATATACAGTTAGAATCGGTTAAATACGTTGACAAGATAATACCATATCAGCGAGAAAGCGATATAAAAGAAATTTTAGAGCTATATCAACCTGATGTAAGAATTATTGGAGAAGAATATAAAGGAAAAGAGTTTACATCGAAAGATGATTGTGTAAGACTTGGAATAGAAGTTTACTTTAATTCAAGACAACATGATTTTTCTTCAACTAACTTAAGACAAAGAATTACAAATGCAGACTAAAACAAAAGAACTAATAGAAAATAATATCAAAGATAATGACATCGTACTTTTCATGAAAGGTACACCAGATGCTCCACAATGTGGTTTCTCAGCCGCGGTATCAAAATTACTTTTAATGCTTAATCTTAAATTCAAAGATGTTAATGTTCTCGCAGACATGGATCTACGAGAAGGCATAAAAGAATTTAGTGACTGGCCAACAATACCTCAACTTTATATAAAAGGAGAATTTGTTGGTGGATGTGATATTGTAAGAGAAATGTTTAAATCAGGTGAGCTACACGATTTACTACAATCAAAAGGCATTGAACTAGAAACAGATGGCTATTAATAGAGCGTACACACCAGGAGAAATCCCTAAAACACCTGCAGAGAAGCAAAAAGAATTAGATGAGAAAATGAAAAAATTTTTGGAGAAGGGTGGCAAAGTAGAACAATGCGAACCAGGTGCTCCAAAACAAATGGGTTCAATGGAACACTCGGGTAAACCACATTGGACTGATGCGGAGTTAAAAGCTCAATACCGAGAGAAGCATGGAATGATTCATGCTAAGACGACTAAGAAAAAAGGTTCAAAGGAGTAACATGGCTACAGGAAAAATCAAATGGTTTAATCCTAAAAAAGGTTATGGTTTTATTTCTAACGAAGCTGAAGGCAAAGATGTATTTTTACATATTTCTGACTTACAACAAGCAGGGATTGAAAAAATTACTGAAGGCGAAACAGTTGAGTATGAAATTGGCGAAAGCAGAGGAAAACCAAAAGCTGTTAACATTAAGAAAGTCTAAATCAAGTTGAATAGCTTTTGGTAAGTTGGCTCTTTGGAACTAACATCTACTAATGCATAAGAAGACAAAATTGAAGACTAGGAATAAGGTAACTAGGTCAACAACAGTTACCTTACCCGCCCCCGTGGTTATGATTCCAGATAAAGACGATAGACTCGTACCCGTGTTAACTGATAGACATTTTCTGGTTGATATTATGGCAAAAATAGAAAAGGAAAATTACGTACTTTTGAAATATTATTTGGTAGATGGATTTATCAAATTGAAGTTTGCTTTCAAAGAAGAAGCTATGATGTTTAAACTAACACATGAAAACACCAATAGTTGGCCACTTTAAACCACTTGACTTTTCCTTCAAATATTGTATACTATTAGTAGTAATAAAGGAAAAAATATGGACTTTCATTATACAGGAAATGAAACATATGGATACTTGAAACCACTCACGGAGAATGCCGCGGCTTGGTGTGCTTGTAAGGAAAATTTGAAATGGAATTCTACAACAGATTTAACTGAAAGCAGACATATTAGATTGCCAATACGATATGCATCAGAAGTTTGCAAAAGATTACGTGATCATGGTTTTGATATTGCATAAAGGAGCAAGATGAAAAAGAAAAACGGTGCAACAATATTACCATTCCCATCTGGATTGTCAAGCAAAGATAAAAAAAGAGCTAGACTATCAAGTCAAGCCTGTGGACATATTATTGAATGGGCACATGAAAATGGTTTAGATGTTGATAAAATTGTACAGTCAAGAGAAATGGCTGATATGATATTAACAGTTCATAGATTTGTTGGTAGAGGTATGGGTATTGATTCCAAAAAGTTACGAAAAGAACGAAGCTATCGACCAGAACATATAGCACATTGGAACGATGATGATTGCGAATAATGATAGTAAATTGTCCACATTGCCATAAAGATTTTGATATAAATTATAAAATAAAAAATAAACAAAAAGAATCTGAATTAACTAAAAAAATTAATGGTACGTATAGTACTGATGAAATAATACAAGCCATGAAGTCACTATTGGGAGATGATAAATGGAATTCTCAAAATTAAAATTTAAAACCATGCCAAGTTTGCCAGACAGCAAACAATGTATTATTGATTTGGGAAAACATGAGTTAAGCATAGTCCAGCATCAGTTTTCATATGGTGGCAAAGATGGCTTCTATGAAGTTGGCTACATGAAAAAGAACGGTGGAATGATTGACTTACCGCCACAAGTAACCAAATCAAAATTAAGTGATCAAGTTAAAGGCTGGTTGACTGAACAAGATGTAATGGAAATTATCAAACAATTATGTGATCACAACAGACTTGATTACAATTTTGTTTGCATGAAAACAAGGTTGGTTACATGAAGAAGTGGTTTGAAAAAAAAGAAACATATGATCTCGTAGAACTAGACTGGATAGATCCTAAAGAAGATCCAGTCAGACCGGAGCTAGATTTAAAATTTAGAAAAGCACATGGTAGAAAAATATATGGAGTCAAAGATAGTGCAGGTGAACTAGCGGCCATAATGTGTTTTGCATTTACAAACGAAGTACCAAAGACAGTAGAAGAAATGGATATTTTAAGTAAGGACGCCGCCATGCAGGCTGTACACAGGGCAGGTGTGCAAGGTAACATAGCGGTTGCTTATACTGTTTGGGCAAAGAAAAAAGGTGGTGGTAAGCACATGGTCAACGAAGTATACAAGATGGTTAAAAAATCTAGTCATTTACACAGGTTGGTTACACTATCGCCTCTTACTGACATGGCAAGGAAATTTCATATTAAAAATGGTGCAAAAGAATTACAAGTGAATGAAACATCTCAAAATTTTGAATATGACATTGAGCTAGAACAATGGGAAAAAATATTACAAAGAGCTAGTGAATTTAAAAATAAGTTATTCTAACTATTTCCAAACAACTCTATTGAATTTTTCTGGACCAACACCAAAGTAATTTGCTTTGTATGTTGCTTGTTCGTGGAAGTCTAGATGTGCCCATTCTTTTTTACGTTTGAGTAGCTCTTCAGCACCCTTGTCCCAATCTATATCAACTAATATTTTTTCTACTTCTTTTTTCTTACTGCATATTTCACTGTATTCAAAACTGTCCCATTCCCAATGTAATAGTTCCATTACGTTTTTCTTTTCATCAACATAATCAATTGACAAGTCTAAACCCCATTTTGGTCTCATTTTAAGTAGTTTATATATTAGATGATTTGAGTCTGCCCATAATTGTATTTGTGATCTTGCATCACCGGAAAATCCTTTTCTTTGAAACAATACTGCATGATTGATATGAGGACCAGTTCTTGAGTTTTGTGTGTCAACAAACCAGTCTTTTTTAAGGGTTATATCATTTCTATTCCATTGGGTTTCGGTATCATTTGCTTCAGCAAACTTGGCTTCTAGTGGAGACATCTTAAATCCGTTTTGATCGAACAAAGAGATTTCTTTTTCTTCTAACCCAGCTCCAAATTTAATGGGCTGAGTCCAACTGGCATCTGGATCAAATTCATTATCAGTAATTAATAACTGCATATTAGTCCTTTAAATTTGTTTCTTCAACTTCTATAACCGGATATGAATCAGCAACATTTACTTCTTCAGGGTGGGTTATAACATTTGGTAGTACAAATGATTCTCTGATAGTTATATTACCATCAGAATTAATTGATATACTTCCTTGATTGTGTGCAGAACAGCTATACAATAGGATCGTTAATAAAATTAAACAAAAGTTTTTCATAAATCTATTAAATTACGTTGAGTTTCTTTTCTACATCTACATTTTCAAGCTCTTCAGGTTTACCTAAAGGATAGCTAGGATTAATTAGATATTCTTCGCCTGTTTCGTCATTTCTACAACCAGCTGTTAACCAGTCCCATTTGAAATTCATATCACCTACAAATTCGTATAACACGTCATAAGTTCCGTTACCTCTAGTTTGTAAGTTCAATTCAGCTTTACATTCTTCCATAGAATCAAATGTTCTTTGCATTTGAAAAGTTTTTTGTGTGGCAATAGGGTCTTGCCCGATAAGGTATGCTAGTATTAAAATTTTAAACATAATATACTTATTTAGACCTCTGAGCTTAGGTAATTAAATGAGCTTTTAATGAGTTTTCTAGTTGACAGATTTTCCAATTAATGCTACATTTATACAATAAAACGTTTGGAAAAACTGCCCTTAGCTCAGCAGGACAGAGCAACGGTCTTCTAAACCGTAGGTCGGAGGTTCGAATCCTCCAGGGCAGGCCAAACAGTACATAGGCGATTAGCTCAGTTGGTTAGAGCATTCCGTTGATAACGGAA
>MDTD01166728.1_pt1 | contig 11286 bp, 12 predicted proteins | sample 811221 | NCBI WGS metagenome assembly MDTD01 (sample SAMN05326646, study PRJNA326480) | marine metagenome | isolation source: seawater | place: Pacific Ocean: South West | collected 2011
ACTTTTAATTTTCATAAATTTATGCTCTTCTTAAACGAAGATATATAATCTTTCAAATCTATTTTTCCATATCTTTGCAAAATCTTGTTATTTAATGAAATTTTTGTTAATGCTGAGGCATATCGCTCGCCCGGTCTAGCTTTTAAAAATATTGTTTTTTTATTAAACATTTTTGCAACTTGATAAATTGAATAGGATTTTTTGTGAGAAATACCATAGTGAGCGCATTTTTTTTTCAACCATGCTTCATAACAAACTTTCACTGTATCATGTATGTGGGTAAATTTTCTTGTTTGAGTTCCTGGCAGTACAATTGACAAACTTTTGTTACTAATATATTGCTTTTCAAAAATACCTATGACCGTAGCCATTTCTCCTGATCTAATGTGTCTGGGACCATATACATTAAAAAAATAAATTACTTCAAACTTAAAATTGAACCACTTTTTTAAATTTTCTAATAATTCTAAATTTTTTGATTTTGTAAAAGCGTAAGGTGATAAATTTTTATCCTCTCCCTTATTGCCTAAACTAGCAGAAGTAGCTGAATAAATTAATTTAATTTTATTATCTAAACAAAATTTAAAAACTGCCTGGGTTCCTAAAGAATTTGATTTAAAGCAATTATCAAAATTTTTGAAACTTTGGTAAATCCTAGCAAATTCTCCAAAGTGAAAAAGGGAATGGATTTTTTTTTTATATTTAATCAGTGATTTATTTATTTCAGATGTGTGTCTATTAAAATATTTTACTCTTTTATTATGAATATGATTTTTTTTTGATCCACTGGAGTAATTGTCTAAACTAATAATGTTAAATTTAGTTTTTTTTAAAAGATGTTCTATGAGATTAGAACCAACGAAACCAGCACCTCCAGTGACGATAATATATTTTTTCATGAGAATTAGCCTGGCAATGACCTACTTTTCCATGTCTTAAGACAAAGTATCATCGGCGCTAAAGGTCTTGACTTCCGAGTTCGGAATGGGATCGGGTATAACACCTTTGCAATAATCACCAGGCATGGGATTCATAACAATTTTTTTAAAAAAGTAAATCTTTAATTAATCAAAAAAACGATACCTCAAAATACAAAATACTGCCCAAAAAGCATCTTTTAAAGTTATTTTTTTTCCTTCAGAATAAGATCTTCCTCTATAACTTACAGCAACTTCATAAAACTTAAACTTTTTTTTAGCTAATTTAATTGTAATTTCTGGTTCAATCCCAAAAGAATTTTCTTTTAAATTTATAGACTTAATTGCCTCAGATTTAAAAACTTTAAATCCTGTTTCCATGTCAGTCATATTTAAATTTGTGAAAATATTACAAAAATGAGTAAGAATTTTATTAGCAATAAAATGTAAGTAATAATGAAGTCTTACATATCCTGCACCACCTAAAAAACGAGAGCCATATACAACATCGGCATCGGACTCATTAAAAGGTTTAATCAAAGTTGGATAATCTTTTGGACTATATTCAAGGTCTGCATCCTGTATAATAATTAAATCACCTGTGGACTCTCTAATTCCAGTTTGTATTGCCTTGCCCTTCCCATAATTGCGATCGTGGTAAAAAACTTTGATGTGTTCTTTATTTAATTCTTTAAGCAAATTCTTTGTATTATCACTTGAACCATCATCAATTACTATTATTTCCTTTTCACAATCTTTAAAATCCTCTATCTCATTAATTATTGATAAAATTGTTTTTTCTTCATTGTAACAAGGAATAATAATAGATATTTTATTCATTAAATTTTCTTATCAAAATAATGTGATAAAAACCATAAATTAATGAAAAAAATAACAATTCAAAAATGCACATTAAAAGATGCAAATTGCATTCTTAAAATTTTTAATGAGTCAGTTAGTAATGGTCTCACAGAGACTAAAACAAAGATTCAATTGGATGATCATGTAAAATGGCTTAAAAAAAAACTATTTTCAAAAAAAGATATAATATATATTAGTAAAATTAATAAAATTACAGTTGGTTATTTAAGATTTGATAACATCTATCGTAATAAATGTGAAATTTCAATTGCATTTAAAAAAAAATATATCGGTAAAGGTTTTGGATCTATACTTTTAAAAAGAAGTATAAAAAAATTAACCAAACTAAAAAAAATAAAAATAATTAAAAGTAAAGTTAAGAAGAAAAATATTAATTCTATCAATTTTTTTTTAAAGAATAATTTTCTAGAGATAAAAACAAAAAAACAAGACAAAGGAAATTACAAATATTTTGTATTAAATTTAAAATAATCTTGTATATTTTTAATATATTTTAATTATTAGTAAGAGTATTTAAACAATAAATTTGAAAATTTTTAAAAAAAAATTATTGTATGTATATGAAGAAAAATAATTTATATAAAAAAAATATAACTTTAATAAACAAAATTCAGAAAATTAGGTCTAAAAATAATGTTAATTGGATGAACTTGCTAAAACTTTCATTTAAACATGATCCAAAAAATGCTGCAAAAATTATGTCTAATGTTTTAAATGACGATAAAAAAATCTCTTCGTTGGTAAAAAAACTTTCAAAAATTAATAGGTCTTAATGAAAAAAAGACCCTTTTTGGTAGCAGAAATCTCAGCAAATCATTGTGGTAGTTTAAATCTTGCAAAAAAATTAATTAAATGTGCAAAAAAAAATGGAGCTGATGCAGTAAAATTACAAACCTATACACCTGAAACTATGACTATAAATTCAAACAATAAAAAATTTATAATTAAATCAGGTCTTTGGAAAGGTTATAAACTTTGGGATTTATATAAAGAAGCACATACTCCACTAAACTGGCATAAAGAATTATTTAAATTCGCAAAACAAAATAAAATTAAAATATTTAGCACACCTTTTGATGAAACTGCTGTTGATTTTTTAGAAAAATTAAATTGTCCAATTTACAAAATTGCATCTTTTGAATTAACAGATTTACCCTTAATAAAAAAAATTGCTTTATTAAATAAACCAATGATTTTATCAACTGGAATGGCAAAATTAGAAGAAATCGAAACTTCATTTAATATTGCCTTAAAATACAATAAACTTGAGAATATTACACTTCTCTATTGTGTAAGCAACTATCCCTCAAAACTTAAAGATTTTAATTTACACAATATAGGTGTGCTAAAAAAAAAATTTAATTGTAAAATAGGTCTATCTGATCATTCTAAAGATTATAGAGTTGCTTCATCAGCTGTAATCGCTGGAGCAGAAGTTTTTGAGAAGCACATTGCGTTGGATAATCAAAAAAAAGGTCTTGATATTAATTTTTCTTTAAAAGGTAAAGAGTTAAGAGTTTACAGAGAAGAAATAAATTTAAGTTACCAGCTACTTGGAAAAGAAAAATTTGTAAGAAATAAATCTGAGGATAAATCTAAAATTTTTAGAAGATCTATCTATGTTAGTAAAAAAATAAATGAAGGTGAAAAATTTAATATAACCAATATTGTTAGAAGAAGACCCAATATTGGATTAGAGCCCAAGTATTTTAATTATATATTAAATAAAAAGTCACCAAAAAAATATAAACCTGGTGACTCAATATCGAAAAAAATTTTGAAATTAATTTAATTTTTTATAGAAAAATTTATTTAAAAATTTGAAAATTAAATATGGTATTAAATACACTTTTTTTTATTTTAGCTACTCAAGTTAGCTATTTTTCAATTATAGGATTGGGCACTATATTAAGCGATAAGTCTTTTAAGAATATTTGGTTAGATAATTTTATTAATTTCTTTATTGGGTTAATTTTACTTAATCTATTAGGTCAAATCTTATATTATCTAAATATTAAATCTGAATTTTTAAATCTAATTATAATAATATTTGGTCTTTGTTTTTTTTTTATTAAAGGTAATAAAAAAACAATATATAAAGTAATTTTAATAAACATAATTTTTTTTTCAGGACTCCTCGTTTCTAAACTACATGAAGATTGGCCTTATCATTTCTATTTTATTAATCAAATATCATTAAGCAAACCTATTATTGGGATTGGTAATTTAGAGGATATTCATATTTTATCTGCATCCTTTTTTTCTTTTGTTCATAGATTTTTTTATCTACCAGTATTTGAATTTAAAATGGTTTTGATCCCTGTATATCTAGTTTACCTAAACATTATTATTTTTTTAATTCAGAATATTTTTTCTAGTTCAAAAAAATTATCACAAATATTTTTAATAATATTGACTATACTGGTAGTTAAATTAGCAAGGATTTCAGAGTTTGGATATGATTATTTATCAAATATTATATTATTAAAAATAGTACTTTTATATTTGATAAATGAATTTGATAAAAAACATAATGTTCTTTTTAAAAATTTTTATGTAATACTGTTTTTATATGCAGTTTCTATAAAGATAACTGCTTTGTTTTTTACTCCGATTTTAATTTATTTTTTTATTTCAGATTATTTAAAAAATAAAAAAATAGATTTTATTAATAAATATAATTTTTTATTTGTTTCTATTTTGTTTTGTATTTGTCTTGAAAGTTTTTTAAGAAGTGGTTGTTTATTATACTTTTTAGAAACAACATGTTTAAATAAAAGTTTAGTTAGCTGGTCAATTGATTTTCAGAGAGTTATTGACCACTCAATTCACGTAGAACTTTGGACAAAAGGTTTTTTTATACAAAATATAATAACCGATGCAAAATTGTATCTTAATATTAACAATTGGTTCAACATTTGGTTTTATAATCACTTCTTTTATAAAATATTCGAATTTATTTTAATTCCTATAATTTTAATATTTTATTTTTTCGTTAGAGAAAGATTGGTCATTAATAAAAAATATTATTTTCTATTTTTAGCATCAATTTTATCAATTATTTTATGGCTTCTATATTTACCTCAATTACGATTTGGTATTGCAATTATAGTTATGTTTTTTGTTTCTTTATGTTTAATATTTTTAAAAATAAAAACACCAATCGTTTCAAATAAGAAAAATTATTTTATCTTTATTATTTTTTTAGTACTATTTTTCAATTTTAAAAATTTCAATAGAATTAACAATGAATTTAAAAGAGAAGATATACATAAATTTACTAATTTTCCTTTTCCTCCTGAAAAAAGAATTTTAAAGTCAAAATTATCGAATAATTTAGACAAATACCTAGTTCTTGATGGAAAAAAGATTAGTGAATTTAAAAGGTTCATAATAATAAATTAATTTAACATTAAAAATTTCATATATATGTTTGATAATTAATAATTTTAATATAACTCTAAACAAATTATGAAAAAAATTGCTTTAATTACTGGCATAAGTGGTCAAGATGGAGCCTATTTGGCAAAACTATTACTTAGTAAAAATTATACTGTAGTAGGCGCAGATAGAAGATCTGCTAGGGATGATAAATGGAGATTAAGAAAGCTTGGAATAGAAAATAAAATTATAATCGAAGATTTTGAATTAAGTGAAATTACTCAAATAATTAGAATATTTAATAAGTATAAAATTTCTGAAGTTTATAATTTAGCAGCACAATCTTTTGTGGGCTCATCTTTTATAAATCCAATTTCTACCTCAGATGTAACTGGTCTTGGAGTTTTAAGAATTTTAGAGGTTATAAGAAATTTAAAATATAAACCAAAGTTTTATCAAGCTTCCTCCTCTGAAATGTTTGGTGATGTATTAGAAATACCTCAAACTATTAAAACACCTTTTAACCCTGTAAGTCCATATGCTATCTCAAAACTTTTTGCGCATTATACAACTATAAATTATAGAAAAGCTTATAATTTATTTACTGTTAGTGGCATTTGTTTTAACCATGAATCACCACTTAGAGGAGAAGACTTTATTACAAGAAAAATTACAACTGGATTATCTAAAATTAAAGGTGGTTTGCTAGACTGTCTTGAAGTAGGAAATATTGATGCTAAAAGAGATTGGGGTTTTGCTGGAGACTATGTGCATGCAATGTGGTTGATGCTTCAACAAAAAAAAGCAAGAGATTATATAATTGCAACTGGAAAAATGTTTACTGTAAGACAGTTTATAAATGAGTCCCTGAAATATTTTAATTTTGATGCTTATTGGACAGGTAAAAATGAAAATGAAAAACTTAAATTAAAAAAAAATAATAAGACAATCATTAAAATTAATAGAAAATTTTATAGACCAAATGAAGTTGAAAAATTGTTAGGTGATGCCTCTTTAACTAAAAAACAACTAAAGTGGAAACCTTCAGTTAATTTTAAAAATTTAGTTAAGATGATGTCACTATCTGACTTAGAAATTTATAATAGATAAATATTGAAATAATGAAATATGCGTTACTGCTTTTTATTTTTGCTATATTAATTTTAATTTCTATAAACTTTTTTGCCTCATTCTTTAAAGTATTGATTTATAAACCAAATTTAAATCACAAAGAAAAATTTAAAAATATAATTTTTAATACTGGAGGTCTGATTTTTTTTTTATATTTTGCAATATTATATTTAACTTATATTAAATCCAAAGATTTATATGGTTTTCTATTCTTAACATTAATTTTTTTAGTTGGTTTGTTTGCTGACATGAAAAAAAATTTCACTGCAAATCTAAGGCTTTTGCTTATTTCCCTATTCGCAATACTTTATATTGTTATTTCAAATAATCTTATATTAGATTTAAAATTTGATATAATTAATAACTTATTTACTGACTATCCATTTTCCTCAATTTTTTTTACAAGTATATGTTTGGTTATACTAATAAATGGTTTTAATTTTATTGATGGTGTCCATGGTCTGACGTTACTTTATGGAATAATAGTCCTGGCAATATTAAATTATTTTATTTATTTTAAATTAGGCTTAGAAAATAAGCCTGATACAGGTTTAATATTCCTACCAATTTTATCTCTATTATTAGTATATAATTTTTTTGAGAAAATATTTTTTGGAGACTCTGGCTCATATGTTTTGGGAGCTATGATAGGACTTTATGTAATAAATTTAAGTAACTTAGAAGATTATTCATACCCTTACTTTTATGCAAATTTATTAATCTATCCTGCATTTGAAGTTTTCTTTTCAATTTCGAGAAAACTTATAAATAAACAAGGACCCTATAAACCAGATCAAAAGCATCTTCATCATTTAATACAAAAGTTTTATCAGATAAAATTTAGTTATAATATATCTAGCTCAAAAATTTTGTGTGCAATATCTATCAACTTAATTATTCTATTATTTAATTTGGTTTCAATTAATTTTTATCAGAATAAATATATTTTGATATGTAATTTATTTATATTTATAATTTTATATACCTTTGTTTATATAATCTTAAATAAAAAAACTAAAATGAACTTCAATTTTTATTAGTTGAATAAAAATAGAATCCAAGTGGGAAAAAATATACAATACTTATCCAATTATTAAAAAAATTTCCTGAGGGTGAAAAAGGAAATAAATTAATAAAAATTGAAGAAAGAGCCATAAAATTTAAAAAATTTATAGCACTATTTTTTTTATTAAGTATATTTTTAAATATTTTTAAACAAACATAAATAAGATATATCGTTATATAAATAAAACCAAGCAATCCTAATTCTGCAAGTATTTGCACATAAATATTATGTGGGTGTGTTGAACAGCTATGTTTATTTTCTAAATATTTTGGATTATCACAAATAATTCTAAACTGTTTTACTCCGACACCAAATAATTTATTATCATCAAAAATTTTAATAGCTGTATTAATATGACTCTGATGATTATCTGAAAATAATACAATTCTTTCAATTTTATTGTTTTCGCTAATTTTTATTATTATCATTGAACTTATTGTGGAATCTATAACTCTTTTCTTTATCGAGTCATTAGTAAACACTAAAACAAAAAGAAAAATAAAAAATGAAGCTACAAATATAAAAAATTTGTTTTTAATGTAAGTTATTTTTCTTAGCTTTAATAAAAATGGTAAAAATAATAATGATAAATAGAATGCAGATCGATCACCAGATATAGTAATACCAATATAAAATATTAAAATTATTAAAAATAATATTAAAATTTTATTAAAATTAAATTCGTTGAAATAAACATAAATATAAACTCCAACAATCAAAGGTAAGAATCTAACAAGATAACTTCCTAACACTAATTCATCACCAAAAAATCCAGATACTCGCTGTGGGACAATTTTTTCCCATCCAAAAATATTAGTTCCTATATTGAATTGTAATATCGCATCTAAAATTAAAATTGTTATTGATATTAAAAAAAATTTTAAAAACTTTTTAAGAAAAAGACTATTTGTTTCTAATATATACCAAGTTACCAAAGATAATAAATAAAACCTAAAATAAAAAAAAGTTGATTTTAAGGATATGAATATTTCTTCAACAAATAGACTTCTTAGGTTAATAAATAAAAAAAAGGATATAAAAAAATAAGTATAAATATTATTGAAATAACTATATTTCTTAAATTTAAAGATATTATAAAGAAAAATTACTATAGCAAAAAACATCAATATTTCGGGTATTAATGGACCAGAAATCAATGTTATTGGTATAAAAATAACTAAATAAGTTAAAATTTTATCAAGCGTCATATTCAAATTTGATAATAAATTCTTTCTAAATTGGATTCAATTTTTTTTCTATCAAATTTTTGATTAAATAGTTTTAAACTATTCTTAGAGAATAAATTTAATCTATTTTTACTCTGACAAAGTTTAATAATCTTTTTAGCACAATCTTCAGATGAAAAATTATCAAATTTATATCCATTAAAGTTATTTACAATCATATCATTCATACCTGAGCCCCTCACTCTAGATATAATTAAAGGCAAACTATTGGAGATAGCCTCTAATATTGAGATACCAAAAGACTCTGCTCTACTTGTTGAACACATTAGGAATAAAGATGACTTTTTTAAATAGTTCTTTTTCACTTGATCATTTGCTTTATCTAAAAGTTTAATTCTTTTATTTAATTTTAAATTTTTAATGAGATTTAGTAGTTTTTTCTTATTTTTACCACTTCCAATAATATTTAAATTATAATTTTTTGGTAAAAGATTCAAAGCCTGTATAGCTATATCATGCCCTTTATAGTCAACTAATCTTCCAATCATTAAAATATTAATTTTGTTATTATTTTTAACTTTAGGTTTATTGGATAATTTCTTTATTATTGGAGGGATAATTACTACTTTTTTTTTAAAATTTTTTAAGTCCTGGGAATAGTTAAAATAATTATTTGACAAACATATAATTTTTTTTGATTTTTTTAATAAAAAAAATTGAATTGGATTAAAAAAAAATTTTAATATTTTTTGATTAATAATGTCACTACCCCAACTTATTATTAGTTTTTTAATTGGTAAGAAACTTAAAATTAATTCAATTAACGGATTTGGTGTATGTATATGAATACAATCATATTTTTTATAATTTTTAAGAATAAATAATATAATTGATATTGATATTGGTGTTGAAAATAAATTTAAAAAGGGTTTGAACAAATAAACATTATAATTATTAGATTTTGATAAGTATGTTTTTTTTTTAGAAAAACAAATGACCTCAATTTTTTTATTTTTTTTAAAAAAAAAATCACATATATTTTTTGATAAAGTTTCTATTCCTCCATACTCTGGTGGAAAATACTTAGTAATATATAAAATTTTCATGTTAATTAATAATTTTTTTGATTATTTTTCTAATTAATAAATGTGGGTGAGCAAATAACTCAATCAATTGCTTTAAATTTAAATCTTTTAAATAAATTTTTTCATCCAACTTATCATTATACAAATATTTCATAACTTTAATTTTATTTTTTGTTAAATTATTATTTTCATAAAATTTCAAATCTTTATTATCTTTAATACCTACAATTTTTTTATTATAAGCATAAAATTTAACACAAGATTGAATAAAATTTAGAGTTTGTAAGTTTTTATTTTTAACTGAAATTGAAGTTTCTCTTTTTCTCAATATTAATAGTTTTTCACTTAAATTACCTACCTCGCCTAGAGTGGTCAATTTCCACCATAGATCATAATCTTGAGCATATTCTAAATTATCATCATAGTTTCCTAAATTTTGTGAGCTATTTCTTAAAAACATGGTTGATGAATGCACAAAACAATTTGAGTATTTTAATTTTTTTGCGATACCACTATTTGTAAATTTTAAAGATCTATTATTTTTATAGACATTATTTTTATTTAATATTTTGCAATTAGTCCCACATAACACTCTTCGTTCATCTTTTAAAAACCAATTTATCTGTTTCTCAAATCTTTCAGGAAGGGACACATCATCTGCATCTTGACGAGCTATAAATTTTCCTTTTGCGATTTCTAATGCCTTATTTAATGATGCGGTTAAACCTTTGTGATCATCATCTATAAATATAATCCTATTATCTTTTTTACTAAAATTTTTACAAATTTCTTTACTGTTATCTGTTGATCCATCGTCAATAATTATTAACTCAAAATTTTTATAAGTTTGATTAAGTATACTATTGATACTTTGACTTAAGAATTCCTGAGAATTATACACAGGCAAAATTACTGATATTTTATTCTCTAGTTCCAATTTCAATTATAATTTATAAAGCCAAAAATTTTACCTTTAATCAAAGAGTAATATTTAATTATATTATTTTTATTAAAAAAAATTAAATAAACTAATATTGCAGCAAAAGATCTAAATAAAGAAATAATAAATAAATAAATTATTTTTAATAAAGAAATGTCAATATTTTTTTTTAATAAAGCACCTTGTCCAGTACCATACGCAAAAAATTTATCATAAACCTGTGATGAATTTTTTTGGTCTGAAAATTCTTCTGGATGATAAATTAAAGCCTTACTCAAATAATATATTGAGTTTTTTTTTTTAAGATTATTGAAGATATAATCTGTTTCTTCGCCACTTCCATACTTTGCTCCTAATCCAAATTTTTCGTCAAAAAAGAGTTTGTTTTTATTTTTTAAAAATAAGCACATTGAAGATGACAAACAGCAGCTTGAATTTAAAAAATTAATTTTTATGTCATGATTACCCATATTTTTTGATAAAGGTTTAAAAGATTTATTTTGAATTATTTTACTAAACAAAAGATCACATTTTTTATTTTTGTAGAAATTTGTACATTCAAGAAAATAATTATTTTTAATTGAAACATCATCATCTAAAAAAAAATATTATTTGATTTAGCGATCCTAAGACCGATATTTTTTGCGATTGATAAATTTTGTTTTTTTATATTTTTATAAATAATATTTTTATTTCT
>MDTD01018228.1_pt1 | contig 11285 bp, 10 predicted proteins | sample 811221 | NCBI WGS metagenome assembly MDTD01 (sample SAMN05326646, study PRJNA326480) | marine metagenome | isolation source: seawater | place: Pacific Ocean: South West | collected 2011
TTTATTAAGTCTAACCAAATGAAAAATTATGAAAAATTTAAAAAAATAATTCAATTTAACAATGAAAGATAAATATCAAGTCATGCATCAATATCAATTGGAATTACAGGTAGATATAATTATTTAAAATGAGAAAGATATTATTTGTTGATCATGAATATCATAAAAAAACTAAAAGTAGTGATTTTTTAAGAAAAATTTTAAAAAAAAATTTTACAATTGATGATTGCTGGGTTGATAAACATTTAAGATTTAATAGAGATATTTTTCATTATGATAATATTTTTTTTCATCAAATACTTCCTCCACTAAAAATTTTAAGAAGATTAAAAAACAAAAATATTACATGGACTCCTATGTATGATAGTCCAATGTACCCAACAGGTTATTCATGGTTATTATGGATGATGGTAAAGTTTTATAATGTAAAAATTATTACATTTTCTAAAGCAATAACAAATCAAATCTTTAAAAAGAAAATAAAATATTTTGATTTAAAATATTTTGAAAAAAGTAAAAAAATTAATCATAAAAAAAATAGAAAAATAAAGATTCTTTTTTGGGATAGAAATGAAATAAAATTAAAAAATTGGATATATAAGTTTAATCTAGATCATATAGAGAAAATTTATTATCTTAAAATTGATAATAATAAATTAATTCAATTTAAAGACAAAAAAATCCAAAAAAAAATTTTTTATATTGATAAAAAGTTTTCAAAAAAAAACAATTATTTTCGTAATTTGATAAAAAATACTGATGTATTTATTTGTCCTCGTGAAAAAGAAGGAATTGGAATGGCAATGATTGAAGCTTTAAGTTATGGAAAATATTTAATAGCTAAAAATGATAATACAATGACTGAATATATTTATAATAAAAAGATAGGCTCCTTTTTAAATGATAACCTTTCAAGAAATCATATTCTGAAAAATATCAAAAAATATAGCAACTATAGAATTAGATATAATACGGATGGATATAATAAGTATCTTCAAAAAGAGAAAAAAATTATTTCTTTTGTTTCACAAAAACAAAATTATTTAAATAAAAATTTGATGTTTGAATTTATCATAATATTTATGTATTACTTCAAAATAGCATTTAGAAAGGTTCACTTAATTCTTAAAAGAATTTAAAAAAAAATCGAATTGTTTTTAAAAGTTTTAAAAGCCCTGTCATATAAATTTAAGATAAGAGTAATACTCTTATTTTTATCAATGATGTTTTCAAGTTTAATGGATTTTTTTTCAATAGCTTTAATTGTTCCACTTCTTTCATTAATCCAAAAAAAAAATATTGAGGAAAGTCAATTTGCACATATTCTCAATTCATTAAATCTACAAGCTGATATTCAATCAATAATATATCTTTTTATTACCTTTATAGTCTTTAAAGGTATTTTTTCTATTTTGATAGTTTTTCTTCAAGCAAGTTATATAGTTCAATTACAAAATTATTTTCGTGAAAATATTTTTTTAAATTATTTATATAATAATTTTGAGGATACTTTTAAGCAGCACTCATCGATCACATATAGAAATATTGTAACAGAAGTTTCGGAGTTTATATCTAGTTACATGAGTCCATTTTTAACTTTAATCTCAAATTTAATCTTATTTGTATTCATGACCACCTTGGTTTTCATGGTAGATTTTAAATCTTCAATATTTATTTTTGTTACTTTTTTTGCATGTTTCTTTTTATTAAGATTATTTTTAAGTAATCCATTAAAAAAACTTGGATTTGAAAGATTAGAAAAAGATACGGAATATTTTAAAGTAATGGCTGATGCTTTTGAATTTATTAAAGATATAAAGTTTTTTAATTTACAAAAAGTTTATATAAAAAAATTTTTAAAGGTTTTATACAGACAACTTCGCATAAATAGAACTAGAGCAATTTTAACTCACTTACCAAAGGTGTTCTTTGAAATTTTATTTGTATCAATTTTTTCAATTTTTTTACTATACAATTACGAAAATGAAAAAATTTTAATTATAATAGGTGTTTACGCAGCAGCTGCACTTAGAGTTTTTCCTGCAATTAACCAAGTGTCTGCAGCATATCAAAAAATTAAATTTTCAGCATCCACATTTAAAATTATTGACGAAAATTTAGAAAGAAAAAATTATTTGGAAACAAGTGATAAAAAATTTGATTATAAAGATGATATTTCAGTAAACAATTTAAGTTTTAGGTATAAAATTAACAACGAAAATACTCTTGAGGATATAAACATTAAATTTTTAAAAAAAGATAAGATAGGAATTTTTGGAGAATCAGGGTCAGGCAAAAGTACATTATTAAATTTAATACTCGGTTTTTTAGAACCAAGTGATTCCAATTGTATTAAAAGTAATAATATATCAATTTATGAGAATAAAAAGTTATGGAGGGAAAACATATCATATGTTCCTCAAAGGGTAGTAATATTAGATCAGTCACTTAAAAGTAACATTTTACTCTCAAATCCATTCACAAAATTTGATGAAAAAAAATATAGAGATGCTGTAACTAAATCTGGATTAAAAAAAGTTATAGAAAAACTTGATAATAAGGACGAGACTTTATTAGGTGAAAATGGCGATAAAATTTCAATGGGAGAAAAACAAAGAATCGGAATTGCAAGAGCAATTTATAGAGATGCTAGGATTATAATAATGGATGAAATGAGCAATTTTTTAGATCAGGAAAATAAAAATCAAATTGTAAAAAATATTCATGAACATTTTAATGACAGAATTATAATTATGGTATCACATGATAAAGAAGTATTTAAATATTCTGAAAAAATTTATGAATTAAAAAATAAAAAATTGAATCTTTATAAAAAAAAGAATTAACTTATGTTTAAATCATATCATAAATGCGTTTATTGTGGTTCCAAGAGTTTAAAGAAAGAAAAAAATCAAAACTATTTAAACAACTTTTATGTAAGAGCGATAAAGGCGGATTTGAAAATTTCAGATAAGAAATTCAATAAAATAAAAGTTTATAAATGTAGCAAATGTTTTATCTTACAGAATAATCCATGGTTTACAGATGAATATTCAAAAATTATTTACTCAAATATTTATGGACAACATCACAGAAGCTGGTCAAATTTGATTAATTTTTTTCAAAAAGGAAAACTTCCAAATCACGGTTCTTTATTTGATTTACTTGAAAAAAAAATTAAGATTAAAAATTACGCGGAATTTAATAGTCCTTTCACAGGAATTTTTATTAATTTTTTTTATAAAGAATATAAGAAAAATTTAAATTTTTATAAAAAATTATTTAATAATTTGATTTCATATCTTTCATCTAGGCAAGTAGCAGGAAAATCAATTCAAAATCAAAAAATGTCATTAAAAAAGGGCTATACATACTTAAAAAAAATTAATTCATTAAAAAAAAATTTTTTGAAAAAAAAGAAGGTAAAAAAGTTTCTTTTTGTAGAAAACTCAAGTTTAAATTGGTGGCAAAATGATAATTATAAATCAGTCAATAGTAAATCATTAGCTTATAATTTATTTGATTTAAAAATGACGGAATTTAATGATAAAAAACGAAATTTTAAAATTGATCTTTTTGGAATTTTTCATTCACTAGACCATACATTTAAACCTAAAAAAGTATTAGATTACGCCTTAAGTATAAGTAAATATGTAGTTGTGTATTGTCATGTTGATACTAAATTAAATAGGCAACATTTATTTTCTTTTACTAAAGATTTTTTGAAATATTTGAAAAAAAATAAAATTTATTCATCAGATTTAACATTTAAAATAAATAAAAAATATAAATCTCCTGAGCTTTATTTTGTATGTTCAAAGGAAAAAAAATATATAAATAAATTTATATGAAGTTAGAAATCAAAATTAAGAAAAAAAAAGCTTTGATAGGTGTTTTTGGTTTAGGTTATATTGGCTTACCAAGGTGTATTCAATTTGCCAGGAAGGGTTTCAAAGTAATTGGATTTGATATTGATTTAAAAAAGATTAAATTATTAAAGTCAAAAAAATCTTATTTAACAACTATTAAGGACAAACAATTAAATTTAATAAACAAAAATCTAAATGTCACAAATAATTTTTCTTACGCTAAAAAATTAGATATAATTATTTTTTGTCTTCCAACACCATTGAAAAAAAATAGACCAGATCTTAGTTATATTAAAATAACTTTACAAAAAATAAAAAAATATTTACAAAAAGATCAATTATTTATTTTAGAGTCCACATCATATCCCGGAACAACTGAGGAAGAAATTTTAGAACCTTTAAAAAAAAAATTTGATATTGGAAAAAATTTTTATATAAGTTTTTCCCCCGAGAGAGATGATCCTGGTAGTAAAATTAATACCTATAAAGTTCCAAGAATAGTAAGTGGATTTACAAATAAGTGTAAAAATTTAAGTAGGTCTTTATATAAAAACATTTTCAAAACCATAGTAGATGTAGAGACAATAAAAATAGCAGAAATGGCCAAGATATATGAAAATGTTTATAGAGCAGTTAATATTGGACTTGTTAATGAATTAAAAAAAATTGCATATAAGATGAACATTGATGTTCATAAAGTAATTGAAGCAGCCAAAACTAAACCCTATGGTTTTTCTGCATTTTATCCAGGTCCAGGTTTAGGAGGTCATTGCATACCAATAGATCCGTTTTACTTATCTTGGAAAGCTAAGCAGCATGGAATTAAGACTGAATTTATAGAATTGTCAGGAAAAATAAATAAATCAATGCCTAATTGGGTAGTTAGTATTTTGTCAAAAAATTTAAATAAAGCAAAATTTATAAATAAAACCAAAGTTCTCGTTTTGGGTGTTACATATAAAAATAATATTAACGACACTAGAGAGTCTCCAGGTTTGAAAATTATTGATATATTATTGAAGAAGAATTTTTTAGTCTCATATTCAGACCCTTTTGTTTCTTCATTAGGAAAATATAGAGATTATAATTTTTCTAAAATGAAATCAGTCAAACTAAACAAAAATAATTTAAAAAAATTTTCAGCTGTTGTTTTAGTTACTGACCATGATAAATTCAATAAAAAATTAATTTTAGAAAATGCAAATCTAGTTATTGATACAAGAAATTTTTTTAAAGAAAATAATCAAAAGATAATAAAAGCATGAAAAAAAAAATTCATCATAATTTAAAATTTTATAATAAAATATTTGATCAATTATTTCCAATATATAGAAGCTTAATTAATAAAGGTTATCGAAAATCATTAGATATTATTTCAGAATATATAGATTTCAGAATAATAAAAATTAAGTCTGGAAAAAGATTATTTGATTGGAAAGTTCCAATGGAATGGGAAATAACAGATGCATATATAAAAGATAAAAATAATAAAAAGATTGTAAGTTTTAAAAAGAATAATTTATCTGTAATGAGCTACTCTCAACCTGTTGATAAAAAATTAGAATTTAAAGAATTAAATAATAAACTTTTTAGTCTACCTAATTTACCTAATGCAATCCCTTATAGAACGAGTTATTATAAGAAAGACTGGGGTTTTAATATTACCCATAAAGAAAAAAAAAAACTTAAAAAGGGTAAATACCATGCAGTTATTAAATCCAACTTCAAAAAGGGTAATTTAATATTAGGTGAAAAGATTTTAAAAGGAAGTTCAAATAAATTTTTTTTAATCTCTAGTTATCTGTGTCATCCAAGCTTAGCAAATAATGAATTAGGTGGACCTTTAGCTCTATTAGGTCTTTTTAAAAAGATTAGTGAATATCGCAACAGATATTTAAATTATATTTTTTTAATTAATCCAGAAACCATAGGTTCTCTTGGATATTTAAATTTAAGAAAAAAATTTTTTCTTCAAAAAAAGTTATGTGGTGGGATAGTACTAACTTGTATTGGTGGACCAGAAAAAAAACTTACTTTTAAACAAAGCAAAGATGATAACTCTATAATAAATAATTTTTTTATTAATCAAAATAACTTCAAAAGGTGTAAAATAAATTCATTTTCTCCAATTACAGGGTCAGATGAAAGACAATATTGCTCAGCAGGATTTAATTTGCCTGTGGGTCTTTTATTTAAAAATGGTTATCTGGAATATAAAGAATATCATAATTCATTAGATAACAAAAAATTTTTTCAAATGAAAAATTTACCGAAAACTATAGATAAAATTAATAATTTTATAAAAAATTTTGATATTGTGTCTGGTTGCTTAGTATTGAAAATGCCTTATGGAGAAACACATTTACAAAAGTATAATCTATTTAAAAATAAACACTCATCGAAATTTACTCAAAATATTATAATATTGTTATCATATTCTGATGGCAAAACACCTATAATAGAAATAGCAAATAAATTTAATATAGACTCTTTTGAGATTGTAGAGGCTGTAAAAGTCCTATTAGAGAAGAAAGTTGCTACTTTAAAACATATATGAAAATAGTATTTATTACCGGAGATCATTTGAGGCATGAATATTTAGTTTCATGTTTTTCTAAACATTTTGATGATGTTTTGTGGGTTAAGCAAAAGAGAAAAAAAATTGATAATTTAGAAAATTATAAAATAGATACTAAAGTAAAAAATATTTATAAAAGACACCTTAATTTACTTAAAAAATCTGAGAAGAAATATTTTAAATTTAAAAAGAATTATAAAAAAATAAATTTGGTCAATATTTCTGAAAATCAAATTAACTCAAAGTATCTAAAAAAAAAAATTAAACTTTTCAAGCCTACTTGTTTAATTTCATATGGCTGTAAAAAATTTAGTGATGATTTCCTTAAGCTTAAAATAAAGTATTTTTTTAATGTTCATGGAGGTCTATCTCCATGGTATAGAGGCGCAATAACTAATTTTTGGCCAACATATATGCTTGAACCACAATTTACGGGAATGACATTACATTTTACATCAAGTAAAATCGATGGTGGAGATATAATATTTCAGACATCAATAGATTTAGATGAAAAGGATGGAATTCAAGATAATCACTGTAAAGCAGTAATAAATTTTTGTAAAATAATTCCAAAAAAATTAAACAAAATTCTTAAGGATAAAAAAAGAATAACAGGTATTAAGCAATCTTCATCTGGCAGAATTTGGACAAAAAATATGTGGAATCCTAATCATCTTAACCTAATTTATAAAACTTATAACAATCGAGTTAATAGATATTGTAAATCAAAAAATATAAATGTATTTAGAAAGCCAAAACTATTAAACATATGTTAGCCTCTATAATCATTACTAATTATAATTACGGTAAATATCTTGGTGAATGTTTAAGAAGTTGTTTGTACCAATCTCTAGAAAACAGTTTATATGAAGTTATAGTTATTGATGATTTTTCTTCAGATAATTCATCTAAAGTGATAGAGGAATATATAGGTCCTCATAAAAATTTAAGAGTCATAAATAATAAAAAAAATTATGGTGTTGCTAAGTCATCAAACATTGGTTTTAAAAATGCAAAGGGAAAGTATGTAATAAGGATTGATGCTGATGACTTTATAAATAGAGAATTACTTAAAACTTTAGTTTATTTTTTGGAGGAGAATCCTGAATATTTTAGTGTAGCTTGTGACTATTATTTGGTTTCAAAGGTCGGAGAAAAGATTAAAAAAATATCAAGTAGAGAAAATCCTATTTCATGTGGTGTTTTATATAATAGAAAAAAATTGTTAAGTATCGGAGGATACAATGATAGTTTCCGCCACAGAGAAGAGGAAGAGTTAAGATCTCGAATAAACAATAAACAAAATTTAAAAACTTATTATTTAAATTTTCCTTTATATAGATACAGAATGCATAGCTCTAATAAGACAAGACAAAATGATTATATAAAAAAATTTAAAGATAAAATTATGAAATTAAACTTTAAAGAAAGATTTAATATTTATAAAAACAGAGAAAAAGAGTTACTAAAAAATGTTATAGTTATAATCCCAGCAAGAGGAGGATCAAAAAGAATTCCAAAAAAAAATATTGTCAAGATTTGGGGAAAGCCAATGATTTATTGGTCAATACAAGCTGCAAAAAAATCAAAATATGTAAATTCTATATATGTGACCTCGGATGATAAGCAAATAATTAATTTTTCAAAAAAACTCAAAATAAAAACAATTTTAAGACCAAAAAATTTATCAGATGATAAAACTTTTAAAATGGAAGCAATAAGGCATGCTGTGAAAAATATTTCAAAAAATAAAAAACCTTCAATAGTAATTAGTCTTCAAGCAAACTCTCCTGATGTTAAAAGCTATGATATAGATAAATCTATTGAAAAACTGATAAATTTCGATCTCAATGAAGTTATTTCTACTGATGAAAATCATAACCAAAATGGGACACTGAGAACAATGAGGTTTAAGACAACTTTTCAACAAGATTTAAGTACATACTGTGGTTTTATAGTTACAAATACTTCTGATATTCACACTATTCAGGATTTAAAAAATTTGGAAAAAATTGAAAATTATGAAATTAAATAAAAATCAAAGATCACTAACAATTATTTCTGAAATTCATCCTCAATTTATGGGAAGTATTAGTGAGTTAAAGAGAATGATATTACAATCGAAAATTGGAGGCGCTGATTACGTGAAGGTTCAACTCTATAGTAGTAAAAAATTATTTAATAATTCAGATAGAGAATATTTAGAGATTTCTCGAAAGGAACTTAAGGAAATAAAAAATTTTTCTGATGATCACGGAATTGGACTTACAGCATCCATTTTTGATGAGGAGAGACTCGATTGGTGTGATGAGCTGAATTTTGATTTCTATAAAATAGCTAGTAGGACTCTTGTAGACGATCTAGGGCTATGTAAAAAAATAATTTCCACAAAAAAAACTACTATTATATCATTAGGAATGTATGACTATTCTAATGGAAAACCTTTTTCAGATGAAAATGTTAGATATTTATATTGTGTATCAAAATACCCTACACAACTTTTTGATTTAAAAATGCCAGATTTTAAAAAAAGTTTTTTTGATGGATTTAGTGATCATACTATTGGAATAGCAGCCTGTTTACACGCTGTATCAAAAGGTGCTAAAATAATAGAAAAGCATTTTTCAAATAGTAAAAATCTAAACGTTACAACTCAACAAGCACATACTTGCAGCATGGATTTACAAGATCTAACATTATTGAGAAATTTATCTGATTCCATTACTCTAGTGTCACAAACTGATGAAAGAAATAATCTTAAATAATTTTTTTTAAGAAATTGTTAAGATTATTATTTAAATTCAATTTTTTAAAAGATTTTTGTTGTTTCAACCAAATTTTTGATTTCGTTTTTTTTAAGAAAAAATTTGTATAGTACTCTAATTCATTTTTATTTTTTACGAGTTTAGAAAGTTTTAATTCAGTTAGAATAGAATTATGTACACCATATCTTTTAATATAAACTTGTTCCTCAATATCGGATTTGTCTTTAGCTTTCCAGCTCCACAATTTTATACAGGGAATTTTTATTGCTAAAGCATCCAATGTAGCTGAGGTCCTGTGAAAACCAATAAAAACTTTAGGAATATTGTTGAAATTAAAAATGTGGTCATTAGTTATTTGCCAGGAGTCTTTTCTAAAATTTTTCAGAATATTTTTTAAATCAACTATATTTTGTGCTGGATGTGGTTTAAAAATTGTTAAAGAATTTTTAATTTTTTTTGTTACATTCATTATTGATTCAATCTGATACTGTATTTCAGGGAGCTGATGTGCCTTATATTGTTTAGTACCGACCAATATAACATTTTTTTTTCTTTTATTATTTTTGTAAGTATTAAAACTTTCTATCCATTTTTTTTCGTAACGAGGGTAGCCAACAATAAAAATATTTTTTTTATCATATGAATTTTGGTAATCACTTAGGTCATTTTTTGTACTTGCCAGGACAAAGAGATTATTCTGAAATTTAATGTTTTTTTTATCTACTTTTTTATTTTTCCATAACCAATTTTTATCTATATCTTTTTTATAATTACCCCTTGGTACAGTTGAGTGCATATATCTTATTAATTTGATATTTTTATTACTTCTTTCAAAAGTATTAATCCAAGCAGTATTTTTTCCTAAGTCATGAAAAATTAAATCAATTTTATATTTAAAGATATTTTTTGAAGGTAATTTATTTAAATAGTATTTTTCTGAGTAAATTAGTTTTCGAGATATTTCATTTATTTTATTTTCAAAATTTTTGTTAATATTAAATAGTCTTAAAAATTTAATTAATAGTGATGAAAAGAGTGGTGGAAAAAAATGATAGTAGTTTATTTTATCCCATTTTTTAAATAATGAAATATTTTCATTAGAAAATTTTTCATAAATTTTTTTAGACTGAAAAAAAGTGATTATTTTGTATTTATTTTTAATTTTATATAAAATTGGTAAAATCCAATCAAGTTCAGCATAATTATTTCTAACAACTAAGAGCGCTAATTTTTTTTTCACTTTTGATATTTGATTATTATATTGTAATGTATACTTATCGAACAATATAAATAAATAAATTAAATGAATTTCAATAAAAAAATAGATATTTTGGAGAAAAAAGATTACTTTATATTTAAAATCGATAATTTTTTAGAAAAAGATTTATTTTTAAGTATTAATAAAAATTTTCCAAATATTGACCATAATCAAAATATATTTGATGACTTTAAAAGATGTTCGTTCACTCAAGATAAGGTAAATTTTGAAAATGAAAATCAAAAGAATATTATTAATCAGTTTAATGATTTAGTTCAAAGTAAAGAATTTTTTAATTTTTTTATTCAAAAAATATTCTTTAAAGCTGCTACATCTCAAAGTAATTTTTTAAGAATGATTAAATATTTGAGATATCCAATCAAAAATAATAATTTGAATTCATTTACAGATTATTTATTTTCAAAGATTGATGTACAATACATGTTCAGTTTTATAAAAAATAAGGGTGGAATTAATCCACATGTCGATGCTCAGAGAAAATATTTAAGTTTGATGCTTTATTTTCCAGATGGAACAAAAGATATAGAATATGGCACAACCTTTTGGCATTCAAAAATTCAAAATCATTCAAATACTCACATATCAAAAAAAAATGAAATACAAGATTTTAAATTAAACAGTAAGAAAATTTTAAAAACAGAATTTATTCCAAATTGTTTGTATGGTTTTTTAAGAAATGATTTTTCCTGGCATAGCGTTGAACCGATAGATGTTTCAGATAATTATATAAGGAAATCAATCAATATTAATTTTATTTATAAGAATTGATCAAATGTTATTTGATGATTTAAAAA
>MDTD01034295.1_pt1 | contig 11284 bp, 6 predicted proteins | sample 811221 | NCBI WGS metagenome assembly MDTD01 (sample SAMN05326646, study PRJNA326480) | marine metagenome | isolation source: seawater | place: Pacific Ocean: South West | collected 2011
AAAATCATAGGAATTGAAGCTCCAATAGTTTGGGAAAACACCAAGGCAAATCGCGATGCTTTTGAAGTTAGGATTCGAGAGGTTGCTAGTGACGCTGATATTGTAGCCCTTCCCGAAAATTTTACTTCTGGTTTTTCAATGAATACCGACAAGGTAGATTCTTGGGAGAGTGGTAATACTATAAATTGGATGAGGGAACTGTGTGCAGAGTTTGATATTGCTCTCTTTGCTAGTGTTGCTTTTAATATGCCTGACGGTGGTGCAAGAAATAGGGGTTTGTTTGTTAGGCCAAACGGAGATTTCGAATTCTACGACAAAAAACACCTATTCACTCTTGGCGGTGAAAATGATAATTACATCGCAGGTGAAGAACGGAAGGTAGTTGAGTTCAGGGGTTGGAGAATTCTTCTTCAAATCTGCTATGATTTGAGGTTCCCTGTGTTTTCAAAAAATAGACCTGAGGACTTGTACGATGCGATAATCTATGTTGCTAACTGGCCAAAGCCCAGAATCCATGCGTGGAGGACGTTGCTTCAAGCTAGGGCTATCGAAAACCAATGCTACGTAGTTGGTGTAAACCGCACTGGTGAAGATCCTTCAGGAAATATCTATACTGGGGATAGCTTAGGGGTAGATCCCTTGGGTGCTACGTTGAGTGAAGGGCCTGTTGTTGAATTGATGTGTGATAGAACTGTGTTGGACGACTTCAGGAAGAAGTACCCATTTATTTGGGATGGGGAGTGAGGTGGAGTAAACACTCGTCATGTTAACTCCCCGCTACGCGGGTCGGTGAGGGTTTGACGGTAATTACCTACGAGGGAACACATGATCTGCTCTACATTGCGACGTTACATGAATGACGTTTTATAGTAATCTCTGTTTGTGTAGTTCTTCCCTTTATTTAGTCCTTCAAACCTAAACCAAAAAACAACAGCCAGCTTTTTAGCTGACTGATTTTTGTTCGCAATCATCCTTTTATAAGCAAGCTTAAAACGAATTTTTGCTCACAAAACAACCGCACTCATTGCCTCGTGCGGTTGTTTTGGATTTGGGTTTGTGTCTGTTTTTGGAGTACTACTTAAATGCGTTTACTCCTGTTACGTCCAATCCTGTAATAAGCAGGTGAATATCATGTGTTCCCTCGTAGGTAATTACCGATTCGAGGTTCATCATATGGCGCATGATGGGGTATTCGTTCATGATTCCCATCCCTCCTAACATCTGGCGAGCTTCGCGTGCGATGTTGAGTGCCATGTCCACGTTGTTACGCTTTGCCATTGAAATTTGGGCGCTTGTAGCGCGTCCTTCATTTCTTAACTCGCCAAGGCGGAATGTTAGAAGTTGAGCCTTTGTGATCTCTGTGATCATTTCGGCTAATTTCTTCTGTTGTAATTGGAAGCCAGCGATAGGCTTTCCGAACTGATGACGTTCAGTAGAGTAGCGAAGAGCAGTATCGTAGCAATCTAGAGCTGCACCTATTGCACCCCAAGCGATTCCGAATCTTGCTGAGTCTAGACATCCTAAAGGCCCTCCAAGACCAGACTTGCCAGGAAGGATGTTTGCTTTAGGTACACGAACGTTGTCGAATATTAATTCGCCAGTATCTGATGCACGTAAGCTCCACTTTCCCTTCATTGTAGGAGTCGAGAAGCCTTCCATTCCGCGCTCAACTATAAGACCGTGGATTCTTCCTTCCTCATTCTTAGCCCAAACTACTGCTACCTGAGCAAATGGTGCATTTGAAATCCACATCTTAGCTCCATTAAGAATTACGTCATCGCCATCCTCAACATAGCTAGTCACCATACCGCCAGGGTTAGAACCGTGGTCAGGCTCTGTTAAACCAAAGCATCCTATCCACTCACCAGTAGCAAGCTTTGGTAAGTACTTCTGCTTTTGCTCCTCTGATCCGTACTTCCAAATAGGGTACATTACAAGTGAACTCTGAACCGATGCCGTTGAACGTAGACCTGAGTCGCAACGCTCTAATTCTTGCATGAGAAGTCCGTAAGAGATTTGATCTAAACCTGCACCTCCGTATTCTTCTGGGATGTATGGTCCAAAAGCTCCTATCTCACCTAATCCTGGAAGAAGGTGTTGTGGGAACTTACAGTTCTCAGCCGCATCTTCAATGATGGGGCTTACTTCTTGCTTAACCCATGCTCGGGCTGTATCACGAATCAACTTATGTTCTTCAGTTAGAAGATCATCCATGTTGAAGTAATCGTGTCCTTGGTATAAATCTGTACGCATTTGAAAAATATTCGTCGCAAAGTTAATCTACATTGGTTGCTTCATAGACCTCATCTACCTCTAAAACGCCAACTTGGTAAGCTGACACTGCTAGTCTATCTGCAACTTCATTTAATTCGTTTCCTGCGTGTCCTTTAACCCAAACAAATTCAACATTGTGCTTAGGATATATCTGTAGGAATCGCTTCCACAGGTCAGGGTTCTTCTTTTTGGCAAAATTCTTCTTCTCCCAATTAAAAACCCAACCTTTAGTAACTGCATCTACCACGTATTTTGAATCAGAGTAAATAGTAACATCTGTTCCATCATACTTAAGAGCTTCTAAGGCAATAATGACCGCCAACAACTCCATTCTATTATTCGTAGTAAGCCTAAACCCCCCACTCAATTCCTTCCTGTGCTTCCCTGAAAGAAGGACTATGCCATATCCACCTGGGCCAGGGTTTCCGCTGGCGCCACCATCTGTGTATACGGTTACGTTTGGCATTTATATAAGATGTTGAACGTTTGAGGTGAACAGTTTAACTGCTATTGAAAGTAGGATTATCCCAAACACCTTCCTTAATACAGCAATCCCCCCCTCACCTAGCATCTTCTCAAATTTGCCTAGGAATCTCAAGACAAGGAAAACCATCAATACGTTTATCAAAATCGCAATTGTGATATTGATCTGATCGAATTCAGCTCGTAAGGATAATATAGAGGTCATACTTCCAGCACCTGCAATAATGGGGAATGCAACTGGAACAATTGTAGCCGCTTTCATAGAAGAAGTGTCCTGTTTAAACAGCTCAATTCCAAGAACCATTTCAAGTGACATAAAGAACAGGACAAACGAACCGGCAACAGCGAAGCTGTTTATGTCTACCCCCAGGAATGTGATGATGCCTTCACCAATAAATAGGAAGGCTAGCATTATACCCAATGCAACAATAGTCGCTCGTCCAGGATGTATGTTGCCCGCTTTACTCTTAACATCCATTAAAACAGGAATCGAACCGATGATATCGATAACGGCAAAGAGCACCATTGTACTCTTCATTATTTCGTTCATATTAAATTCCATCCCTATGATTTTATCATTGCCTCAGCAATGCGTGGGTAATAGTGATGTTCCAAAGCTAGAACTTTCGAAGCAATTTCTTCAGGGGTATGACATTGAGATATGTCCACCTTTACTTGGAAAACTATATCTCCCTCGTCATAGTTCTCTGTTACTTTATGAATGGTCATCCCTGATTCAGTTTCATCTGAATCAAAAACAGCATTGTGGACATTCATCCCGTACATGCCCTTACCGCCGAATTTGGGCAGGAGTGATGGATGGATATTCAGGATTTTTCCTTCAAAAGACTCGATGAGATCTGAAGGGATTTTTAAAAGGAATCCAGAAAGCAAAATCCAATCAATATTATTCGATTTGAGATTAGAAAGCAAGTCGCCAGAATGCATTTGGTCTTTAGAGAAGAAGAGAGTTTCAACTCCTGATAATGAAGCTTTTTCTAAAACTGCTGCGTTTTCGCGATTTGATCCAACAAGTGTAATATCAATCTCAGCATCTTCTTTAAAATGATCGATAAGGGCTTGGGCGTTTGACCCATTGCCCGACGCAAGAATAGCTACTCTCGTCATCTGAGTATTAGAAATTAAATGATCCTAGATCTACAATCATACGCTGATACTGTTGAATCTGAGAATCAATTGTATCAATGCGCGATTTTAATTCATCAGCGTATTCATCCTCTGGATGGTAGTACTTCAAAAGTCTGTGAAGCCTATCGCAAACCTGAAGAGAAAGGTGTCTATCTTCTTCCATCGCAGCGAAATACTCTGGATCAAGTGTCAAACTATAAGCTACTGTTTCTTCAGCTTGCTTAAATAAATCTTCCGTTAACTCCTTTGCAGTTTTCAATGCTGCTTCTCTTTCTTCATCTGAAAGAATGTCTGCATAATCTGTTAGCAAAGTATCTCCATTTGCAATCTTTAAATAAGATTCTGCTACTGGCATCAATACTCTTGTAAATGGAACATTTTCTTTTGGAGTGCCCCTTAAGATTTCGTCAAGAACATCTAGTGCTCTTCTAGGATCTTTATCATCAATAAGTGCTTCACTAAGATTTGACATTTGAAGCCTAACATTAGTTACCATTCGCCTATTGTTCTCATCCATGTAGATGCCGTGTTCTAGGTCATCCATTCCTCCCCACTCCCATTTGTCCATAACATTTGAATACATCAAATCAGTAGCGATGCCTCCAGTGATGTTTGGGTTAGAATTTGGAGGATAATTGATTGGAACAAGTCTATATGCCAACCCCTCTAGCCTGAAGTAATTCTGCAATCCTATGTATGCATCACCACCTGTAGTTACAGCAAAGTAAACCGGGCGTTCCCAGTTGTTGTTTGCAAGGATTGAAAGTACTGCTAATTGATTTTTGAGTACGTATTGAAGTGGTTTGCCGTCAGCGTCTGAAACAGTCCACTCAACTTTTTCTACCATATTATTCTGCTCATTCTTGTTCAAAAACCCAAGTGTTTTTACGTGAGCTGTATCGACTGGTATACTGAATTTGTTTGACGGAAGGTAAGCGTAACTCTTAGAACCAAACGTTTCCTTTACATCATCGTCTAATGCAGTTTCGAATGCTTCGCCTATGTCAACATAATTACCGCTTGGTCTAAGTAGTACGATGTCTCTTGTGCCTTGACGATACTGCTCTTCGTTCATGGCAATTGGAAGAGGTTCGCTCTCGTATGCTTTGCGTCGCATTTGGTCAATATACCAATCCGTATTTAAAAGACTTAGGTTACAAACTCTTACGTCTGTCCTTACTCCCTCTACTTCTTGTGCATACCAAAGTGGAAAGGTGTCATTATCTCCATTGGTGAAAAGAATTGCATTTTCATCAAGTGAATTCAAGTAGTTCTTCGCAAAATCGACACCTGTTCTACGATGTGCCCTGGAGTGATCATCCCATCCCTCAAATCCCATCAAGAATGGAACGAAGAGCAGTAAGCCTGCTATGGTAATCGATTTTATGTGTTCCTCCAGCTTAAGTTCTTTCATTGCGTATGCTATTGCGTAAAGGAATGCAGCAATTAAAGTCATGAAGAAAATGCTTAGCGAAACATAGTTTGGCGTGCCTGTAATGGTTTCTATAATTGCAAATAATGCACAAGCACCAACTGGATAGATGAATCCCTGTATCAAGGCTTTGATATCGCTTTTTCTAGCTGCTTCAAAAAGTGCAATTACGCTAAGTCCTATCCACATAGCAAAGGCGTAGAATGATCCTACGTATGCGTAATCCCTTTCACGTGGTTGCATTGGGGTTTGGTTTAGGTAAACCACAATTGCAATTCCTGTCATGATAAACAACAGACCCACTACACCGGCACCTCGTGGGTCTCTAGTGACTTGGAAAACGAGTCCAATCAAGCCCAAAATCAATGGCAAGAAGTAGAATTTGTTCAATCCTTTGTTGTCCTTCATTTCTTGGGTTAGCTCGCTTCTATCTCCAAGGCGGAACTGATCAATCGCGTCAATTCCGGACAACCAATTTCCATCTAGGAAAGAACCGTGACCCTGAACGTCATTTTGCTTCCCAGCAAAATTCCACATGAAGTATCTGAAATACATCCATCCCATTTGGTAGTCAATGAAGTACCTGAAATTCTCCGCGAGGGTCGGTTGTAATTTATCGAGTGTATTGTTAAGACCTGAAAGAGCTGCCTGCTGAGATTGGTAATCCTGAGCCTGGCCAGCCTGATGTTCGTAATAGCGTTTTTGCGCATTTAATCTCTTCACATATGGTTTACCATAATCCAAACCACTCTCTAGCTGGCTCACTATTAAATCAGTCAATGCCTCCTTTGCTCTTGGGTCGGTCAATGGGGCTAGCTTCATGGTCCCAGATTGTGGGTCTCTAACTACAATTTCAGTTTTAGACCTTACCTGGTAATCTTCAGACGCTCTTTGTCCATATGAATTAAATAGTTTGCTTAGCTTTCTCTCTAACTCAACCTTTGAAAGTTCACCACTCAAGATATCGTTCTCAATGTGCATGATGAATTGCATCTTGCTCATTTGGCCTTCAGCAAAAGGACTAGTATACTTTAGGTATTCATTCATCCCCTTGTAATTACTCCATCTCCTGTATTCCTTCACATGTCTTCCATCTGAAGAATACATCCTAGGGAAAAACATTGTATAATCTGAATCATAGTTGGGAATTGCCCCCTTCTTTTCACCAGAATTAATGTAATCCTCAACTATTTCATAATTCTCTTTAGCACTTTCTTCAATAAAGTTGATTGCGCCTCTTTCAGTCTTAAACGACTTGATGAATTTATTGCTAGACCTTCTCTTTTCTACCACAGAATAACTCTTAACCATAGTAGCAGATCCGTCCTTGTATTGCTTTTCTAAATTCAATGGAGTATCCCAATACTGACCAACCAACAATGGTCTATCACCGTATTGCTCTCTATTAAGATACTTGAGTAGTTGGAAAAAGTTCTCTGGATCATTTTCATCCATTGGAGGATTTGCACTTGATCTTACCACAATGGTTGTAAAGGAACTATATCCAATTAGAATCATTGCTAGAGATAAGACCAAAGTGTTTATTGCCCACCACCCATTTTGTCTAGAATAGTATACCAAAAAAGCAATGCCCGCTATCAACGAAACCAAGTAGAATAGTATCCCTGAGTTAAATGGTAGCCCCAAGCCTTTGACAAATAACAACTCAACTTTTGCGGCTAGATGAATAACGCCTTGGATTACTCCTATTTGGATTAACCCAAGTAAAGCCACAGAAATTACTCCTGTTATAACAAGTCCCTGAATACTGAATTCGTATTTCTTGAAAAAATAAACAAGAGCAATAGCTGGAATTGCAAGAAGGTTAAGAAGGTGAACACCAATAGAAAGCCCCATTAAATAAGCTATGAGGATTAGCCATCTATTTGATCCCGGTTCATCAGCTACTCTTTCCCATTTGAGAATTGCCCAAAATACCGCTGCAGTGAAAAGTGATGAAAGAGCATAAACCTCACCCTCTGTTGCACTGAACCAAAATGAGTCTGAGAATGTATATGCTAGTCCTCCGATTACACCACTTCCAAGAATTGCTATAGCCTCAGATTGAGACGGCTCATTTTCAAACCCTCCAAAAAATCTCCTGCCCAAATGAGTAATACTCCAGAAAAGGAATAAAATGGTAAACGAGCTACTAAGAGCAGACAATATATTGGCTGCGTAGGCTGCTGTTTCAGGTGAGGCAAAGACCATAAACGATCTTGCAAGTAACATGAAGAGGGGCGCCCCTGGAGGGTGCCCCACTTCTAGTTTATATGCTGATGCGATAAATTCTCCGCAATCCCAAAAGCTAGATGTAGGCTCTACAGTTAATAGATAAACTACAGTAGCAATTAGCCAAACAGACCATCCGGTCCAAATGTTAAGGCGTTTAAAACTCATTAATTGATCGTTCTAGTGCCTCGCAAAGGTAAGTCCTTACCTCTGTACGATTACTCTTTTTGCAGAAGTTGTAAGTCCAACAATTTGCATAGAGTACATACCACTCCTCAGCTTGTTTATATCTAGCTGAGAACCATTTTGTACATCCGTTTCTAGAACAGCTCGTCCAGTCGAATCAAACAACTTAGCTGACCAAGCTCCTAAAGGCAATCCTGCTACAGTTATGCTCTCTGATGAAGGTACAGGATAAACAGACCAACTATCAGCATCAATTAACTCATCCACAGATGTATCACATCCATCAACTTGAATTGTAATTACTAGAGTTTCTCCATCAGGACAAGATGCTGTAAAGTATGTTGCTGTCACAATGTATATACCATCTTCAGAGTAATAATTGGAAGCCGTCCATTCTGTACCCTCGCTTGTAGTTCCGTCACCAAAATCCCAAACAACTTCGATGGTATTTCCAGACACGCCTTCAATTGTAAATGTCCATTCACACATATTCCAATTAGGTGGAATTGCGTATAATTCTCCTTGGCAATCCCCTCCTTCGCCTTCGATTTCAATCACAGCGCATTCAAACACTCCATATGGACAATCAGGTGTTTCATATCCTACACAAACCTCAAGTTCATCAACATCAATAAGGTTAAGATCAATCTCATAGTAGTGACCATCATGTTCTATGTATTCTCCATTTACCATCCAGAATAGAACAGCATTTTCAGGATAGTCATTAGCCTCAAACATCGCAATGCCATCTTGTACTCCTGACCATAATTCAAGTGTACATGGGTTATCTGGGTTATCTCCGAATGTGATTGTTTCGCATACATAAACTTCACCACAATCCTCTGTTGCATAGCCAACACAAATGTCTATTCCATCTTGATAGTATGCATAGTAATCTAGGTTGTCCAATTCAATGAATCCAACTCCATCTGTGTAAAATTCTCCATTTACCAACCAATGTAGATTTACTCCTTCAGGATAATTATATGCCTCGTATACTGCATAGTTTCCTTGATACCAACCCTCCATTTCTATTTCACATTCGAAAGTAGTGTCGCCACATTCGCCATCTGTCCATTCTGTTACACCATGGTAGTGCATCGCGTAACATTCGTTTGAATATGTGACTCCATCGCATCCACAAACTGGATCCCAAATGTCATAACATCCCATATCGTTATCAATGAGGCTCACATCAATACAGTCCTCATTACAATCGTCTATCTCCATTACCTCAGACCAAGTATCTATCCACTCACATACGACATACTCGCATTCATTTAAAAACAGCGTAAATCCTACTGGATAGAATTGACCTCCTTCATGACATCCAAATTCAGTAGATACTGGGAATATTGTTTCGCAGTATTCAAATCCATCACAATCAGCTGATACACCACCAACACAAACGTCAAATGGTTCAACAAGATTCGATGTGTAGTACTCTATCATGTTACCACCATTTCCATACTCTTCACCATCAATCCACCATGAAATTTCAGATCCTTCAGGATAGCCCCCAGCTTCAGCAATGAAGACTCCATTAGGATTTATAAACCACTCATAGAAAATTTCACAATCAGCTGATCCATCTTCACACTCGCCATCTGTCCATTCAGTTACTCCACCATAGAACATTGCCTCGCATTCATTACCATAAGTAACACCATCACATCCACAAACTGGCATGTACACTTCCGGGCAAGGAGTTTCTTCATTGATTTGGGATTCATCAATACATTCTGTTTGGAAACAGTCTGGGTAGATTTCCCAGTTTGGCACAAATTCATATTGCACTCCAATTAAGTCTATAGAAGAACAAGTGTAGTTTTCGCAAAAGTCTTCACTTAATACTAGTATTTCTCCTGGAAGGTAGAAATCTCCATCATCAGTCCAACACCCTATGGTTGGATCAATGTTGCATTCCCATGGATATAATTCTGCATTAAGGATAAACTCAAATCCTCCTTCTGTTTGAGAACATGTGTAATTCTCACACCAATCGTCACTTCCTCCTATCACAGAGCCAACATCATAGAAGTCTCCATTCTCACCAATACACCCTTGATCACCACAATCAGCTATTTCAATAACATCTGACCAGTTGTTTGGGCCTTCACAGTATATAAATGAACAATCGGTCAAGTACCATTCTGATCCTATAGGATAAAAATTTCCATCTTCGTCGAAACATCCTTGGTCTTCTCCGCCACCACAGCCAATTGCAATAATTTCAGTTGAAAACATCAACTGAAAACAGTCTTCAGACCAAGCATATACTGTTACAGTATAAACTCCATCTTCTGCATATGTGTGATCTGCAACCATGCCTCCATCTTCATTAGAAGAGTCTCCAAAATCCCAAAAAATTTCTGTAAGTTCTGTTGAAGATTCAATTTCAAAAATCCAACTACAAAGACTGTTTGATGTTTGTGATCCGTACAAAGCTCCAACACAATCTACCTCACCACATCCAGGAATTACTTGAATATCTGACCAGCTGCCTTGACTCTCACAAGCAATATACTCACAATCGTTGATAGATAGTTCTGCTCCTATAGGGTAGTATTCACCGTTTGGTGCGATACAGCCTTGGTCTCCTCCCCCTACATCGCAAGGTCCTTCAGTCCATTCAGTTACTCCACCATAGTTATATGCATTGCACTCATTGGAATATGTTACTCCATCACATCCACAAACAGGAGCATAATCTTGATCACAAATTACATTAGGGTCTATTTGTAAAATATTAATGCATTCCTCACCTCCGAGGATATCTGTAAGATCAACCGTTTCGCAAAATTCCAAACCATCTGGACACTCATCACTAGTGTAGAACACACAGATAGTTACAGGTTGAAAGAAAGCAATAACAGCTACTTCGATAGCATCATCAATTGACTCTATCACATCGCCGTTAATGTTAAATTCCAATTCAGCTCCTTCGGGAAACTCAATTGCTTGTACATTAACTATCCCACCTATAAGCTCAAACACAAAGTCTAATGAACAGTCATTTTGAGCATGATAAGTGAAAGGAATAAAGAGAAAAGCGAGGATGGTTAGGAGGTGCTTTTTCATAATAAAATGTTTGATGATCAGTTTTATAACGGTATACAAGTGTTAAGGGTTGCTTTATAAACCAAAAATATCTCTAACACAGGCCTTAACCCGCATTAGAGATACCTCGGCTTTCTATGTTATGATGATTTACTTCTGTATTACAAATCTCTTTGAGATTCCTGTAAATTCTAACATATGGATCGTGTAATATCCATTAGCTAAATAGCTTAAATCAACTCTCTTGAAATTTGATATAAGCTGATTTGAAACTATCCTACCATAAGAGTCAAAAATCATTGCTTCCCAGTTCCCTTCTGGGAGGCCTTCAACAGTAAAATTATCCTTTGCTGGCACAGGATATAAAGAAATGTTGATTTCACTGTTGACTGATTCTATAGATGACACTTGGCCTTCGCCATCGTAATCGTCTTCATCATTATTGTTATCCCAGTCTCCATCTGTGCT
>MDTD01195438.1_pt1 | contig 11283 bp, 10 predicted proteins | sample 811221 | NCBI WGS metagenome assembly MDTD01 (sample SAMN05326646, study PRJNA326480) | marine metagenome | isolation source: seawater | place: Pacific Ocean: South West | collected 2011
CGGGCGGCAACTGGCGGTCGACAAGCCGATCGTGGGAGTCAATGCGTTTCGGCATGAATCCGGCATCCATGTGCGGGCCCTGATGGGGGACAGCCGCACCTATGAGCCCTTCTCGCCGGTGTTGGTGGGGAACGGGCATGGACGATTTATGTTTGGCAGGCAGAGTGGACATTCTGCGCTGCGTTCGTACTTTCAGAAGATGGGCATTCTGCTCTCCGACCTGGAGGCCTCGCGGCTGCTCATGCAGGTCAAAGCCGAATCTTTCCGGCACAAACGCGCCTTGACGGCAGAAGAAATTGAATTGCTTCTGCAAGCTTCACTCTCACCGGAAACCGCCATGAACGATGCGTTATTACAGGCTGCAAGTCTATGAAAAAGCTGTTTCATGCCATATGCCTGTTTGCTCTGCTACTGTCGACCGCGATGGCGGATGAGCCGTTGCGCATCTTTGTGGCCGCCAGCACCGTCCCGGCTCTGGAAGAACTGGCAGTTGTCTATGAGGCGGAGACCGGAACGAAGCTCGCCATCAACGGAGGCAGCAGTTCGCAACTGGTGCGGCAGCTTTCGGAAGGCGGATCTGCGGATCTTTTTCTCTCGGCCAACAAGACCTGGATGGATACGGCCATCAAGAAGCAACTGGTGGTTGCCGATTCCAGGCAGGCGCTCCTGACTAACCGTTTGGCCCTGGTGGTGCCGAGTTCGGACAGTGAGGTCTCTTTTGGGGAATTGAACGGTTTTCAGAAGGTGGCTGTGGCCGATGAGTATGTGCCGCTGGGCATCTATACCCGACAGGCACTGGCAGCGGTCAACTGGCAATGGTTGGATGGCCGGCTGATCCCCTGCCAGAATGCGCGAGGCACGCTGACCATGGTGGAAAGCGGAGCTGTCGATGCCGGTGTGGTCTATTTTTCTGGGGCAGTTTCCAGCAGCAGGATCAGGATCGTGGGCCTTTTTCCGGAAACGTCGCATGATCCGATCACCTATGAGATTGCGCGCTGTCAGAACGCTTCACCAGCAGCCACGACCTGCCTGAAATGGCTGATGAAGCCGGAAACCGGGGCCGTTTTTGAACGTTATGGCTTGGCCGTTCCGAAAGCACCGCAGACGGTCAGTGCCAGCCTCAGTCCGAAATTGCCGATTGAGGTCTCTGCACCGGAAAAAGCAGGCGCGCCCCGCAGTCCGGTCTGGTCGGCAATCTGGCTTTCCATCAAGGTAGCCGCATGCGCCACGCTTCTATGCCTGATTCCGGGCATCTGGCTCGGCTGGCTGCTGGCGAAACGGCAATTTCCAGGTAAAAATGCGATCAACGCCGTCGTCCACCTGCCGTTGGTAGTGCCGCCGGTGGTGACCGGTTATGCGCTGCTCTGGCTGTTCGGCAAACGGGGTCCGCTTGGCGGCTGGTTGCTGGATGCGTTTGGCATTGAGATCGCTCTGACCTGGAAGGCCGCGGTCCTGGCATCGGCGGTGGTCGGTTTGCCTTTCATTGTGCGACTCACCCGCGCTTCTGCCGAGAAAATCGATACTGAGCTGGAGGAATACGCCAATGTGGCAGGTGCCACCGGATTCCAGATCATGCGCTTTGTCATTCTGCCGCTGGCGATGCCGGGAATACTGGCCGGAACCATCCTCTGTTTTGCCCGGAGTCTCGGAGAATTCGGTGCGACCATCATGGTCGCCGGCAACATCCCGGATGTGACCCGCACCCTGCCGCTGGCTATTTATGCTTCCCTCGAAAATCCCGATGGCGCGAGCTATACCTGGCGCCTTGCCGCCATCAGCGCCGTGACCGCCGTCAGTGCCGTTGCCTTCGGTGAATGGCTGGTCCGCAAACGCTTGGACCACAGCGCCTGATCCAGACGATCGGTAGTCCCACCTTGATTGGTTACGCTGACAAAAAGAAAAGACGCAGCAAGCGTTGATTGTATTAACATGAGGATTTTTTGCAGAGCCAGTTGACGCTTTGTATGGGAAATGGGAAAGTAACGGCTTGCTGTGATTACCATTTTTACCGGCGAATGATCATGATGACCCCAACCGATATTGCTGCATTAAATAGCGCTCTGCGTATGAATGGGGTGGATGTCTGCCTGTATGGTGGCTGGGGATTTGATTTCATGTCGGGGCAACAGTCCCGCCCCCATGGCGATGTCGATTTTTTTGCCTGGCAATCGGACCGGCAATTGCTGCACCAACAGATGATCGCGTTGGGTTTTCTTTGTGACCAGTTGCGGTCTGCTCCGTTTGAGCTGGAATCGGCAGATTATGTGCGTGGAGATCTGGTAGCAGGCTTTGTCTTCTGGCAAGCGTTTCCCTATGGCAGTGTGACATTGTCCGGGCGTTTCTATGATGCCGAATGGTCGTTTCAGCCAGATCAGGCAAGAATCTGTTCGCTTAATGGAGCTGCATGTCCGGTAGTGAATGAGCGGGATCTGGTGTACATGTCTTCCGATTTTCGGACCCGCATTCTGAAACGACCGGTAGAAGATAAGCATTGGTGCGATATCGCCCGAGTACGCTCGGGGGAGGCGTTCCTTGTCTGATCCGCTGGCCATGCAGACGGAGATGATTGCCATCGATTTTGAGGGCACAGGCGTTGTCGGCGAGCACCCCAATGAGCCCTGGCAGATCGGGATGGTGCTGATCCGTAATGGCAAGGTTGAAATCGAAACCAGTTATAATCGTCTGTTGCGCACTGGAGATCGCCCCTACAATCCGCATGCTCCGGGATTGCATCATCAGTTGAAAGACGAGATTCTTCGGGCGCAGAATTTGCGTGAGCTCTGGCCGGAAGTCAGTCAGTGGTGGCTGAACCGGCCCCTTGTCGCTCACAATTGCGCCACCGAACGGGGTTTCATGACCCAGGCCGCCCCGATGCACCAGTTAGGACCGTGGATCGATACACTCAATCTGGCGCGTCATGTCTATCCGAAACTGGAGAGCCATTCACTGGAGGATTTGCTGGATCATCTGCAATTGATGCATCAGGTCTGCGAGTTATGTCCGGGGCTACTGCCGCACGATGCCTGGTTTGATGCAGTGGGATGTGCGGTACTCCTGCAGCATTTTCTTGAATTGCCGGGCTGGGATCAGGTGACGGTATCTGCGTTGGCAAACGTCAAGCCTAAAGAATATCGGCGTAAAATATCGGCACGAACACCGCGCGCTCCGCGCTCGCGCTGGCAGTAAAAAGAGAATCGGTGTAGACTTTTTGGTATGAAACTGGAGTTTGCCCATATTCATCGGCTACCGGGAGCGCATCAAGTCGATTTTCATTGTCACTCGGCTCTGGAGATCGTCTACTTCAGCAGTGGGTGTGGTACGACCACTCAGGATGGCCGCACCTATGAAATCAGTCAGAACTGTTTTTCGATCACTCCTGCGGGAACGCGTCACAACCAAGTCAATCATCAACAGATTACCTCCTTCTGCACGGGGATTTCCAATTCCGGGTTGGATGCATTTTCCGGTTTCTGGATCGATGCAGAACGTCTGATCAAGCCGATTATGGAGCGTCTCTTTGGTGAATTGCAGACGGAAGGGCTGGCCAAAGAGATGATGCTGGACGGGCTGATCCGGGAACTTGTCGTAACCGCATTGCGGGTCATCCATACCCAGATCTCCGACGATCAAAAGGTGGATAATGGCAGTTTTTCACCCAAGCCCAGGCAGAAAGAACTGGTCGAACGGGCCATGCAACTGATCCGGGAAGAACAAGGTCAACTGACCGTAACGGAACTTTCAGAACAGCTCTTTGTGAGTCACGATTATTTGCGCCATCTCTTTCAGGAGTACGCTGGCAAGTCACCAATGCGACATATCATTGAGAGTCGGATCAATCACGCCAAAATGCTGCTGCTCACAACCGATCTGAAGATTGCAGATATTGCCAGTCGTACCGGTTTTGAGAGCCCCTACTACTTTTCACGGCTCTTTAAGCAGGTGACAAACCGGACACCTACAGCATTCCGGTCCAATCGCGGCTGATTGGTCAGCGGTTCAACTGCCTCAGATACCGAGGCTTTCATAAGCTGTGATGACCTGGTTGCAGAGCTCGTCCAGGTCCGGGGTATACAGCATTTTCAGTTTCTCATCGACACCGGCTGGATAGTGAAATGCCATCAGATGAAGAAGCATATCGAGATCGAGATCTTCGATCTGGTCTACCACATCTTCGGGGACATTGTCCAGTTCTTTGAGTCGGCGCAACATGATGTCCCGTACCTGCATATCGCGGGAACCAGAAATGACATCGTGTTTAAAATCGGTCACAGAAGCAGAGACTTGCCGATACAGTTCATTGGACTCCACTTCTTCGATCTGGACCCTGGTGATACCCTCCACCAGAATGTTATAACGCCCATCAAGTTCTTTTTCATAGTCCACAATGGTGCAGGCGCAACCGATTCCCCAGAAACAAGGTTTGCCATCTGCAAGGGTCTGGTGACGGCGGCTGATTGCCATGACAAAAACCCCCTGCCCATCCAGGCTGTGCTCGATCATCTGGCGGTAACGTGGCTCAAAAATATGCAGCGGAGCAATAACTCTTGGGAAGAGTACAAAGTCGGCCAGCGGAAAGACAGGCAGCGTCGCACCGTCTATATGGAGTGTGGGCGAGAAATTCATAAGCCCGCATTATATGTAACTCCTATGACGATCCCAACCCCTTATCTATGGATTTTGAGGTGAAATCGTGAAGTAAATCCCGAAAAAGGCTTTCAACCTACGTCTGAACTAAAATTTTGCCTTTCAAACAGACCCGGACAAAGTTTTGAGATAAGTGATAGTATCTGGAGCAGCACCGATAATCTGCGCTTCTTCCAACGGAGTCGCGTAGTTATCAATTTCAGTGCGGACCGAGAAATCAGCCCCGGCAGCATGAAAAAGCTCAAGCGCTTTCAGATCATTTCGCGCCGCTGCCATATGCAGGGGTGTCCATTCATGGATGCCATGGAGATGCATATCTGCTCCAGCCCGGACCAGCACCTGGAGAAGGGCGTATTTGTCGTCATCCTTGCGTTCGAGAGCGGAGAGCAGGGGTGAATATCCTTCTTCATCCACAACGTTGACAGGGGCACCATGTTTCAACATCCATTCCACCACCGTCAGACTGCCCATGTCGATGGCATTAATAATCCAATACCGCTGCAGCCAGTCATCTTTTCCAGTCGGAAAGTCATCCAGCATCAGCGCCACTTCTTCCAGTGCCGGATAGTCCTCTTCCCGCATCATCCCGATGATATCATCATAATCACTCATGCCAGGAACATACTACCAGATATGAGCGTGATACAAGGCTCGATAGATTCAGCGGCTAATCACTTGCAGGTGATTTCGTTACGGATTCCGGCAGTGCTGGCAGCATTTCCGGGTGAAGAGCAGCGAACTCTCTGATTTTCTGTTGTTGGATAGCTTTTTCTTCAGCCAGGAAGGCCGGGTTTTGCAGATTGGTGGTTGTCTGCTGGTCCTCAATTTTGACCAGAATATTGCTGCTTTGATAGGTTTCAAGGGCTGCATGTTGGTCCCGCATCTGCGTGATGGTCGTGCGAATTCGTTCTGCACGTGCAACCTCCTGAAAAACGCCTTGTGCGGATATGATCATAACCACGACGGCAAGACCCAGAAGTAACCCAGCCAGGATGCTTAAGCAGACAAAGATTTTATGACGGTAAATCATGGGCCAACGCTGGTTTGATTGTGAGTCGCCAGATAATGTCTCCAGTCTCCCGTATATGGAATATCGGCATGCTCTGGATGCTTGTCCTGCCACTTGGTCCAGGTTTTCGATACTGTTTGAGATGAAGGTGGGATATCGAGGGTACTGGTAAATTTTGAGGCCCGTTTCGCTTCGCTGATGCAGAGCAGCTTCAGCTCATGAATTTCACTGGGCTTCAGGTGTGCTTTTGCCAACGGCTCCAGATGAATATAAAGACGGTGGCCCAACCAGACACTACGCTGTTCTGGAGTTAGAATATAGTATGCCGAGCGATCGGCGCGCTCCAGAACCTGTCCACGTTTGTCGCCGACAACCTGAAGAATTTCCTTGAGATTTTCTTTCTGGGCATCCGTAATGAAAAACTTAAGCCGTTCAGGGGTGATACGCCACTCTGGTTTGATGCCCTGCATGAGGATGAGGACATCCAACTCGGCACGGCGATTCAGGGCTTCGAAGCGTACTTCCTGGCCTGGAGACAGATCTGCCACTTCCCGCATGGCGCTACGCGGGACACCACGCGGAATAGCCTGTCGGCTCGTTTTCAACAGATAAAGGTCCAGAGACAGCACGAGCCGTTGTTCCGTCAGTTGTCGATGCCACGCATCCAGTTTATACCAGTTTTTTTCGTCTATGGATGCCAGTAGCTCATCTATGGTTCCGCCCGAATTCCGGGAATAATCGTCAGCTATCCCTGCATCACTTAGCTGCTGTTTCAATTCCAGAATCTGAACAATGCTAGTCGTGACGGCAAGTTGTTTCTGAGCAAGAGCAAGCTCTTCACTCGTCATGTTGCTCACTGGTGCTGGTACCGGTATTGCAGGCTCAATCGGCTTGTAGGCAAATTCCTCATTGATCTCTTCCAGGCGATTTGACCAATAGCCTTCATAAAAAGCCTTTTCTGCGTCCACCGCCTGCCTGAGTTCCATGCGAATGGTGTAAAACTCTCGGGACGTATAAACCGCCAGACCAAGAAAAAGACCGAGTGCAAAAATGATGGCCATCATATGCCTGTCAGTAGTTTTGGCAGGCAGCTCAGTTGAAGCAAGTCGGAGGTTCAGTTCAGCCAGAGGGTCATTGATCTGCCGCAGGAAGTCACGAAACGTCGAGGGTAGCTTCATGAAACAAGCTCCAGCCGTTATCGGTTCCGTCGAAGATCAGCTCAAAGACCAGCCAGACCCTTCAGATCCAGCGATTTTGCCAGATCCTGCAACACGGTGTCATCCTTAAAGGCATCGTCGATACCCTCAATACGGACTTCCATACGACCTGCAAGCAGCCAGAGCTTGGTATTCTCCACCGTCATTGATGGCATTCCCATGAAATCCCCATGCAGTCCTATCGACTCACCGGTAACCGCTTCTTCCACATGATAATGCAACGTAATCCGGGCAAGACGCTGAAGCCTGCCTTCGGTCACGTAGATGAGAATGTTGCCACGGGAAACCTGCGCAATCCAGGTTTTGTCGCCGAACTCTGTTCCGGGTTTGGGGAAATACTGCTTCAGTCTTTCTGAGATGGACTGAGAAAGCGTACCCATTTCCTGCTGAACCGAGAGCATTTGGGTTTTCAGCTCTTCATTACGCTTAAGCTGAGACGTAAGATCTTCTGCCTGCAAGCTGGTCATGCAGAACAGGAACGAAAGCAGGATGCTGGCAAAACAGCAAGAAATGCGTGTAGGCATGGGTAAACTCCGGAAAGGGAAGGTTTTTAGGCAGAAAAGCAATTGGGAATGTTATCGGCAAGCACAGCTTTGTCAACTCCAAAACACGCGCTATCACGCGAGCGGAGGCCATATTAGCAGTAAAGCCAGTCACGCAACCTTATGACGAAAGCAGCGCAGAGCGTCGGTTATTTTCCGTATCGGTTCCCGGCTTTTTCGGTCTGACTGGAGCCACAAAAACGTTACGCATGGCAGCACGGACATCTGCGAGGGTAAACGGTTTGGCAATAAAGGCATCCACCAGAGTTTCCTCTTTGGCCAGTTCCTCCAGATGATCCCTGAATCCACTGACCAGCAGCACCGGAAGTTCTGGCTTACGGGCCTTGATCATGCGGATCAGTTTTTCGCCGTTGATGCCCGGCATGGAGAGATCGGTGATGACCAGGTCAACCGGATTTGCCAGGACATATTCGAGTGCTTCCATCGTGCTGTTAAAGTCGATCACCTTATGTTCATCGCAATGCAGCATATAGCGCATGACAGCGCGGACATTGGGCTCATCATCGATCACGACTATCCGTTTTGGGGATACCTTTTCAAAATCCATATCATTGCTCTGTGGCAGGTCGAGTTGTTCGATTTTGATGGGGAGGGTAATAGTAATGGTGGTACCTTTAAAACGGCGGCTTGCAAACTGTATCTCCCCGCCATGCCGTTGCACGATGCCATAGACAATGGACAGACCGAGGCCGGTTCCACGTTCTTTCTTGGTTGTGTAAAACGGTTCACAGCATTTTTTCAGGGTTTCGTCATCCATGCCGCTGCCGTTATCAATGACTTTCATTTCCAACATATTGTTGCGGACTCGGGTAGCGATGGTGACCTGACCATCTTCTTCCAGTGCATCCACGGCGTTGAAGATGAGATTGGTCAGCATTTCCCGAAGTTCGGTCTGATTCCCTTCAATCGTCGGGCAGACTTTCAAGTGTGGAACTACTTCAATGGTCTTACCCAGCGCGCGGGCCTGCGCCTGCCATTTGGGCTGAGTCAGCTTGATGACTTCCTGCACCAGCTCATTCATGTCAAAAGACGTTACCTCCCGAATATCACTCTGACGCTGGCGGTAGAACTGGCTCATGCGCCTGACCACATGTGCGGCATCACGGGCAACCATGCTGATGGTTTCCGCATACTCTTTGGTCTGGCTGGTATTCGATCGGGCTTTTTCGTCAGAAGCCAGAATATCGCTGTAGCCCAGGATGGAGGTCAGAGCGTTATTGAATTCATGCGCAATGCCGCTGGCCATCTGACCCAACGCACGCAGACGCTCCTGCTGAATGACCTGCTGATTGGCTTCTTCAAGTTTCTTTTCAACACTTCGACGCGCAGATATATCACGCATGTGTACCAGAAGCGCAGGTTTGCCCAGGTAGCGGGTGCGCACTGCCCGCAACTCCACCGGAATTTCAGTCCCGTCCGGTGTCTGGCAGAAGGTCGTATAATGATCTGGACCTTCCGCGCCCAGAGTCTGGAAGTCATCTTCTACTGCATCCGCAATCCCCGGTGGCACCAGTTGGCGGATATGCATGCCGGACAACTCATCAAGAGTACGTCCAAAAAGTCGGCAGGCTGCCGGATTGGCATCGACCACCCTGCCTTCCAGATTCTTGACCACAATGGCGTCCGGCGAAGCCTGAAACAGCATCATGAAGCGCTGGTGCATTTCCCGCCGCAATTCATCAGGCTCCATCACCCCCGCGGCCACCATGCCAAATGCTTCAACCCCGCAAATATCGCCACTGTCATTGAATGCGGGTGCCACCCGCATTTTTACCAGATGCCCACGCCAGTGCAGCTCAAAGGTGCCCACTGCGCCAGTCAGTGCCTGACGGTGAATGGCCATGGCAGGAATAAGATCTTCTTCTGAACCAAAAACCTCAAATACGCTTTTACCCAGAATCGCATGCTGACTAAGCCCAAGTTCATGGAGCCCGCCCCCGTCGCAGGAGATGATCGTAAACTCTCGATCGGTCATCCACCAGGTGACGGGCATTTTCCCACGCCAGGTCTGAGAGGGGATATCATTCTTTGGCGCTTCATTCGTGTATCTGGATGAGGTGGACCGTACGAGAGCAGACACCCAGAGAACGCCCCCGATACAAAGATAAATCGAGGACCACGGACCGAAATGGATGGCTTCGACCAGCCCCACAAGCATGGTACCAGCACCACCCGCAGCCAGCCAGTTCTGAATCCTGTCCGACTTGGCATTAGCAGATTTATTCACCTGATGCTCCCTCAATCATAGTTTTTGGGGACATCATTCGCGACTGGTGATTTCTCATGGAACCAACTGTGGAAATACATCTTGAATCGCACATCTGCGATAATATTCGATCCAGTTCCGCCATTGATGATGCGGCCGGAGCCTTATCATAATGCCAATCATAGATGAACGCCAATTAAACAACGCTAATTGATAGTAAAACCAATTACCTTGACCTGCGTTGGCCTCCAGATCCTGCATTTGGAAAGACTACCATCCAAAGTATGCAGATGACTGATTGTTGCGCAGATAGTGGCGCTCTATGCCTGTTATTGCCAGCTATGCCCGGTTTCAGTACGCGACAAAACCATCACTTGTCGGTTGCCCATTGACCGTAACCGTAATAGCATCGTCTTCCCGGCGAATGTCAATCTCGTAAACGGTACCACGCAGAGCCCGGCTGACAGCTATCCGATCCCATTCATCGGGCAGGCAGGGGCGGATATGCAGTCCTTTGTAACCAGGCTGAACCCCGGCAAAATACTCAAGCACTGCCCGGAACATCCAGCCAGCCGTTCCACTGATCCAACCGCTGATGGATGCTCCTGCCCGGCCATTGTCCGGTCCCAGATACTGGTTGGTAAAGGCATAAGGTTCGCAGCCACTTATAATCGAAGGATGGTCCGGGTTATCCGGCATGACCTTCAGGAAACTGCTGAGGGCGGCATTGCCCCGACCGGCACAGCAATCTGCCACAATTTTGAAAGCCGTACCGTGGCAGTATGGGGTGCAGTTTTCATACATGCCGGGCAGCAACACCGTCACCCGACCGACATGAAGATCTTCTTTGGTATAAACCGGCGTCAGGGTCAGCGAGCCATGATCCGACTCAAGAATGGTATCAATGGCACTAAGGCACTTCTGGTAGCGTTCTCCTTTAGCAATGCCGGTCATGATCGCCCAGGTCTGCGGATTGAGGTAGATTTTGCCTTCCTCATTTTCGGCAGAACCCACTTTGCGTCCGGCATCGCTGTAGCCAGCCAGGTACCAGTTGCCATCCCAGCCATGGGTTTCAATGGCCTTCAGGATGCACCCGGCTCGCTCTGTCATTTCAGCGGCAAGTGTCGAGTCGTCAAGTACCTCTGTCGCCAGCTCCACCATGGTATTCAGCGAGTAGTAGAGGGCCATGGAAGTCCAGACGCTTTCACCCTTGCCGTCTCGTCCCATCCAGTTGAGCGAATCGTTCCAGTCACCTTCATGGGCAAGGACCAGGTCATGGCTGCCGGTATCCTCCGAAAGGTGACGCAGACCGCGCAGCATGTGATCCAGAACCGTTCCTTCGCCACCATCCAGGTAAGGAGCGGTTTGCTTCAGGAAGGCGTAATCTCCCGTTTCTTTCAGGTAAGCGGCCACAGTCGGCGTGATCCAGGTCGGACCATCGGAATAATGGTGCGGCTGGAGCGGCATCCAGCCGCGAATGCCATGACCATCGGAATGCTGATGCGAAATCGTCTCCAGGATCTTGACTGCTGCAAGCTTTGCATCAAAAGGCGTAATCCCCCAGGCATCCTGCAGGGTATCCCGGAATCCGCGCGCCCCATCGCGACCGAATTCCGCACAAAGCTTGATCTGCTGCTTGGCCCA
>MDTD01042361.1_pt1 | contig 11281 bp, 8 predicted proteins | sample 811221 | NCBI WGS metagenome assembly MDTD01 (sample SAMN05326646, study PRJNA326480) | marine metagenome | isolation source: seawater | place: Pacific Ocean: South West | collected 2011
ATTATTACTGTTATAATAGTTTGTGGAGGCTAGAGGTGGATGCTGCTTGAACCCGACCAGATCTTAACGGAAGCAGTCGTAGAGACAGTTGTTCAGGTTCTAGTCTCCTGAAAATTTTAAAATGAATAATAATTCAAAAGTTTTAGCTCTTAAATATAGACCGCAGACATTTGAGAGTCTTATTGGTCAAGATGTTATTGCAGAAACTATAATAAATTCAATTCAAGCCAACAAATTACCAAATGCATATTTATTTACTGGAATAAGAGGTGTAGGTAAAACAACCATTGCAAGAATTGTTGCAAAGACTCTTAATTGCCCAGATGTAATTAAAAATAAATGTAAGGATAGATGCGATACTTGCGAGTCAATAAGCAACTCTAATCATATAGATGTTTTAGAAATGGACGCAGCTAGCAAAACAGGTGTTGATGATGTGAGAGAATTAATTGATTTTTCAAGGTATGGCCCAACTTCAGCAAAATATAAAATTTTTATTATTGATGAAGTTCATATGCTAAGCAAACAAGCATTTAATGCTTTGTTAAAAACATTAGAGGAACCTCCAGATTATCTCAAGTTTATTTTTGCAACCACAGAAATAAAAAAAATACCAATTACAGTAATATCTAGATGTCAACGATTTGATTTAACAAGAATTAATTCAATAGAACTTTTCAATTATATTAAAAAAATTAAAGATATAGAGAAAGGAAAAGTAAGTGATGAGGCTTTAAAATTAATAGTGAAAATTTCAGAAGGTTCAGTAAGGGATGCCTTGTCTTTGTTAGATAGGGCTTTATTATCTTTAGACTCTAACAAAGAATTAGATTTAAAATCTGCTCAAAACATTTTTGGTTTTTTTGATAAATCTCAATTGATAGAATTATTTGAATTTATCTTAAAGGGGGATGAAGAAAAAGTAGTTGAAATTTATAGAAAAATTTATGATCAGGGAGTTGAACCTAAAATTTTTATCAACGATTTTTTAGAGTTATTATATTATTTTAAAAATATTAATTATTTAACATTAGAAAGTACAAATTTTACTCTTAATGATAGTGAATTTAAAAAAATTCAAAGCTTATCAACTCAGATTGACTCGAATATACTAATTTTATTTTGGCAATTTACAATCTCTACACTAGATGAACTAAGTATAGTTTCTAATCAGCACTTATCAATAGAAATGTTTTTGATTAGGCTCATGCATTTAAGTTCAATGAAATTAAAAAAAAAAGTTGAAATTGATGTAAATATTGAGACAAACCAAAATAGCCAAGTTAAAAAATTCGATATTGAGGATCAATCCAAATCTATTAAACAAATTAAAAATATTGTTCAAGAAAAAAAACTTACACCAGAAACTCAAAATAAAGTTAAATCAGAAGAAATATTAGATATTAAATCTTTAAATGATTTAATTGATGTTTGTTTAAAAAAAAGAGAGTTAAAATTAAAATATGAATTGGAACAAAATGTTAATTTAGTAAAATTTGAAAAAAATTTAATTGAGATTTCTTTTAATGAAAGTTTAGATAAAAATTTCGTTAAAGACCTTTCCGCAAAACTCTTTGAATGGACTAATGAAAGGTGGATTATATCATTTAGTCAATTAAGAGGAGAAATGTCCATAAACAGTAAAAAAAATAGTATGAAAAAATTATTAATCGATAATGCAAAAAAATCTGAAGTTTACATTAATATGTTAGAAAAATTTCCTGATGCTGAATTGATAGCTGTAAATTTCAAAAATGGTGAGAACGATAATGACTGATTTTACAAAAATTTTAGATAAGGCAAAGGAATTAGAGTCGAAAATGAAGGAGAGCCAGGCAAAAATTAAAGAAATCAGAGCAGAGGGTTTTTCGGGATCTAATTCAGTTAAAGTAATTCTTGATGGTGAAGGGGAAATGCAATCAGTTGAATTATCAGAAGAAATTCTGAAAGAAAATAAAACAATAATTGAGGATTTAATTGTTGCTGCACATAATAGTGCTAAATCACAACTAAAAATAAAAACTACTGAAGAAATTTCAAAAGCAACTGGAGGACTTGGAATACCCGGTTTCAAGTGGCCTTTATAATCAATGCAAAATATTTCAGAGATAGATGAATTAATAAAGTTAATATCTAAACTTCCTGGTCTGGGGCCTAAATCTGCTAAAAGGATTATATTAAAGTTAATCAATAATCGTGAAGAACTTATCAAACCTATTGCTAGTATATTAGCGCAAGTTTACAAGAATGTTGTAAGGTGTGGTAATTGTGGTTCATTAAAATCAAATCTAACTGGCTGTGTAAATTGTGAAAATAAAAAAAGCAAATATACAAAAATCTGTGTAGTCGAGGATATTGCTGATCAGTGGTCAATTGAAAATTCAAATATTTTTCATGGTTATTTTCACATTCTAGGAGGAACGATTTCCTCAGTAGGAAAAAAGAGAGAAGATTTATTAATCAATTCTTTAGTTGAAAGAGTAAAAAATGAAAATATTGATGAAATTATTTTAGCTACAAGTGCTACAGTTGAAGGTCAAACTACAGCTTTTTATATTCAAGACAGTTTAAAAGACTTAGAAGTAAGAATTACAAAATTAGCTCAAGGGCTTCCTGTTGGAGGTGAGATAGATAGCCTGGATGACGGAACATTAATCTCTGCTTTTAAAAATAGATTAAAACTGAATTCAGATACTAGTTAACTTTTTTTTCTTAAGACGATTTAAGTGTAGCAAAGGTTCTGTGTAACCCGAAGGTTGTTTTTTACCTTCGAAAATAAGATCACAAGCAGTTTGAAAGGCAATAGAATTTTCGAAATTATCGCTCATTTTAATATATTTTGGATCATCTTCGTTTTGTTTATCAACTACTTTTGCCATATCTTTCATTATCTCGGTTACTTGTATCTTTGTAGTAATTCCATGATGTATCCAGTTTGCAATATGTTGAGACGAAATTCTTAATGTTGCTCTATCTTCCATTAAACCTACATTATTTATATCTGGCACTTTAGAACAGCCAATTCCTTGATCAACCCATCTAACAACATATCCCAATAAAGTTTGCGCCGAGTTGCATATTTCATTGTTTATATCTTCAACAGACCAGTTTGGTCTATTTGCTACGGGAATTGATAAAAGGTCATCAAGCTTGGCTTGATTTCTACTTATTAATTTTTTTTGTTTATCAAAAATATTTATCTTATGATAATGTAGTGAATGTAAAGCAGCAGCAGTTGGTGAGGGCACCCAAGCACAGTTAGCTCCCGCCTCTAAATGTCCGGTTTTTTGATCCATCATATCTTTCATTTTATCAGGCATTGCCCACATTCCTTTCCCTATTTGAGCTTTACCAGAAAATCCGCACTGCAGTCCTATATCAACATTATTATTTTCATAAGCCATAATCCATTTGGAAGATTTCATATCTCCTTTTTTAATCATTGGTCCAGCTTCCATAGAAGTATGCATCTCATCTCCAGTTCTGTCTAAGAAGCCGGTATTAATAAAAAAGACTCTATGTTTTAGGCTTCTAATACATTCTTTTAAATTAACAGAAGTTCTTCTTTCCTCATCCATAATTCCAATTTTACAAGTATTTTTTTTTAAACCTAAAACTTCCTCAACTTTTGTAAAAATTAAATCTGTAAAAGCAGTTTCATCAGGTCCATGCATTTTTGGTTTAACAATATAAATAGATCCAGTTCTAGAATTATTTTTTTTTTTTATATCATGAAGTGCTGCAGCAGTTGTTATAAACGCATCCATAATACCCTCTGGAATTTCACTTCCATCTTTTAAAAGAATTGAGGGATTTGTCATTAGATGTCCAACATTTCTCACAAGCAATAGGCTTCTTCCATGCAGTTTAAGTCCTTTACCATCTTTTGAGACATAGCTTCTATTTGGATTTAATTTTCTTTCAAATAATTTTCCCTCTTTTTCAAACTTTGATCTTAAATCCCCCTTCATGAGACCTAGCCAATTTCTATAACAAATAACTTTGTCTTGAGAGTCTACTGCAGCAACACTGTCTTCATTATCACAAATTGTTGATACTGCAGATTCCAGAATTATATCACTTATGCCTGCATGATCTTGTTGTGCAGCAAACGCTCTTGGGTCTTTCAAGATTTCAATATGTAAATTGTTATTTTTTAGGATAACTGCACTTGGATTGTCACTTTGACCCCTGTGGCCAATAAATTTTTGCTCATCAACTAAGTCAAAAATGTCAGCTCCTTTTAATGCTTTAAATTTTCCATTTTTGACAGCAAAACCAGTTATTTTTTGCCAGCTTAAATTTACTAAAGGAAAATGTTCATCTAAAAAAGTTCTTCCATATCTGATAACCATTTCACCTCTAAGTGGATCATATCTTTCTGATACACTATCTTCAGACTGCTCAACAACATCTGTTCCGTAGAGACTATCATATAAGCTCATCCATCTCGCATTAGCAGCATTTAGTGCATATCTAGCGTTCATGACTGGAACCACTAATTGTGGACCAGCTATGCTGGTAATTTCTTCATCAACATCTTTGGTTTCAATTTTAAAATCTGGACCTACTTTTTTTAAGTAACCAATTTCTGTTAAATATTTTTTGTATTCATCTAAATTTAATTCTTTACCTTTATTTTTTATGTGCCATTTGTCAATTTTATCTTGTAAAACTCTCCTAATTTTTATTAATTCTTTATTTTTTGGTACAAGTTCATCAAGAGTTTTTTCGAAATCAAGCCAAAAATTTTCCACTGAAACATTTGTATCTTTTAATAATTCATTTTTTATAAATTCAGATAAATCTTTTGAAACTTTGAGATTATTAATATTAATATATTTTTCTTGCATAGCACTTTACATTGTACCCCATCTGTATTTTTGCCTGAGAGTTTTGCTCCTTCGGCGGAAATAAATCTCTTTCCAGAGTGTTATGCTTTAATCGGTCCTTTTGCCTGAGAGTTTCCGGGGTGGTTGCTCCTTCGGCGCTAAATAATTAGTCTCTTCCGATATTAAATTTTATCTGTTATAAAAAATTAAGTCAATTATTAACAATTACCTTGATTTAAAGATCATTTTATTGCCTTTTTTGTATTCTAACCATCCGATATAAGTAACTTATGAAAAATTATCTTAATTTTGAGAGTGAAATTAAAGAATTAGAGAATGAATTGGAGAATCTTAAGGATCCTTTTAATCAGGAAGGTTTATCAGAAGTAGATACTAAAAAAATTAACAAAACCCAGGAAGAGTTAGATCAAAAACTTAAAAATATTTATGATAATTTAGATCCTTGGCAAACTACTTTAGTTGCAAGACATGAGGATAGACCAAAATCCAAATTTTTTATTGATAATCTGTTCGAGGATTTTATTTTACTAGAGGGAGATAGATTTTATGGAGAGGATAAATCGGTCATTACCGGTTTTGCAAAATTTAAAGATCGATCGGTTTTAGTTATTGGCCAAGAGAAAGGAGAAAATCTAGAAACCAGAATAGAGAGAAATTTCGGAATGATGAGGCCTGAAGGTTATAGAAAAACTATAAGACTTATGAAGCTAGCTGATAAATTTAATATACCTATAATATCATTTATAGATACTCCAGGTGCATACCCAGGGGTTGGTGCAGAGGAAAGAGGACAAGCAGAAGCAATTGCAAAATCGATCGAGTGTTGCATGCAATTAAAAGTTCCAAATATTGCAATCATTATTGGAGAGGGTGGATCAGGAGGCGCTATAGCTTTGGCGTCTTCAAATAAAGTTTTAATGCTCGAAAATGCTATATATTCAGTAATTTCTCCAGAAGGCTGTGCAACGATTTTATGGAGGGATCCAAAAAAAATGTTAGATGCAGCTAGAGCAATGAAGTTGTCCGCCAAAGATCTGTTAGGATTAAATATTATCGATGAAATAATTCCTGAACCAGTAGGTGGCGCTCATAGAGATAGGGATATCATTTTATATAACGTAGAGAACTCTATATCTAAAAATTTAGATTTTTTTAAAGAAATGACCGAAGAAGAAATTATCAATCAAAGAAAAAATAAATTTTTAAAAATTGGAAGAAGTAAGGGTTTTGTAAATAATCCTGAAAGTTTGAGTCCTACTCAATTACCTGTTACAAAATTTCAAGAATTAATTAAATCAAAAAAAAATATAATAATTGCAATTTTTTCAATAGTCCTATTCACTCTATTTATGTCGCTGATGTTATAAAGCACCACAGCATTTTTTAAATTTTTTACCAGAACCACAATGACAAGGCTCATTTCTATTCATTTTTTTTCCTAGGGCTTTAAATTTTTCTTTAGTAATGCTTTTTTTTATTTTTTCTGTCGGTTCATTAAAAACCTTCAAATTCATTAATATTTTTACATGATCTAGCTTTAATTTTTCCAATAAAATTGAAAATAAATTGAAGGCCTCTTTTTTATATTCAATAAGAGGATCCCTTTGTCCATAAGATCTTAAGCCTATAACTTGTCTTAATTGTTCTAAGTACTGAATATGTGATCTCCAATTAAAATCAATAGATTGTAAAAGAATTCTTTTTTCTATTTCTTTTGATTGATTTATAGTGAGCATCTGTGATCTTTGATCCCTTGCATGTGTAAATTTTTTAAAAATTTTATTTTTTAATTCTTTTTCATCAAATGATAATATTTTTTCATATTCGTTATCTTCTAAACTTTTCCCAAAAATAACCTTTAATTTATTGTTAAATTCGTTATTTTTAGGATCATCTAATTTTTTTGTTTTAAGTATTATCAAATCATCTATTATTTCACTTAGAAACTGGTCTGAGTAATCAAAAATATTTTCACTATCCATTGCATCTTTTCTTTGAGAAAAGATTACTTGTCTTTGATCATTTAAAACATTGTCAAATTTAATAAGTGTTTTTCTAATATCAAAATTTCTTGCTTCAACTTTTTGTTGCGCTCTTTCAAGAGCTTTGTTTATCCATGGATGATCAATACTTTCACCGTCTTTTAGACCTAGTTTTTGTAAGATATTGTTCATGGACTCTGATCCAAAAATTCGCATTAGATCATCTTCCAAGCTTACATAAAAAATTGAACTCCCCTCATCACCTTGTCTACCAGATCTACCTCTTGCCTGATTATCTACTCTTCTGGACTCCATTCTCTCTGTCCCTATTACAAACAAACCACCTAAAGACTTTATGTAGTTTTTATTCTGCTTAAGTAAATCATCGTCCATAGATCCTCTTTTCCCACCTAATTGAATATCTACACCTCTTCCAGAAATACTCGTTGTTATAATTACAGATTTTGATTTACCAGCATTAGCGATAACTTCAGCTTCGTTTTCATGATTTTTAGCATTTAAGACTATGTGTTTAACTTTTTCTTTCTCAAGTAATTTTGAATATAGTTCAGACTTATTAACACTTGAAGTAAAAACAAGAAGAGGTTGCTCATTTTCATAGCATTCTTTAATTTTTTTTATTATTGCAGAATTTTTTTCATTTTCGGTACGAAAGATTTGATCATTGTAATCTTTTCTTATCATTTCTTTATTTGTTGGAACAACAACAACATTTAAGTTGTAAATTTCAAAAAATTCTTCTGCCTCAGTTGCTGCAGTTCCTGTGCATCCAGATAGTTTCTTATAAAGCTTGAAATAATTTTGATATGTAATAGATGCCAATGTTTGATTTTCCGCTTGTATTTCAATTTTTTCTTTAGCTTCTATAGCTTGATGAAGACCATCACCGAATCTTCTTCCTTCTAAAATACGACCTGTTAGTTCGTCAACAATTTTTATACTATTATCTTTTATTAAGTAATCTTTATCTTTTTTGAATAAATGATTTGCTCTTAAGGCTTGATTAACAAAATGTACTAAATCTAAGTTTTCTGGATCATAAAAATTATTATTTTTCAGTATACCCGCTTGTGAGAAAAGACTTTCAATATGATTGATACCATCATTTGTCAAAAGAATGTTTTTATCTTTTTCATCAATTTCAAAGTCTTTATTATTCAGTAATTTAATTACTTTATCTACAGCAAGATATTTATCAGTTTTATCCTCTGCTGCTCCAGAAATAATTAATGGAGTTCTAGCTTCATCAATCAAACATGAGTCTATTTCATCTACAATTGCGTAATTATGTTGTCTTTGAACCATTTCATCTTCAGAATATTTCATGTTGTCTCTAAGGTAATCAAAACCCAGTTCACTATTAGTTGCATAAGTAATGTCACAATTATAATTTTTCTTTCTCTCAAGATCATTTTGGTCGTTGTTTATGTAACCAGAAGTTAAACCTAAAAAACTGTAAATTTTTCCCATTTCAATCGAGTCTCTTTTGGCCAAATAATCGTTAACGGTAACTATATGAACTCCTTTTCCTTCTAGAGCATTTAAATATGCTGCTAAGGCAATAGTAATAGTTTTACCCTCACCTGTTCTCATTTCAGTAATCTTGTTTTCATGTAAGACAACACCACCAATTATTTGGACATCATAATGTCTCTCATTTCTTGTTCTCGCTGAGGCCTCTCTTACTAAAGCGAAAGCTTCAGGCAAAATTTCACTGAGTGATATACCATCTTTAATTTTCTTCTTTAATTTATCCGTTTCCTTTAGAAATTCCTCATTTTTAAGTTTTTTTACAGTTTCCTCCAAAAGATTGACCTGTTTCACAATTTTACCAATTCTATCCAACTCTTTTTGATTGCCAGATTTGATAAATTTAGAAATGAAGTTTAAAGGATTTAGCATTTGTTTTTGATATACATTTTAATTACAACTTTTAATATAGTTATTTAATGTAAATTTTAAATATCATGGGAATTAATTTAACAAACTTTTTAGCTTCAAAATCTCATAATCGAAAAATGGGGCAATTCCAGGATCTTGACCACCTAGATGGATTAGCTGTTTCTGCAGTTAGTGCTAATTTATATCATTCTAAAAGAGATGACTTAGCAATGTTCTATTTTCGGGATGGAGCAAACTTTGCATCAGTGTACACACAATCTAAAATACTTTCTGAAAACATTAAATGGAATCTAAGTCAAAAAACTCAAAAAATCTATTCTCTTATAATTAACACAAGAAATGCGAACGCTTTTACTGGTGAACAAGGTTATAAAAGCATGCAGCATATTGCTGAAACAGCTTCTAAACAGCTTACAGATAAACAAAAAGAAGATGAGGAGAATCCCAAAGTGATCAAACCAAAAAATATCATTTTTGGGTGTACAGGTACAATTGGTGAAAAGTTTCCAGAAGAAAATATTAAATCAAGAATTCCAGAACTTATTCACAATATAAAGTATACGCAAAATAAATATATTTGGATTAAAGCAGCCTCAGCAATTATGACAACTGACACTCAGCCAAAACTAGCGATGGAGGAATGTAAAATTGGAAATACAACAGTAAAGATTTATGGAATAGCGAAGGGTTCAGGAATGATACAGCCTAACATGGCAACTACATTAGGCTATATTTTTACTGACGCAGATATTTCAAATGATGTATTAAAAAAGTTACTTAAAAAAAATATTGAAAACACTTTTAATGCTATTTCATGTGATGGAGATACTAGCACTAATGATATGATATCAATTTTTGCTACTGGGAAAGCAAAAAATTCCTCAATCCAATCAATTAATGATAAGAAACTAAAAACTTTTGATGAATCCTTAAATAATGTTTTATTAAATTTGGCAAAACGAGTAGTTGCAGATGGAGAGGGAGCTAAAAAATTTATAACCATAAATGTATTAAATTCTAAAACCGAACAAGATGCTAAAAAAATTGGTTTTTCAATTGCTAATTCCCCATTGGTCAAAACAGCAATAGCTGGAGAGGATCCAAATTGGGGAAGAGTAATAATGGCAGTAGGTAAATCTGGTGCGGATATAAATTTAAACAAATTATCTGTAAAATTTGGTGACTTGATAATTGTTAATAAAGGAAAGATATATAGCCAATACAACGAGGATGAAGCTGCAAGTTATATGAAGAGTTCTGATATTAATATAAGTGTAGATGTTGGAAGCGGTAAAAAAAACTTTACTGTCTATACCATGGATTTAACAAATGAATATATAAAAATAAATGCTGATTATAGAAGTTAGTGGCATTGAAATTTTTATGTTTATTACTAAATTCACAATATGATCAGATACAACTTATTGTGTAAAAAATGTAAATTAATCTTTGACTCTTGGTTCGCATCCTCTAAAGAATACGATAAACTTCAGAAGAAAAAGTTAATCAATTGCCATAGTTGCGGATCTTTAAAAGTGGAAAAAAATTTAATGGCACCTAGATTAATTAGTAAGTCTTTTACCTCTAGTGATGAAAAAAAAAATATTTATAAATATCAAAAAATTAAAAAAACAATTAATGAGTATCAGAAATTTATCAAAAACAATTTTGATTATGTGGGTGAAAATTTTGCATATGAGGCAAGATCAATTCATTATAACCATAAAAAAAGAAATAAAGGAATTTACGGAAAAGCATCCAAAAAAGATTTAAAAGAACTTAAAGAAGAAGGGATTGATACCCAGATGATACCCTGGGTTGAGAATGAAAATAATTAATTTTTAATAAATTTAGCTATATAGTTTACTGACTTATCATCGCTGACGGCCCATTTGTCTGTTAAAACATTAAAGCTCATTCCATCTATTGTATCCAGTTCAAGATTATTTTTTTTTAAAATTGAAATCAACTCATTAGGTTTCACAAATTTATCCCATTCGTGTGTACCTATGGGAAGCCAACGTAGGATATATTCAGCTCCAACAATCGCAAAAAAATAAGATTTTAAAGTTTTATTTAAGGTAGCAACAAACATTATTCCATTTTTTTTTAGAAGGTTTGCACATGTTTTTAAAAAAAAATTTACATCCTCAACATGTTCTACGATTTCCATATTTAAAATTACATCAAATTTATCTTTAACCTTAAATTTTTCTGGCGATGAACAAAAGTAATCTATTTTTAGGTTATTTTTTTGTGAGTGAATTTTAGCAACATTAATATTTTTATTAGACGCATCTATACCAGTAACCGAAGCTCCCAACCTACACATTGGCTCTGATAACAAGCCACCACCACAACCTATATCGAGTATTTTAATATTTTTGAGTGGAGTTTTTTTATTATTTAACTTGAATGTTTTGATTATATTTTCTTTTAAATATGAAATTCTAATAGGGTTAAATTTATGTAATGGTTTAAATTTACCTTCAGGATTCCACCATTCTTCAGCAATTTTAGAAA
>MDTD01191567.1_pt1 | contig 11279 bp, 8 predicted proteins | sample 811221 | NCBI WGS metagenome assembly MDTD01 (sample SAMN05326646, study PRJNA326480) | marine metagenome | isolation source: seawater | place: Pacific Ocean: South West | collected 2011
CGCGCAAATCCTCCACCCATCGCAAAGCAGAAGATCAACAACAGTCGATTCATATAAAAAAGCATGGGCTCCCCTTCCAAAGTCGCCAGCAGTCGTGAGTTCCACGAATCCATTCATTCGATAAGTCATATTCTACCAGCCTTTTTCCCACCCATTATTTCCGTGCAAAACAGCGACTTGCACGCTCTTGGCCATGGCTGGCGTGATGGAATCTGGCACAATCCCTGTTCACCAGATCAGGAATTCATCCATGTCACTTCGATGGAAACTCGTGCTCTCGATCGGCCTTCCCGTGATCATCGTCTACGGCGTCTTGATCTGGGTACAGTTCGATACGCTTCGGGACACGGCCATGGCCAATGCCCGTCAGCGCGCACAACTGGTCTCGGAATCCTGGGCGAGCCACTTCAATGGTCAACTGCATGGCATTGCTCAGGCCGTGGATGCCATGGCTGCGGCCGTCGGTCAGGAATCCGTACGCAACGAAGATTCTCTCTACAACTTCAACGAACAGTTGATCGATCAGAATGATCTGATTGCAGGATCTTCCATTGCTTTCGAACCCGGAGCCTGGGAACAGGAGACCGATCGATACGCGCCTTATTCATGGATCACAGATGGCAGCACAAACCGTCGAGATCTTGCGCTCGATTACGACTATCTCGAACGTGACTGGTATCGAGTTGGTGTCGATGGTGAAGCGGGCTGGACTGAACCGTATGACGGCCCGGTGTTTGGTTCACTTCTTGTGACCTACAGTTCGCCAGTCATTCAGAATGGAAAGGTCATCGGTGTCATGGCAGCAGACATTGCCTTGCTGCCACTGCAGCAGAGACTGAAGGAAGAAGCGCCAGAAGGGCTTTCGACGATCCTTGCCTCGGCATCCGGTCGGTTGATCGCTCATCCCAACCCTGCGCTCATCCTCTCCGATTCACTTCAAAGTGAAGCTGACCGGACGCTTACGCCAGAATTACACGCCTGGGTCACGGACATCCAGAATCAACAAGCCGGCTTCCAGGCACTCACGTCCTATCCCGATGACCGAGCTCACTGGCTGCTCTACGAACCCGTGCAAGAAGCCAACTGGTCGATGGGTACGGCGATCGCTGAAGATGACATTCTCGCCCCGGTCCATCAACAACTGGTGTTGAATCTGATCTTCATGGGCATCGGGCTCTGTGCCCTGCTGGCTGTCATTGCTGCGGCAGGATTCAAAATTGCCAAACCCGTACGCCAATTGGCGAATGCTGTGAAACAACTTGGTGAAGGTGATCTCGACGTACAAGTCGCACCTCCTCCGGGTCAGGATGAAATCGTGGCACTCGCCCGTGGTTTCAATGACATGACTGGACGTCTGAAGCACAACCTGGAGGTTCTTGCCGAGGAAACCGAGGCGAGAGAGCGGGTCGAAGGTGAGATACGAGTAGCCAGAAAGATCCAGGAGATGCTTCTGCCCGAATCATTTCCAGCATTACCTTCTCGAGATGATGTGGAGGTCTGGGCAATCAATGAACCTGCCCGCGTGGTAGCAGGCGATTTCTTTGATGTCATTGATCATGGCGAAAAGATCACGATTGTCCTCGGAGATGTATCAGGGAAGGGAGCGGGTGCAGCCATCTTCATGGCCATGGCCCGCACGATCATCCGAATGTATGACGCCGAGCAGACGAGCCTGCCTGAACTGGTCAGGGAACTGAACGGTCAGCTTTATCCAGACTCGCATGGGGCGATGTTCGTCACCATGATCATTCTTCGTTATGACACGAGAACCGGAGAACTTGAACTGGTCAACGGCGGACATCCACCTCCAATTCGATTCAGCAACGATTCCATTGAAGAAGTCGGTGATTCAACAGGACCTCTGGTGGGTGCGATTGATGAGGCTGAATGGTCGACACTGTCCACCTCCCTCCATGCAGGCGATCGTCTGATTCTCTTCACGGACGGAGTCACCGAAGCCATGGATGCAGATGGCAAGCAGCTTGGGACCCCAGGTCTGCTTCAATTGCTGAATCAGTCACCGCTTGCCAAGGCCGATCCCTCTGATCTCTGCCGTGGACTGGTAGAAGCGATTCAACAACGCGAACCTGGCGAGGCCGGCGATGACATCACCGTACTGGTTCTGGCTCGACCAAAGATCTGATCAATCTGCTGCAGCAGCATCTGCGAAAATCACAGCCTGCTCCGTGGAGATCGCCGACCCTGGCATGGATGGATCTCCTGCTCGCATCTGTCTCAAGGCGCTGGACTTTCCTTCGCCAACGATCTGCCACATGATTCGCTGTGCACGATTGATGCAGGGATAGGTCAACGTCATTCGCCTTCGGCCTTGATACTCACCTCCGGTCAGATCCACATCCCGATCATGCACCTGAAGCACTGAATCCTCAGGTACCAATGAAGCCGTGTGACCATCTGGACCAAGACCAAGATGAACAATGTCAAGTGACGGTGGTGAGCCGCATGCTTCTTCAAGCAACTGCTCATATCGACGACACGCCGCATTCAGATCTTCATCATTGACTGGCATCGGATGCGTATGAACTTCAAGTTCAGGTCGTTGCGAAAGAAGATTGGACTTCAGATGGGTCAAGTTGCGATCTTCATCACCTTCGGGCGCAATGCGTTCATCTACCTGAAAGAGAATGATCCGATCCCAGGGAAGATCATCACGTTCAGCAAGAATGGCGAACATCGGCCAGGGCGATCGCCCGCCTGAAACCGCGATGGCACACCTGCCGCGTTGTGCTACTGATTCAAGAATCGCATCCGCCAGCCAGTCGGCGCCATGCTGATCCGCTTCTTCGACCGTTGCATACACCTGCTCTGGAGGTGGTGTACGACCAGTCATTCAATCGCCTCCACCACCGCCTGGACACTCTGGTTCCAGACCAGCGTGGTGGTGTATTCATGCTCGTATCCCAGAACCGAGTAGGTCCCTGTACCAAGCGTGAAACAACGACCCTCGGATGGCTGCAGGCCAAGCCAGGTTGCTGCCATGACGCGAAGGACATGCCCGTGAGCAAACAATGCCACATCCCCACCGGCTTCCTTGGCACGCTCGATTACACGCTGGCATCGAGCACCTACTTCATCAGGCGTCTCTCCACCAGGCGTATGTCCGTTCCAAATGGTCCATGCAGGAGATTCCTTGCGAATCTCCTTGGTCGTTCGACCCTCGTACTGGCCATAATTCCATTCCGCCAGATCCTCGGTGACTTCGGCCTGTGGCAGCAATCCTGCCAACTCACAGGTCCGCAAGGCTCGCTGACGAGGGCTCGACATCACCAACGAGAAACTCTTTCCCGCAAGTGATCGTCCAAGCAACCTGCCCATCGCCTCGCCATTGGGTGTGAGTGGAATGTCAGTGAAGCTGGTGTGCTGACCAGAAAGACTCCACTCGGTTTCCGCATGACGCAACAGCCACAATCGTGTGCCGCCAATCATGTGTTCACCAATGACTCGACATCGGTCATGACTGGATCGTGCCAGAACGCCCCACGGTGCAGCAACTCATCTGCTTCGGCAGGACCCCAGGTATCTGGCTTGTAGGCATGCGGCGTGTCGGTGAGATCCAGTACAGGATCAACGATCTTCCAGGCCGACTCGACTTCATCAACTCTTGCAAACAGACCGGATTCACCAGCCATGGCATCGCCAATGAGTCGTTCATAGGCTGTCATCTCATCCGGAGCCTCGTGCTGGGCCACCATCTCGATCTGCTGCCCCACCATTTCTTCACCAAGCTTCTTGGCTCGAGCACCGATGGCAATCACGGTATTGGGATTGAACTGGAAGCGGAAGTAGTTCCGTTCATTTCTGTGACAATCCTCGAACAACTGTTGTGGTGGCTGCTTGAGTTCAACGATGACTTCAGTAGCCGTCACTGGAAGACTCTTCCCGGCACGGATATACACAGGAACATCCGCCCATCTCCATGAATCGATCTTGAGTCGCAGGGCAACATAGGTTTCAGTCGAAGACCCTTCCTTGACACCTGGCTCGTCGAGATAACCTTCGAACTGGCCACGGACAATGTCCTTCTTGGTCAGCGGCTTGATCGATTTGAACAGACGTACCTTCGCATCACGAAGCGTCTCATCGGTATGACTTGCAGGCGGGTCCATGAGAAGAATGGCCAGCACCTGCATCAGGTGATTCTGGACGACATCACGAATGGTTCCCGCCGAGTCGTAGAAAGCACCCCGACCCTGGATCCCAAAGTCTTCAGCCATGGTGATCTGGATTGACTTGACGGTATTCCTGTTCCAGATCGGCTCCATGAATACATTGCCGAATCTGAAGTAATTCAGATTCAGAACAGGCTCCTTGCCGAGGAAATGATCAATTCGATAGATGTTCTCTTCCGGGAAGACTGCATGAACGATCTCATTGAGACCCTGAGCAGTTTCAAGATTGCGGCCAAATGGCTTCTCCACCACCACACTTGCGTTGTCTGCACATCCTGATTTCTTCAAGGCCTCGCAGACCATGCCGAAAACCGCTGGGGGAATTGCAAGATAGTGAAGCGGACGCTTTGCTTCACCCAGCGCAGCCCGAAGCTTTTCAAACGTTTCAGCCTTTCCATAATCACCACTGACATAGCTGAGTCGATCTGCAAGACGCTTGAATACTGCTTCGTCGACATTGCCCTCGCCATACTTCTCAATACCATCGCGAGCACGATCAATCAGCTCATCGACCGTGACATCATTGAAGGCGATACCGATGACAGGAACCTTGAGGTTGCCGCGGCTTTCCATGGCATACAGCGAGGGAAAGATCTTCTTGTGTGCCAGATCTCCCGTGGCCCCGAAGAGGACGAAGGCGTCGCAGGCGTTGCGATTCATTTTTTCGCCGCCTTCTCAAGGTGACCGCCAAATTCATATCGCATGGCTGACAACACCTTGTTGCCGAAGTCCGCATTGCCACGTGAGGAGAAACGCTCCATCAATGCCGTAGTCAGAACAGGAGCAGGCACACCTTCTTCGATGGCAGCCAGGCAGGTCCAACGACCTTCGCCAGAATCGGAAACACGACCAGCGAAATTGGAAAGATCTGGATTCTCAAGCAAGGCATGGGCCGTCAGATCAAGCAGCCAGGAGGCGATGACGCTTCCTCGTCGCCAGACTTCAGCAATATCCGGAAGATTGAGATCAAACTGGTAATACTTGGGATCACGCAGTGGAGTCGTCTCCGCATCAATTTCACGCTGATGCTTGCCGATGTCCGCATTCTTGAGGATGTTCATGCCTTCGGCATAGGCAGCCATGATGCCGTACTCGATGCCGTTGTGAACCATCTTCACGAAGTGACCAGAGCCGGTTGGGCCGCAGTGAAGATAGCCATGCTCACAGGTCCCCGGCTGCTTCTCGCGGCCTTCGGTACGAGGCGCCTCGTCGATGGAAGGTGCCAGCGTCGAAAGAATCGGATCGATGTGACTGACCGCTTCTTCATGGCCACCGATCATCATGCAGTAGCCTCGCTCAAGGCCCCATACGCCTCCACTTACGCCGATATCCACATAGTGGACATGCTTGTCAGCGAGACGTTCCGCCCGGTCGATGTCATCACGGTAATACGAGTTGCCACCATCGATGAGAATGTCACCTTCAGACAGAAGTTCTGCGATCTGATCGACCATGCCATCAACGAATGCCGCAGGAATCATCATCCAGCAGATCCTTGGGCCATCCAATGCCTTGACAAACTCCTCGAGTGTCTTGGCGCCCGTTGCACCTTCACTGACCAGAGCGTCTACCGCCTCGGCGTGAACGTCATAGACCACGCAATCATGGCCATCTTTCATGAGACGCCGAACCATGTTGGCTCCCATGCGACCAAGACCGATCATTCCCATCTGCATAATTCTGTCTCTCTTCCACAAGGACTGTTGTACGAAAAGACTCCAGATCGACCTCAGGCCGTCTGAAGATTCTTGCTCTTCTGTTCAATGGCTTCCATCAGATCATGCCATGACTTGTTGAAGGAATCACGGCCTTCAATCTGCAGCTGCTCGCCCAATGCCTCGACATCAACCCCTGCTTCATTGCACTTTCTGACGACTTCATCAGCACCTGCGAAATCCGCCTCGGTAACTGTTCCAGTGACCTCGCCATGATCCGCAAAGGCCAGCAGCGTAGCCTCTGGAATGGTGTTGACCGTTTCATCCGCAGCCAGAGCCGAGACGTAATACGTATCCGGTGCCGCAGGATCCTTGGTACTGGTGCTGGCGAACAGCAGCTTCTGAGGAGAAGCACCCTTGGCAGCCAACGCTTCCCAGCGTGGGCCGGAGAAGATCTCCTTGTACGCGCGATAGCACTGTACGGAGGCGGCGATACCCAGCTTGTCCTTGAGTTCCGCGGGCAGCTTGTCCATGACCGCCTTGTCCCAGCGTGAGACGAAGACGGAGGCGACTGAGAAGTTGTTGAGCTCGCCGCCAGCTTCCGCTCGGCGCTCAAGCCCACGAATATAGGCCTCTGCAGCACGGCGATAGTGAGTCTCGGAGAACAGCAGGGTGACATTGATGTTGACCCCGCGTGCGATCAGCTCTTCGATGGCCGGCGCGCCTTCGGGAGTACCTGGCACCTTGATCATGAGGTTGGGAGCAGCGGCGCGTTCAAACAAGGAGCTGCCCATCTCGATGGTCGTATCCGTGTCGTTGGCCAGCAGAGGTGAAACCTCGAGCGAAACACAGCCATCCGTGTGATTGGACACATCCCAAGTCGTCCTGAAGAGCTTGGCAGCTCGCTGAAGATCCTGGATCGCCAGCTCGAAGAAGATGTCTTCGCAGGAGGTGATACCGGCCTTGTAGAGTTCGCCGATTGCTCCGTCATAGAGGTTCGTATCAGCAATCGCCTTGTCGAAGATCGATGGATTCGAAGTCAACCCCGTCACCGAAAGCTCATCGATGTATCTGGCCAGCGTTCCGTTATCAAGGATGTCGCGACGGATGTAGTCCAGCCAGATCCTCTGGCCCGTTTCATGCAGGTCATACAGTGGATTCATGTGACGCTCCCTTTTGATCTGGATTACCTGGCGAAGACGATGAGCATGCCGCGCTTCACCAGTGAACTCGGCATTGAGAAAAGCAGCTGCGATCTCACGGGCAGGCTCGACGCCTGTGACACGACCGCCCAGCAGCAGCACATTGACATGATCATGCTCGACCATCTGGTGAGCCGAATAGTGATTCTCGGTTGCAGCCGCACGAATCAACGGCATTGAGTTGGCGGCGACGGTGACGCCTGCCCCGCTGCCGCACATGAGGATGCCACGGTCTGCCCGACCCGCAGCGATTTCATCGCAGAGCGCACGAGCAGCAACCGGGTAATCGACTTTCGGCTCCGTCAGCGGGCCGACAAAATAGACTTCATGCCCGAGGGATCTGGCGACTTCCGCCAGAGGCTCCATCAGGTTGCGGCCAGCATGATCACTGGCCATGACGACCCGCATCAGACCGCCCCTTCCATGATTTCAACAAGATCCTTCACACGTGAGACGATGGCCTCCGGAGTGAAACCCAACTCCTCGTAGACCCGCTTGCCCGGAGCAGATGCTCCGAAACGTGTTACGCCAAGCACGTCATCCGCAAACTCATACCAGGTATGAGGAGAGGCAGCTTCGACCGCGAAGATCGGTCGGTCGCTCGGAACAAGTGCCTCTCTGGCTTCAGGTGCCAGATCACGGAAGATCTCGACACATGACATGGATACGACACGAACCTCGATCCCATCTTTTGCAAGCATGTCCCGAGCAGCCAGTGCCAGTGTGACTTCGGACCCTGTCGCGATGATGGTGCAACGATCACCGTCAGCCACAACTGATGCACCCAACGAAACGTCTGCCAACGACGCATTGAGTACTGGAACATTCTGACGTGTCAGGATGATGCAGGTTGGACCATGGTGAGCCAATGCTTCCCGCCACGCGCCGATCGTCTCATTCGCATCCGCAGGACGGAAGGTACGGATGTTCGGCATGGTCCTGAGACCGGCAAGCTGTTCAACCGGTTGATGAGTCGGCCCGTCTTCACCAAGTGCAATCGAGTCATGGGTGAAGATGAAGACCACTGGAAGATGCATCAACGCCGCCAGGCGGACGGGTTCTCTCATGTAGTCATAGAAGGAGAAGAAGGTTGCACAATACGGACGCACGCCGCCATGGGCAGCCATTCCGTTGCAGATGGCTCCCATTGCATGCTCACGCACACCGAAGTGGATATTGCGACCAGTCCAATCGCCACTGTTGACATTGCCACTGCCAAGAATGTCGGTCTTGGTAGATGGAGCGACATCAGCCGTACCGCCAACCAATTCAGGCACTGTCTGAGCAAAGGCATTCAACACCTTGCCAGCCGAGGAACGCGTGGCAATCGAATCACCTTCCTTGAAGACAGGCATCGTGGCGCCATCCCATCCGGCAGGCAAATGCCCCTTCATGAGGCGTTCCAGCTCGGCTGCTTCTTCCGGACACTCGGACCGATAGGTCTTCCAACGCGACTTCCAGTCCTCGTGGGATCTGGCACGCTCCGCGGAAGCCTCTCGCCAGTGATCAAGAATCGGCTGAGGGATCTCGAATGGTGGCGAGGTCCAGCCAAGCTTCTCACGAGTCGCCTTGACGTTCTCTTCACCAAGCGGACTTCCATGAGCATGGAAGCTGTCCTGAACCGGAGACCCATGGCCAATATGACTTTTGACGATGATCAGATTGGGACGCTCGGTCTCGGCCTTGGCTTTCTCGATGGCTGCATCGACCGCGTCGAGATCACAGATGTCATCCACGAACTGGACGTGCCATCGGCAGGCCTTGAAGACATTTCCGATGTCTTCATTGATCTCAACCGGCGCAGGTCCTTCGAGGGTGACTTCGTTGTCGTCATAAAAGAGGATCAACTTGTTCAAGCCAAGTCTGCCGGCAAGCGATGCTGCTTCGTAAGAGATCCCTTCCATCAGATCGCCTTCGCCAGCAGTGACATAGACATGATGGTCAACGATTTCATGACCATCCTGATTGAATTTGGTCGCCAGATACTTTTCCGCCATCGCCATTCCAACGGCATTGGCGACACCCTGACCAAGCGGTCCTGTGTTGATCTCGACGCCGGGAGTCATGTCCATCTCAGGATGACCAGGCGTACGGCTTTCCCACTGTCGGAAACGCTTCAGATCCTCGATGCTCAAGTCATAGCCTGCCAGATGCAGACTTGCATATTGAAGCATGCAGGCATGACCGCCTGACATGATGAAGCGATCACGATCGATCCAACCGGGATCTCTCGGGTCATAGTTCATGTGCTTGGACCACAGACGCCAGGCAACAGGAGCAAGACCCATTGGCGTACCGGGGTGACCGGAATTGGCATGCTCGACCGAGTCGATCGAGAGCAATCGAATCGCGTTGATGCAGTCATTGTCCATGGGGGACATGCCACCGGACTTCATTTCAACGGCAACATCTGGACGGGCTTCCCCATCAGCTGAATGGGTCGATGACATCGTGGCTCCCTTTTCTCAATTTCACGGGGAGCCGATCGGCCCCACCTCAACCCTTGTTCCGAGTTGAAGGATACCCGGTGAAACCGCCCGTCGTGTAAAGTGGATTCGTTCTGGAACAGGTGAGCCCGCGGACCTCTGGAGTCCTCATCTGACCGGGCATTTAGGGAGCAGTTTGAATGGATATTCTCGTCTGCGATGTAGGTGGAACCGGGGTCAAGATACTGGCCACGGATCAGCCCAAACGCCGAAAGCTCCCCTCTGGTCCCACGATGGACGCCAAGGCCATGGTCGAGGGTGTCAAGGAACTCGCCGAGGGCTGGAAATGGGACGCGATTTCGATCGGCTACCCGGGCCCCGTGGTACACGGCAAGATCATGATCGAGCCTGCCAATCTGGGAAAGGGCTGGGTCGGATTCAACTTCGAGGAAGCCTTTGGCTGCCCGGTACGAATCGTGAACGATGCCGCCATGCAGGCTCTGGGGAGCTACCACGATGGCCGGATGCTCTTCATGGGCCTTGGGACCGGCCTTGGGACAGCCATGATCGTCGATGGTGTCATGCAGCCCATGGAGGCGGGCCACCTGCCCTACAAGGACGGCAAGACCTACGAGGACTTTCTCGGCAAGCGGGGCTTTGCTGAACTTGGCAAGAAGAAATGGCTCAAGGCGGTCATGGATGTGATTGAACGCTTCAAACATGCTCTGGAACCGGATTACATCGTTCTGGGCGGGGGCAATGCCAAGAAGCTCAAGCAGGAAGATCTGCCGGACTATTGTGAGCTTGGGAGCAATGCGAACGCCTTTGTCGGTGGTTTCCGACTCTGGGATCAGTAGGCTGCCTCCACTCGCCCCGTCGGAGATCATTGGCAGAAGAACAATGTCCAGGCCTCACCTTGGTGACCTGCATGAGAAACGGAAGGATCATGAGATGACTGGCACCCCCACGCATCCTGAAGGCGATATCACCAGAACCGATTCCTGGGAATCGCTTGAACGCCACTACGAAGCTACCAGCCAGATTCACATGCGAGATCTTTTTGCAGACGATCCACATCGTTTCAACAAGTACTCGATGCACTTCAACGACTTTCTGATTGATTTCTCCAAGCATCGTCTGACTGACGAGACCCTTCCATTGCTTCGGGCGCTCGCGAAGGAAGCAGATGTCGAAGGACTTCGCGATGCGATGTTCTCCGGAGAAAAGATCAACACTTCTGAAAAACGCGCGGTCCTGCATATCGCCCTTCGCAACCGCAGCAATCGTCCAATCATGGTTGATGGTCAGGATGTCATGCCTGAGGTCAATGAAGTGCTGGAGCACATGAGAACATTCTCAGATGCCGTCCGGGGTGGTGTCTGGAGAGGCTTCTCCGGGAAACAGATCACCGACATCGTCAACATCGGCATCGGCGGATCCGACCTCGGCCCGGTCATGGTCACGGAATCGCTGCGGCCATACATCAGTGAAAGCCTGAAGCCCCACTTCGTTTCCAATGTCGATTCGACCCATCTTGCGGAAACACTGAAGCATCTGAATCCGGAAACAACTCTTTTCCTGATCGCGTCCAAGACCTTCACGACACAGGAAACCCTGACGAATGCACATGCAGCAAGAGACTGGTTCATGGCCGTTGCCGGCGATGACGCTCATGTGGCCAAGCACTTCGTCGCCCTTTCCACGAATCAGACGGAAGTCGAGAAATTCGGAATCGATCCGGCCAACATGTTCCAGTTCTGGGACTGGGTGGGTGGACGATATTCACTGTGGTCCGCCATCGGCCTC
>MDTD01080933.1_pt1 | contig 11278 bp, 13 predicted proteins | sample 811221 | NCBI WGS metagenome assembly MDTD01 (sample SAMN05326646, study PRJNA326480) | marine metagenome | isolation source: seawater | place: Pacific Ocean: South West | collected 2011
CTTTGTGTGTTTATGATGGATGATCTTCTTTTGATTCCATGAACTTTGTAACCTTTTGATAGTAAAAATTCAGCAAGGTAAGAACCATCTTGACCAGTTATACCTGTTATTAGGGCAATTTTTTGAGAGTCTTTCATACTAATATTGTATTTAAATAATCCTTATACTCTGACTTTGGTAAATTTTCTATAATGTCCTCAAGTTGACTATTAGAAATAAAACCTTTTCTTAGAGCAATTTCTTCAATACAGCCAATTTTGATACCTTGGATATTTTCAACAGTTCTTATAAAAGTCGATGCCTCAAGCAGACTTGATGGATTTCCACAGTCAAACCAGGCATAACCCCTCCCAAATTCAATTAATTTAAGCATATCTTTTGATATAAGTATATTATTCAAATCAGTTATTTCTAATTCATTTCTTGCTGAAGGAGCGAGTTCATCTACATACTTAAGTGATTTGTTTGGATAATAATATAATCCAGTTACTGCAATATTTGATTTAGGATTGCTTGGCTTTTCCTCTATTAAAAATTTGTTATTTTCATTGGATATTATCCCAAAACTCTTAGGATTACTTACATAGGTACCAAATACGTATGCAGACTCTCCATCATCATTAATTTTATTAAAGTAGTCTTGCATGCCAGAACCATAAAAAATATTATCGCCCAAGATAAGATAAACATTACTGTCACAAATAAACTTTTTACCAATTTTTAAAGCCTCTGCTATTCCGTTCGCTTCTTCTTGAGTCTCATAACTAATTAAGATGCCTAATTTTGAACCATCCCCAAATAGCTTTTTATAGATTGGCAAGTACTCATTACTTGAAATAATCAAAATATCTTTAACTCCAGCCAACATGAGTGTAGATAATGAATAATAAATCATAGGTTTGTTGTATACAGGTAATAGCTGTTTTGAATTTACTATATTAGATGGATAAAGCCTTGTACCTTTTCCACCCGCCAAAACTATTCCTTTATTTTTCATTTTTTAATTCTATCAAACCATTTTGCGTTTTCTAAATACCACTCAATGGTATGTTTAATTCCGTCATCAAAACTTACATTTGGGCTCCAACCTATCTCCTCAGATGTTAGATGAGAATTAATTGCATATCTGTAGTCATGTCCTTTTCTGTCATCTACAAATTCTCTTTTGTATTTCTTTTTAATAGAAAAGTCATTAAACATGATAGATTGTATTTTATCTATAATTTCAATATTTCTATTTTCATTTGATGAACCAATGTTGTACCTTTTGGACTTGTAATCACTGTTTAATATTGCAAGAATTGCTTCATTGTGATCATCAACATGTATCCAATCTCTAATATTTTTGCCATCTCCATATATTTTTACAGGTAAGTCATTTAAAAAATTATATATAGTTAATGGAATCAGTTTTTCTGGAAATTGTCTTGGGCCATAATTATTTGTGCAATGTGTTGTTTGTATTCTTTGTCCATAAGTTTTTATAAATGCATTTGCAAAAGAGTCTGCAGATGATTTTGATGCTGAATACGCAGAACTTGGATTAAACTGAGTTTCAGTTGAAAATGGGATATCATCATCGTCTAAAGATCCATAAACTTCATCTGTAGAGATATTTATAATTCTTATATTTTTTAAAGTGTTAATATCTTGCAGCTTTTTAACAGTATTAAACAAGTTAAATGACCCTAATGTGTTTGAAAATATAAAAGCATGCGGATTAGTTATTGATCTATCTACATGACTTTCTGCTGCAAAATGAATTATAAAATCTGGTTGAAAATCAATAAGCGCATTATGAATTTCTTCCTCATTACATAAATCACCTTTAAAGAACTTATAATTTTCGCTCTCTATTGCAAATTCATGATCTGATTGATCAGATAACTTATCAAAGTTTAATACTTTTGCATTTATATTTTTTTTAAATAATTTTAAAATAAAATTTGATCCTATAAAGCCTGATCCACCAGTTATAAAAAAATTTTTATCAATTAAATTTTTCATACAGTTCCGTTATAACCTTAAAAGCATATTTAGCCTCATTTTGATTCATTTCAGGACTTATAGGTATTGAGATTATTCTTTTAGTTAGCTTATTTGCCTTCTTCAAGGATTTTGAAATACCTTTAAAAGGTTTTTGCTGCCCTACATGCAAAGGATAGTGAATGCCCATAAAAACACCCTGTTTTTTTGCTGCATCTATAAATTTGTTCCTATTATTAGTTTCAATAACTAATTGATGAAAGACACATCCCTTGTGATAGTGGGAAATTCTTTTTTGATTTTTAAAATATTCTAGATATTTTTTAGCATAAGTTTCTCTTATCTTGTTTCTTTTATTTAGATTTTTTAAGCCAACAGATAAAAATCCTGCCTGAATTTCATCCAGTCTTGAATTAAAACCAAGAACTTTAGATTCATTTCTTTTACCAGTTTCCCAACCATACTCTCTAAGAAGACTAGAAATTTTAAAGTGCTTATCTTTGTTAAAACAAATTGCGCCAGCATCACCAAATGCTGGTAAATTTTTTGTTGGATAAAATGAGTATGTAGAAATATCTGAAAAATTTGATATCTTAAATTGACTTTTTTCATAATAGGCGCCATGTGCTTGAGCTGAATCAATTATGAATTTTATATTTCTTGATGAACAAAACTCTGAAATTTCCTTAACGCCTTTAAGAGAACCATAAATTGGAACAAATACACATACATATTCATCTATATTTTTATTCTTTTTTACAAAATTATATTTATCTTCAAGATCCTTAGGGCACATATTGTAATGACTATCGGCTATGTCAATTAAAGAAATATTTGATAAAGAAACAAATGAAGATACCGCCATTGCTGTTGCCACTGCGGTATGTGTTGGCATAAAAATATGTGGATCATTTGAACTACAAATTGATCGTAATGCAATTTCTAGAGCTCTTGTACCATCAGCCACACCTAAACATTTCTTATTTTGATTAAACGCAGCAAATTTTTTTTCAAAGTTTTCGACTTTTTTTCCAAGAATATAGTTTTTTGATTCCAAAAAAGATTTGATAGATCTATCAAACTCTGTCTTATAATTTTTATAATATCTTGTTGTGTAAACAGGAAGGACTTGCATTTTTTAAATTATTTAAATTTTGGATTACTAAATACTCGATTATCGCTTTTTAAAAAAAACAATTCTAGTTGAATAATTGAATTATCTAAAGGTCTTTTTAAAAAAGATGAAAAATCAAATATTCTAAAACCCTTTGAGTCTAGATAATTAATAATAGCTTTTATGGATTGATCTTTGTTGCTATCAAACGTGTCAAATAAATAAGATTCAATTTGAATTGCTTGGATTTTATCAAAAATGTTCTCACATCCTTCTAATACGTCCAGGTTGGGCCCCTGTACATCTATTTTTAAAAAAATATCTCTAAAGTTACTAATTCGCCTAATACTATCAATTCTATTTAAATCAATTTCTCTTTTAAAACCATTGTATTCATTGCTTTGAAATTTTTCGAGAAGCAGTGAACTTCCTGAGGGATTTTCGTGAACGTTAATTGATGATTTACCTTTTGTATTTGAAGCTGCAAAATTAAATATTTCATAGGACAATTTAATTCTGGATGCAATTGCGTGTATTTCTTCATTGAAATCTGAAAGCGGTTCAACCATAAAGAATGATGCTTTAGACGAAAAGGATTTATAGAGATCCTCAGTGCCTGTGCCAACACCAACATCTATAATTAAATCAAAGTTTAAGCCTATTGCTTTAAAGTGATTATAGACATCGATGTCCTCACGCATGAGAATATTATTAGAAATACCTTTTAATAGTATTCGTATTAGTTTTCTTAAAAATATTTTAATAGTAGTAATCATTTTCATCATAATATTGATCAGAAATAACACAAATGTAACTATCTTTAATAGCTGTATAGCTTATCCATGTTTCTTTTGGAAGATATACATATTCATCACTGCTGATTTCTAAATCTTCATTTATTTTACCTTTTAATTTAATTGCTAAAGATCCATCAATACAGAAAAAAATTTGATTTTGAATATAGTGTCCGTGATTACCTTTTGTTTCACCTTTTGAGATTTTCACAAAAAAAACTCTTTTTGCATTAATTAATTTATCGATTTCGTCATAAATACATATGCTAAATTTTTTATTTTTTATTTTATTTGATTTCATGATTCAAATTTTGATACTGGAATTGTCTCTCTAAAGAAATATAGCACTAATTTCTTTATAAAAGACGATGATCTTCTTTTGTTTGAAAGAGATGTTTTTAAACAAAATTCATTTTGAAGTTGATTAACTTTTTTTAAATAATCCAAATATAAAATTTTCTCTTTTTTGGATGTAAGTCTTTTATAATAAATTGATGGAAGATAATAATTTTTATTGTCCCTATATAAATGATGAAAGTGATACATTTTAACTATAAAGTTTTTATCTTTATTGGAATAACTTCTAAAATTCCATGGAGCAACATTTATTTTTGAAAACATTAGTTCTTCTAAGTCAAAAAGATTAATTGCATTATCTAAGTATAATTGATCTCCAAATATTCCTTTTTTTAATGATTCTTGAGAAGTTTCTGTTGATTCAATGCATTTTTTTTCCCACCAGTCTAAAAATTTTATACTCTCTTCTGAGCTCGTCTTGAAAGACATCCATCCAACGTTTATTCTTCCAAATTTAAGTAAGTGCTTATTTTTTTCATCAAACTGATGAGGTATTAAATGAATTGGATTTTTAAGATTTTTTAAAAATTCCATATCAATTTTATTAAAGAAAAATGTATCAGCATCCAGATATATTAAATAATCTGTATCTTTTTGTTTTAGTGATTCCTTTAAAATACTTGGGGTGAGTGAAAAAATAAAATTTGAGTAATCTCTAGACTCTTTTCTTAGTAAAATGGAATCTTTAGCAAAAAATGAATCATTGTATCTATATTTTATTTGTCTTGATTCGCAAAATTTTTCAAGAGATTCCTTAAAATCGTCTAAAGGATAAATATCGAAAATTATATCTGCATCGATATGCTTTACAGCACTTTCAATCATTGAAAAACCTAAAGAGGCATAATTTGAATCAAAAATTGTAACTACTCTTGCAGAACTCATCTAAATATATTTCTTGTCACTTAATTTAAATGTATTTTATACCTTTAAGACTTAAAATAACTAAATTTAGTAATTATATCTCTTTAAAAGTATAATCTTAGCTCAAATACAATAGAATCTAATGAAACTAAGTAATATAAAAAAATTAATAAAGAAAGACCAATTTATTACTTCCTATAGATCTATATTTTCAAATCCATTTTTTATTATACGAAATGGAATTTATAAAGCTTTGTTGAATCTTGCGCCAAAACTTGAAGGAAAGTTGCTTGATGTTGGATGTGGATCGAAACCTTATGAAGAATTATTTAGTGTTAACGAATATATTGGTTTAGATATTGAGGAATCTGGGCATCCTCATGAAGATGAAATAATAGATATTTTTTATGACGGCAAAAGAATTCCATTTGAAGATCAGATTTTTGACAGCGTATTTGCAAGCGAAGTATTTGAACATGTTTTTAATCTTGATGAGTTAGTAAAAGAAATTCATCGTGTAACAAAAAAAGATGGCAAACTATTGATTACAGTTCCTTTTGTGTGGGATGAACATGAAATTCCATATGACTTTGCTAGATATTCTTCTTATGGACTTGAAAGTATATTAAATCAAAATGGATTTAAGATATTAGAACATGTTAAAACCACGTCTTTTATTGAGACAATTGGACAATTGTTGATTTCATATATTAATCAACACTTTTTACCGAAAAATAAATATGCAAACATTGTTTTGACATGCTTAGTATTAACTCCTCTAACTTTAGTTTTTTTGATTTTAGGGAAGATATTGCCAAACAGTAAATCTCTTTATCTAAACAATGTTATTTTATGTAAAAAAACTTAAATTAATTAAAGATATCTTTCCATTTTCTTAATTCATTTTCAGTGTTTAGATAAAACTGATTTTGATCTTTTGAGCTCTTGTAAATTTGTCTATTTTCTATGTAGAAGGCATTCTTATAATTTAATTTTTCGAGATATTTACCTTTTTTGATTATTACCTTTGAGTTTAATTGGTAACAAATACCAAAAATTCCTGATGTTTGATTGTAATTATATGCGGTCCATACGTATTCAGTCTGAGAAATTTGTTTAATTAAATCTTTAAAATCTAAAGTTTTATCTATGATTTTTACTTTTGATTTATCAACTAATTTTGAGAGTTTCTCATGTTCAAAATTGTAAGAGCATATAATTGCTTTTTGAAAAATATTCTCATTTAGTGCCCTTAAAAATCCATCAAAATTTTTGTCATCAGAAATCGATCCAAAGTATCCCACGTCGTACTGAAGTTTATTAGTAATTGATTCGCTCAAATTAAGAAAACATAAATCAACTAATGAATTTTCGTAAGGTGAATTGACTGCCGATACTGAAATTAAAGTAACAAATTTGTTCAATGTAAAAATATAAACTTTATATATTAGATGTTTGAGTGAAATTTCTGAAAATTTAGTAAAATCAAGCACCTTTGTTTCATTGTTTAAGAGTACTCTAAAAAAAGATGCTAATAATATATATAATCTTCCATCGCTGCAGCATGAAAAAAATATTAATTCTTTGTCAAGAATCAGCTTAAGAAAATTAGTAAAGTTTTTTGGCATAAAAATGATCTTAACCTTTGATGAGAGATTTTTTATTTCCTGATCATAGGTTTCTCTATGGCCACCTTGATATAGGTTAATATATTTCATATTCTTGCTACATACTTTTCAAAAATAAAAATAATTTTCCAAAAAAGCGAATATTTTAATTTAGAAAATGAAATAATTTCATTAAGATATGATTTTTTATCTTCGCTTAACTGATTTTCACAAAAAACAAATTGTGCAAAATTTTTTTTAACTTGAATAATGTTGTCTGTTAAAGAAAATATTTCTTTAAATATATACCAGTCTCCAGCTAACTTAAATTTCTTAATGTTTTTATGATTAATTTTTAAAAAAGCATTCTTTTTGAAAACAATATTTTCTTGCGGAAGAGATTCACCATAAAACCCATAATATCCTTTTCTTACAAACAAAATAAAAAATTTCCTTGAAGTGGTATAAACCCTATTATCAAGAAATTTTACAGATTTATTGAAAATACAAATATCAAACTCCCTAGTTTTGATTAAATTAACTAAATTTAAAAACCCCTCTTTAAAAAATAAGTCACCTGAATTTATCCAAACTATGTATCCATCATCTGAAATATTAATTGCTTCTGTAAGGGCCTCATACATGCTGTTATCTTTTTTTTCTATAAAAGAAATATTTAAGTTTTCACATTGAGATATCAGGTCAGCTTTACATTGCTCATTTACAGCATTTGTAGATTTGATAATCCACCTAATATTTTTTTTATTTGCGTGAATAAGTGAATTTTGAATTGAAATGCCTGTATTTAATAAATTTTTATCATATGAATGAAGTGGAGTTACTATTGTAAAATTATTTGTTTTGTTCATCATGAAGAAGCTCTAAAGAGGTATCCCATGAAGGTTTGCTTTGATTTAGGAATCTGATTAGATTTCCATGAATCAATTCTTTCATATCGCATCTTCTTAAAATATTCTAAAAATATACTTTCGGATAATATCCAGGCTGGATACGTTGCTTTATATCCCAAGTTAACTTTTTGTAAAAAAATTTCATCATATTTTTTATTTGAAAATCCTGTTCTGTCAAAAATTATGTATTTTGGTTTAATTTTATTTATACATTCATCAAGAATTCCATATGGATTTTCAAGATATTGCATAGAAGATCCAAACAATAGAATATCTGATTCATATAGATCATGATCTATATAGTCAAAAAATTTTATACTATTCTCGGGAACAATTAGTTTTGCATTTTTAACCAGTTCTTTTAATTCAATAATGTTCCAATCAAACTCAATATTAAATTTCTCAATTAAAAACTTATTTTCTATATATGATGTTCCGAATCCTCCGCCAAAGTCACACACTTTAATTTTATATTGCTCTAATGCATTTGATATTTCTAAGATTGATATTGAAACATTCCATGACCTATGAATTTTTTCAAAAATATGGCCGTCTCTTTCATAAACCTCTTCGTTCTCCCATACTTTTTTTGCTTGATTAAATAAATATTTTTGAAGATTTGATTTATCATAAGAGCTTATGTCATTTAAACTTTTCCAATCTTTGTATGGTCCTGAATAAGAAATAGATTGTGGAATTAGTTTCTTTATTAAATTTTTTAAATATTCTTTAATCATCTTAATTAATTAGCCTGACAATAAATTAAGCCGCCCTAAATTTATTAAATTTCGAATCTTTCAGCATTATGAATAAAAAAGTTAACAAAAAGAATATCTTGGAGTTGTAAATTGACCAACTCAATAAAAGTCCAAATAATATTGGTGTTGACCAAATGCCTATTCTTAAGTTCTTTAAAAACAAATATAAAAGTAAACAAATTACAAGGGAGCCAAATAATAAACCTAAATCTATTAAAATTTCTAAGACAAAATTATGAGGATAATCTAAATTTAAAAAATTTTGCATTGGAATATTTCCAAATGGGGACAAAATTATCTTTTCAGTTGCTCTGTCATAATGCTCAAATCTGCCTAAAATAGAATTATTTGCAATGTCGCCTTCTAGACTAAAATTAAATATACGAGGAACAAGCTCAACTAAGTCCTCAAAAAAAATAATTAATAATGGTAAAAATAGAGCAACGTATGCACCTAGAAAAATAAATCTTTTTTTTGAAAAAAGAAGATGTAATAGTAAATAGGTTGCCACAAAAAGAGTTGCTGTTCTTGATTGTAAAATGAATGCATTTGACAAACACATAAGAGTTATGAAGACAAAAAACATATCATTAGTCTTTTCTTGATAAAAGATTTCAAATAATTTGTACATAAATGGTAGTGTTAAGAAAAATAAAGCCAGTCCCTGTCTATTGATTTCATTTTCAACTCCACTTTGTATAGAAGTAAGAAGAATTTGTAAAAAAGTATAAGTGCTATATGAAGAAATTAATAAAAAAATAAAAAATATTGACCTCATTCTTACAATTGAAACTTCGTCTTTAAAATTTATAATATTATTTGTCAAAATATAACTATATAAAATTGTAAATACTGGTAAAAATAAATCTGAAATTGGGAATTTTGCCCAATTTAACATTAATAATGAAAGTATTATTAATAGCAGTATTGTTGAGTATGCTTCAAAGTTATTTTTCAAAAAAAAGATAAATGTATTGATTAAAAAAAAGGCAATTAAAATTAAATCCCTTAAAGAATCAGGAATAGCATGATATTGAAAAATTGGTGCAACATTATAATTAAACAAGAAAAACAAGACTGAAATAATTACAATGTTTTTTATCATGTTTTATCTTGAATACTTTTTTTCTTTTGAAGAATTAAGTAAATAAGATTTAATGCGATTGAGAACAAGAAAGCTAATATTAAAAAAATGGTTTGATTAGGGAATGTTTGTTTATTTTGGTATCGAGCAAACTCTAATATTTCAAAAACATAGTGCTCTTTTGATTTGATAATAATGTATTTACTGAGCTTTTCTTCATATAATTTGGAAAAAGCCTTATTCACATTTACTGAATTGCTACTATCAAATTGACTTTGAAGGTAATCCATTGACTCTTGATTTTCTCTTAAATGCTTTTCTTTTATAAAGGAATTCGTATATTCAATTAATTTATTTAATAGATCATGAGGTATGTTTTGATTTCTATGACTAAATCTTATATAAGTTGCTTGATTTGATGGAGGCCTTACATTAATGTTATCCACCAAGATACTATATGCGCTTGAAATCTTCTCATCATTATTACTATTTTTAATAGTGGTTTCATCCATATATCCAGTGATTAGTTTTTCGGGGCCATAATTTTTAATAAAGCTCTCCATAAAATCTCTACTTTTAAATAGTTGGAATGCATATCTACTATTCTCATTTGTCTCACTGAAATTTGAAAACAAATTATTTACACTTGGAAATGATAGATTTTGAAGCATTCCCAAATCGGTATTTTTAGTTTCATATATCTTTATAGAAGCCGTATAAGATTTGGTAAGTGTATTCGATAATAATAAGGAAATAGAAAAAGAGAATACAAGGATTGATAAAAAAAGTTTCCAGCTTTTTATAAAGTCTTTTGATAGATCTATAATATTCATTATTTAAATTTATTGTATGCTAGATTCTTAAAGAATTTATTAAATTCTTTTCTAGCCTCAATGTTTTCCTCTATTTTAATATTACCAACTCTAATGTACTCATCACAAATTTTTGTGTCATATTCGGATGTATTATTACAATGGTCGCCAGAATTGTCTAACCCAGAATTAAATACAAAAGAATGTTTTGGATATAAAGTTAACATTCCTTTTAAAAATGCAGCGGTATACCACTTAATAGCCCATGAATTATTCTTACCAATAAATGCATTTATTAACATCTTTAAATAAGGTCCATAAAAAGAGAAGTTGAAATCATAAATCTTATGTGGTGCTAGAAATAATTTTAATAGTAGCTTAATAGTATTTGATTCATATATATCCCATTTATCTTTCCAAGTAGCCCACCCCCAACAATCGGCACCCTTTAAAAAGAAATAATTTTCTTTAATTCTTAAATTTGGATAACAATAACCATGAATGGATATCACATCATTTGAATTTTTGTAACTTCTTAATGAATCATTCATATATTTAAGAAAATTTCTTGAAAGAATCAAATCATCTTCGACAACAATGACTGTGTCATTGTTTTTGAAAACTTCCGCAATACCTGTAACTATATTTTTTTGTAAACCAAAGTTGGTATCCCTAAAAATAACATTTTTTTTTGGTAGTTTTACAGATTTAACAAATTCTCTAACCTTTTTAACATCATCGGCATCTCTTTCAGATTTATAATTATCACAAAAGAAATATACTTCTGAGAAATTGATTTCTTCATTTTTTATAAGAGAATTTATACATAACTTTAGATGATCTAATCTCTTGTAGCAAAAAACTGCAATTGGAGCACAGCTATTAAATTTATTTTTATTCATTAAATTTGAAAGATATTGTTATCTCTATAAAAAATTGTTGAGCTCCATGCATAATTATTAATTATTCCAATGCCAGTAAATGTAATTTC
>MDTD01126691.1_pt1 | contig 11277 bp, 5 predicted proteins | sample 811221 | NCBI WGS metagenome assembly MDTD01 (sample SAMN05326646, study PRJNA326480) | marine metagenome | isolation source: seawater | place: Pacific Ocean: South West | collected 2011
CCACCCCCCCTGTCGGACTCCCTCAGACCCCCGCCTCCAGAAGAGCCCTGCGGGGCTCTCCTGGGCCACCCCAAGCCCCGCAGTGCTTCCGATGAAAGTCTGACGTCGCCTTTCCGCAGCTGGAGTTCACTACGGGAGCCGCGGCGGACCCAGACGGAGCCCTTATCTGCCTCGCGCTTCCCGGGGAGCGCCTGCACCCCTCTGGATTTGCGATCGAGTCAGTCAAGGAGGGCGGCGACCAGTTCAGCTTGGCGGGCGAGGTGCAGCACGTCGGCGGGGGCACCTCCGCCGCCGCCAGCGTCTTCCTGGCGGCCCCGAGCACCTCGTGGCAGCACGAACCGGCAGAGTTCGGCACCGTTCACCACGTTCTGGGGACCGATCCTTACTATGCCACCTCGTACCATCGGGTGAGGTATGACAACCTCCTACTGGACTGTGGAGGCAACTCTTTGGAGGGTGTAGTGGGGCAGCCGCAGCCGGGTGGGGGCGGCGGCGACGGCACTGAAAGCGAGCACGGGAATTGCGTGCTCTTGACCGGGGCTTGGCGGGCGGGTGCCCGCTACGAGGTCGCGTTCTCGATGCGGAATCCTCAGCCCCCAAGTTCAGTTTTGTCCGAGCAAAATTTGAAGTTCTGGTACGCCCCCGTCACCTACACCATCAGCAAAGGGGTCGACGGGAACTACGCAACATACCGCGTTCGAGGGGACAAGTCTGGCCACGTGTGTACCCTCCGGACGGGCCTTGAGGCAACCAGTCAAACCCGATTGTTTGATGCATGCCAGGTTGCAACCAGTCTGGGAGCGCCCGGGGGAGGGGGCACTCCAGAATCTTGCATAGCGGGGCTAAATGCCATGCCCGACATCGGTTCGACCCTACCGTTCCCTCCATTCAGAAGCCATAGCCTCCTTCCGAAGGCGGGAAGTTGCCCGGCCGGGAAGGCTCTCGCCTCACGCTTCGGGGAGTGCGTGGCGTGTGAGGGAGGTCAGATTGAGGGCGGGGGGACGACGTGCAAATGCCCTGCCAACCGTAGAGTTCTCCAGGTTGGGACGCAAGCTTGTGGGTTGCTGTGGGGCCCAGTCGGACAGGCCACATCTGTCGGCCAGGCTGCAGAAGAGGTCTGCTCTCTGTTCACCGAGAGGTTGGACGAACTCTACGCCGGGATTGTAGGAGACTCGACAGTTGTGGCCGCCTATGTCGACGCATTCCTTGACTCGGCAGCAGCCTTCCTCGACAGGTCGTTCATCGAGTCGGCCCAGGAGAAGTTCGAGCTAGAGGACCCTCCTACCGACCCGAGGAACCTGAGCCCGACACGGGCAGGTGGTATCGGCTCGACTTGCAAGGCATGTGATTCTTTGGGGGAGTTTGAAGCCGAGGCACCGCGTGGGGTGTCCGGGAAAGCGAAGCCCTTCGACTACCGTTTCCAGGCACTGCGGGTGTTCCGATTCATCGGTTTCGTGCTGGAAAAAAAGGGATTTCCTTGCCGCACCCTTTACCTCCCAAAGGATCCGACATTCCCCCCTTACGGGAAGTACCAGCCAGAGGTCTGTAAAGAGATGTAATCAAGCAAAAAAATGGCATCACGGAGGGCATTACAAATTTTCCTCTCACGTGTCGGCTGGTCGCGGCCCTAAGGAAGCACAGATGACGAGAGGCTCGTCAGAAGCTATGCCTCGCCTTGCGTAGTACCGCACTACCAAGTTTGCTTCATCGACCCGGCAGTCCAGGTTCACCTGCTCCGGGTCGTCGCTAACTCTGGCAAAGACGGAGGAAGAACATGGCAGGAGCAGGCCTTGCGTGCGTTTGCATCGGAAAGCGGCCCGCCTAAACCACAGCGTCCTCACGAGTGCAGCATATGTTTTCTTCAGGTACACACACTGCGCGCTCTCAACCAAAGTCCCTTTGGGGATGGGTGACTTGGCGACCCAGAAACGACTGTGCCCCTCCGGCGACACGTCCACGCGGCCGCCGCCGGAACGGCCGGGCTGCACCACCGCCAGCAGCGGTTCGGGATCCGCCCCTGCCGGCGGCCGCTCGGCCGCCCCGCGCAGCCGCTGCCGCGGCGCCGGCCGCACGAGCTCGAGCCCGGCCGCCCCCGCGCGCTCCCACCCGCCCATCGCAGCCCTTGCCTCCCTCCGGCCCCTCTCCAGCCCGGGGCCGCCAGAGAGGCCCGCCGGGGGCGGCGGGGCGGGTGGCGCCGGGCGCCGGGCGGGGGGCGCCGGGCGGGGGGCGGGGGGCGGGGGGCGGAGATGGGGAGCCGGGGGGCGGCGAAGGAGGCGGCGGGGCTGCTGCGGACGGGAGACGCCGCGGGAGCGCTGGCCCGGCTCGGGCCCGCTTCCGAGGGGGAGGCGTTCGAGGTGGGCATCTTGCGCGGCAAGGCCCTCTTCCTGATGGGGGAACTCGAGGGTGCTCGGGGGGCATACGAGGGGGCCGCCACGCAGCGGCCAGAGGCGCTACCGCCCTGGCAGGGGCTTTTCGAGGCCTACCAGAAGCTAGGCGACGGGCCGGGGGTCGTGCGGGCTTCTTCCCGCCTTGTCGCCTTGGCCCTTGGCGACGGGGGTGCCGAGCCCAACCCGGGGAAGCTCCCAGGCTTCGCGCTGCGGCTACACCGGGCTTCGAAGGGCACCGACAGCGGCGGGGGCGTCGAACTGCTGCGGCGTGCGCTCTTGGAGGCAGTTAAGTCGGGGGTTGACGGCTCTGTAGAGTGCCTCCTAGCCCTCGCGGACTGGGTTCGCGATGGGGAGGAATTGGGAAGCCTCCTGGGCCTCCCGGAAGAGCCCGCCCTGGCCAGAGTGGCGCGGGCTTCCGCGGCCCTTAGAGGAGGCTTTCAAGAGCTGAAGGACCGCTTGGTTGCGTTGCGCAGCGACGCGCTCCTGGCTGCCAGGAAAGAGCGGGGCTCCAAGGGGGACACTACCAAGGAGAGGGCAAGTCTCGAGCAAGCTTTTCTGTGGGCAGTGGCTGGCGGGCATTCTAGCGAAGCAACTCTGGCCACGGGTCTACGCCTGCTGCTCGACGAGTCAGCATTTAGGGTCGGCCAAGGGCCTCTGCTGGAGAGCGTCGAAGATGAAGCTCGTTACGCTTCCCTTTGTCGCCGTTTAGCTCACAACTTCCCCTGGGGAGGAGCAGGGACGTCTGCCCTCGCGCATCTGAGCTACAGGCGACAGATGCCATCGAGGGCAGACGAACCGGACGGGCCAACTTCTTGCCGCGCCCAGGTCCAGCGCGCTCTGAAAGCAGACAGGAAAGATTTCATCTGCTGGTGGGCCCTCGGCTGCGCAAATGAATGGACGGATCCGCAGCAGGGCCTACAGTGCATTGCCCAGTCTCGCAAACACTGCAAGGCTGCGTGCACCCGAGGTTGGAACTTTGCAAAGCTAGACAAAAGCCTCTGCCTATACGAGGCCCGGTTCCTGTCCTCTTCCGGGCGCTTCCATGAAGCACTTCCGGTTTATGATCTCGTTGCAGAGCGTGGGGAGGCTCTGGAGCGGGCGCATGCTCTTCGAAACAAGAGTTTGTCGCAACGCAGGCTCGGCCTCTCAACTGAGGCACTGAAGACTCTTCAAAAGGCCGCAACATTTTCCAAGGATGACCTCGAGCTGAGCACTAAAATCCAGCTCGAGTTGGCGTATTTCAATCACGCGAAGAATGGCCCTGCAGCTGCGGCGGCCACTTTGATTTGCCTCGAGGATCGCATGCGAGCGGACGGAGCGGCGGCGTCCATTCTGTCCTACAGTGCTTTCCTCCGTGGCAGGCTCTACTGGAAACAAGGTGGCGAGCATCGCACCGAGCCGCAGTTCATGCGGGCCGCAATGATGGAGGCGGCGTCTTCTGCCGAGGTCCTCAATCATCACGCGGGGTGCTTCAAGTGGCTCGGGCATTACTACGCACGGGTCAAGGGGGACTGGAAAAGGGCCGTGAAATGTTTCCAGAAATCGGTTGCACTAGATGCCAGCTGCGAGGGGTCAGGTAAGGCCCTCTGCCAGCTACTGCAGCAAAATGGACGAGAAAAAGAAGTCATCGGCCTTTGTCGGAACTCGCTGCGCAGGACTCAGAGAGCGTCATGGGCTCTATTTCCACTAGCGTATCAGCTGCTGCGCAGGGGTGATGCGGACGAGGCACTCAAGAACTTGCAAAAGCTCTTGCAGACAAAGCCGGAAGATGTTATGGGCTGGGAAGCCTTGGCTCTGGCTTACAAATCGTTGGGCCGTCCCACGTCCGCCCTCCGCTCCTTCCAGCGGACTGCGGAACTAGATCCCTCTCGTCTGTCCGCCGTCGCCGAAGCTGGGCGGCTCCTTCTGGAGATGGGGGAGACCGAAGAAGCGCTCAGCATTCTTCAAAATTCTCGGGGGGCGAACGCGAAGCAGAGCACCATGCTTCAAATTATTCTCGCATCTGCACTCAAGACGCAAGCCGAGTGTTGTTTCTCTGACGCCCGTCTACGTGGAGCCTCAGAATTACTCAGCACGGCGTCTGCAGCCCTGCAGAACTTGGGCCCAGCCTGCCTCGGTGTGGCATCAGAGGTTGTGCACAAGCTGGTCGGGGATGTGGCCGTACTTCTCAGCCAAGTAAATCCAGGAGAAGCCGTGCGCGGGGCTAGAAGCGTGGAGAGCTCTCAGAGCGTCCTCTCCGCTCGAAAGGCATTCGCCAAGGTTCTCCACACTTCGCCTTTCAGAGCCAGCAGCTGGGCGGATGTTGCTTTAACGTACCATCTGGAAAACGAATCGCAGTCATCGCAACAGGCCTCGCCGTCCTGCCAGGCGGAAGATCTTCTGAGGGGGGCGCTACGCCTAGAGCCGGAGAACGCTGAGTCATGGGCCGCCCTTGGTTGTGCTGCAAAGGACAAGGCGACGAAGGAGTTCTGCCTTTCAAAGTCTCTCAGACTGCAGCCCAAGTGCTCCGAGGCATGGGCTGCTCTTGGGCAGACCTACATGGAAAACGGCGAATTTGGTTTGGCCGAGGAATGTTTCAACGAAGGCCGCCTACACAACCCCTCCTTCTTTGGCGTCTGGACCGGCAGTGCTCTCTCCAGGCTGCAGAACAACGGCTTTGACGAGGAGTGTTTCAGAAAGTTTGAACATTCCTACGGTTTGCGAGGAAACGAAGCACTCAGCCTGCTCGGTTTCGTGTCAGGATCCCTCCTATGGGGTGGCAAATTAAAGCCTGACATGCTGACTGTGGCTTGCAAGAGTCTGGAGCTGAACCAGTCTGCTACTGCCCGCAATACTTTGGGCCTCGTCCAGGAAGCTCTGGGGCAGCTCGAAGAGGCGGAAAAGACTCTCTCCGATGCTAGCGCCAGATCGAGGAACGAAGTAGCCCCCCGGTCTGGAATATCGTTCTTTTCTCCAGGCGGTGACCTCAGCCCATGCGCGATATCGCTGTCGAATCTGGCGCGTGTGAAGTGCAGGCTCGGTAAGTACGGCGAAGTCGTGGAGCTTGCAGAGTCTGCTCGTGTCTCAGGCATGCGTGCCGCTCCAGCTATGCAGCTGTCAGAGGCAATCAGCCTCTGTGAGATGGGAAATATTGGGAGAGGGCTCCCCATCATCGAAGCACTCCTCGAGGGCCCCAGCGTGCCGAGAGAAGTGCGCATCCTTTGCAGGAAAGTCGAAATGAAGGCCGGGAATTTTGACGCGACCATGTCTGAGATTTTGGAGTGCCTCGAGCGCGGGGATACGCTGCTGTTCAAAGGTTTGTGGAGCGCGATGCTGGGCAGAGCTGCAGGGAAACAGAAGGTGTCCCAGCGGTTGTGGGACTTCATGAGGGCAAACATGAAGCACACAAATTTCTGGGATGCCTGGGCTGTGGCCCAGTGGCACAAACTTCAGGCTGTCAAAAGCTGCCTCTCAGGTGACACGTCCTTGATGAGCTTGAAGAAGGCGTTGCGAGCTTGTCCGCAAGACCTTCAGAGGCATGCGGAGCTCTTGTCGGCAGCGGGCAAGTTTGGTAAAATCTCGCTGGCCGACCTTCCGAGCGGGCAACTTGCCCGGAACCCCACTCTTGCTCTCGCAGTTGCAAGGCAAGCGCTAGCCCAAAGAAATGAAGAGTCCAAGTCTGCCGCTCGGATGGCTCTCAAGTTTCTACTGATGAGGGAGCCTCACAGCCGGGAGCTGTGGGATCTTCTGCGTGCGAACTTCCCCTAATAAAATACATTCAATAATAAAGTGTCCAATCAATGTTTCTTTGCGTTACCCCGAGTCGCCCCAGAGACCTTGACGTTCCCCATCATCGTGCGCGCCAGTTCATCCCCCCCGATCGCCATCACGAGATCTTTCTCCCTTGGGGTGGCGCCGGGCGTCGCTGCCAAAACAGTTTGAGCACTTTTCCCCATCTTTCCTCGCTTTCCGCTTCCAGGCGTAAGCTTCACCTTGAACTTGCAGTTCTGGATGGCTGCGTAGGGGGCGAGCATTGCCATGCCATAAAAGAGCGGAGAGTCTTCCCGAGGACACCCGGTCAGGCCACGCAGTGCAGCCCGGCGTGACCTTTCCCGCTGCGCCTCGATTTTTTTCATCTCAGCGGCGGCTTCAGGGTCTTCTTCCTGGGTTGGTGGACGCAAGCGGTGAGCTGCAGGTTTTGGCCCCCCAAACTGACGCCCCTTCCGTAGCTGGGATTCCCCTCCCGTCCCCTTGTGAATATCAGCGGGCGGTTCAGACCCTCTCGGAACGGCTTTCACCGAGGGCGCCTTGGGCTTTGCCGAACCGAGGAGTTCCATCATCAGCGCCCGGTCCTCCTCATCTTGGTCCATGTACTTCGCCTTTATTTTCTTGTTCTTCCCGTGCTTGCCCCGAACCTTTTTCTGTGGTTGCGGCTTCGCTACCTTCGCGCCCTCACGGACACATCTCGCTGGATCTTTGGGCTTCTCTTGGACCTCCGGCATTGCGTTACCCTCCGATTGCACGAATTTCTTCTGGTCTCGCCTCTGTTTGGCTGTGAGGTAGCGGTGGCCCGTGTCGTGGTTTGAAGTGCTTCCGGAGGATACAGGGACCTCAGAGCCACGCCCCGCACTGTCTTGGCTCATACTGCTTTTGTTCGAGGAGCCCACCATTGGTGTCGTCAGCGCATCCAGGACATCGTCTTCGCTATCGGATCCAGCACCCCCCCTCTCTGCGACTTCTACAATGCCACGAGACACGGTAGTGACGCCATCTTCAGAGGAGGCATCAGAAACAGAACCTCCGCCACCACCCGGTGGCGCCACCTCGATTTCCATGTTTCCCACGGCCTCCAAAAAGTCCGCACTGTCTGGGTCTCTCTGAGTCGATGGAACCTCCTCCGCGGCATCAAGAGCTTGTCCATCGCCCGACCCGAGGAGCTCGCCGAGAACAGGTTCAGCCATCTCATCTTCGTGTTCCCCTTCATCGCACTGTTCCTTGAACAATATCGAGAGCCCCATGACCAGGCGCGCCGGCGGCAGCAGGTTGCGCTTGCCCGACACCTTAAAAGGCTCTCCGGGAGTACAAGCGCCCGCCAACTCCACCTGGGAGTGGCTAGCCCACCACGCGCTTGTCACCACCTTTGCCTTCCAGGCCTCGCTCAGGCAGGTGCAGAACGTTCCTGCCTGCGCGAGGGTCGAAGGTGGCACCGCAGCGGCCTTTGGATTTTTCACGACACAGCAAGGAGCGCCGCGGAGGTCGGCATGGACGAGCACGTCTCCGGGCTGGAAGTGCCTCCTCATCACAATTTCATTTTGCGTCGGATCCCTGCCCGCGATAATGAGAAACTTCTCTGACGACACGAACCAGTGGAATTTTTCAAACCAAAGCTGTTGACGCACCTCCCGGACGGAAGCTGCCACCTGGACTTTTTTCATCTCGGCCTTCGCGGTGCGCTCGGCCTTCTTCACGACCTTGTGACTAGCATCCGATGTCTTGGTCTGCTTTTCAATGTGTCTCTTCCGGGCCGAGTAAAGTTGGCGGGCATTGGCGTGCGCGCTGATACCGAGATCGATGGACACGCTGCAGCTCTGTGAATCCAAATCGTAGGGGTCTTTGAGGCTCAGGGTGATGCGGTTGTCCTCCAGCTGCAATGAATGGATCGCTGCTGCCACCTCATTGCCAGATTCCCGACCCTGGGCAACCATCCTCCCAAGGTCTCCCCAGGACATCCCGGAGGCGATGGCTTCGTTTGTGGTCTGGATCACCAGATCTACCAGAGACAAATTGAGCTCTATGAGCCCGGCTTTCTGGTCCGACGACGCGGCCTGAGCCTCCAAGGCCTGCTGTCGGACATTGAAGTCGTTCTTCACCTTGTCGAGCTTCTTCAGGACTTGCTGCTCCTGGCGATGCTGCTGCAGGGACGCCTGCTGAGACTGCAGGCCGTGGTAGTACTCATCTAAGGCCTCATCGAAGGTCTCAAACCCTTTCTTGGTCCGACCAGCGAATTGCATCAGCGGGAACGACTCGTAGCCCTCAAAGACTTCCACCCCTTGATCTTCCGAGCTGCCCTGAGATGTCGCCATCTGTGCGATCCGCGTGAACACAGCCCCTGGGCACCCCTGCTGCCGAGCAGCAACGATCCAGTTTTCGAACTCGCGGAGGGCCTCGCAGACTTGCTCCAGATCCTCCCGCGCCGGTACACCGTCCGCCAAGGCAGCCCCGGGCTTCAGCCCAGAAGTGATCAGGCAGTGATCTGCCACTGCCGGCCCGTAAGGGCAGAGGCTCCTGAGCAGACCCCCCAGAGTCCCGTCTTCTCGACGCCCCCGCGCCTGGACCTTATTATGGTGACCCGCGGCGCATTCCTTCGCATCCCCCCGACCATCCCCCTCCGCCCCGCCCGCGTCAGGCTCTCCCCCGCGAAGCGCCGCGGCCAAGAACGCCTCCCCACAAGCACCGACCTCGCTATCGCGGGCCTGGCTGAGAGGGTACGGCCGGTTGGCCATGGTCGCCTCTATTCCCGCCGCATCATCACGGTGCGACCGCAAAAGCGTGAGAACCTTGTAGTCGCCGTCGGTGAGCACGACATTGCCCCGCGCGTACAGCTCGAGCAGCAGGTGGTTCGTGCCGCCCGCTCGCTCAAATTCGAAGTCCACCACGCGGTCAAGCCCGACCTGCGACACCCGCACCAGGCGCTTCTGCTTCAAGTGCTTCCTTAGCTTCATGGCGAAGTTGGACGGGTGGTCGGGGCGCTCCAGGGGAAACCTCGTGGCGTGGAACCTGACCCCGCTCTCGAGCACAACGTGCACCTTCTCGGCCTCCCCCGTCCCAGAGCGCTGACCAGAGCGCTGCAGCTGGAGGACCACCGTGCGGGGGCCGAGGTCGGACACCTTCTCGCAGAAGAACCCCGCGTCGCCCCCGAGCCGCCGCTCCAGGCACCCCGCCTCCGCCGCCACCTCCGCCGTGCCCATCCGGCTCCGCCCCATGCCCCCCCCGCCCCCCCCCGCCTCCCGCCCCCTCTCGCCGCCCCTCCCCGGCCGGAGGCTATGGGAGAAGCAGCCTCAGAAGAAAAAAAAAAAGGAAAATGAAGGCGCCAAGTAAAACACCCCTGCGCCTACAGCTCCTGGAGCTCGCCCGCGGCCCGCGCCCTGGCGACCGCCTCCCGGGAGAGCCTCTGGTTGGCTTCGACCTCGGCTTGGCTTTCGGCCAAGTCTGGCGGCAGCATCCTGCCGCACTGAGCTGCGTCGGGCCCGTAGTCGACCCATCGCAGCAAGCCGAGGCACTCAGTGGGTACAGGTTGCGCGCTGGCATTCGTCTTAATTTCGGCACCGGACGCGCTGCATTCTCCGTAAAGATCCTCCATCGCGGAAGTAAGCTCCCAGTTCATGCCCGCCGGTGTTCTTTTCATGGCATCCTTCTCAGCCTCTAACGCTTCTAGTTCGTCCTCTTCATCGTCTTCGTCTTCGTCCTCCACCAGCTCTACGGACGCCTCAGTATAGTCCGTGCAGCCAGGAGTACCTTCCGCGCAAGACTGCGGCCCGCACGAAAAGAGCCTCAGGATGGAGCAAGACACCTGGCTGATGTTCTCGTTCCCTGGGTGCAGCTCGCGGGCCTGCCGAAGCAGCTCTACTGATCCACGGTCAGCTAGCTCCCGGCGGACGTCTTCAGGGAGCCAATCGCCAGTGCAGAACTCTTCCACGACTTCCAGGACTTTCGTTATGCGCTCCGCATTGCTCACGAAGTATTTCAGAGCCGAGGAGAGCTGCAAGCCGGCCATGGGGGCGTCGCCGAACACACAGCAGTGGCCTTCTTGCGTTCCGTCGGCGGTGGCGCTCTGGAGCCCGTGAAGCCAAGCGTCGACCTCTCTATCCGGCATGCGTTTGATGGAATCGTCTTGAAATCCCCGGATGACGCCCATTCTCGTGTCGAAATCGCTTGGGCTGGAGTTTGAATCCCCGTAGAATGCAATGAGCGAGAAGCGCGTCCCTCCGCGGATTGGCTGGACACCGTGGAAGCGTGCTCCGGAGTGAGAGACCATGGACCCCCTCGGGGCTTGAGCCAACCTGCATACCCCTTCGCCAGACATGTATACGGATTCGGGGTACAGGTGCTCGAACCAGTTGCCCTTTCCGTCCCCCAGGACACTATTGGAAGTCAACATTTCTGCGTAGGATTGAGGGAGCTTGTCGCAGATGAATAGGCTCCCGCCTTTGGTGGTGCTGCGGTCTGACAAAGCGATATTGAAGGTCATGACGGTGGTATCTTGGTGGGCTGTAATGGTAGTGCGGGAAAGAGGGCTGTATTTCCTCATGAAGAAAGAATGCATAGGAACCTCCTCATGCCCGGCCTTTTTCATCCTGGGAAGGAATACGTCCCGGTGAAGCGCCTCGGCCAGGGGTCCCACATTCTCCCAGTTCGAAGATCGCTGATGCTGGTTTCGGTAACCAGGAACCCCGTCGGTCGGCACGGGGTACGGGTTGTAGCCTGTCCGGCGCTCGTCGTCCTCGTCCCTTCCGTTGCTGTAAATCATGGTCTGCCACTGAGAGGCACCGTCCACAGAGTCCGCGCTCGTATCCCACCCACTCTGGTCGTCCCAATTTGCCCTGCGTTTCCCTGCGAACTCGTGGGCCCAGTCGTTCAGCACGCGCGCCAGCAGCTCGGCGTCTTCATCCGGAAAGATGGCGGCTTCATCCTCAGAACCTGCACCCTCTGGCAGCCCGGCGTAGTAGTGCACCTCAACCTGGCCCCCGCTCGTACTGAGAGCTTCTGCGTCAGCCCGGTCCAAGAGGCGGGAGCCCGCTTCAAAGGAGCAGAAGCAGGTAGGTCGGCGGGGGAACGGGTGGACCGGGGCGTGGGCGGGGTCCCTGTACGCACGTATTCAGCGTCACACTCTTCAGCTGCTGTCCCTCGCCCC
>MDTD01118552.1_pt1 | contig 11275 bp, 14 predicted proteins | sample 811221 | NCBI WGS metagenome assembly MDTD01 (sample SAMN05326646, study PRJNA326480) | marine metagenome | isolation source: seawater | place: Pacific Ocean: South West | collected 2011
ATAGTTAATCTTACCATTTCCATCGAATATCACAATATTAGGACAAAAAATGCCTTTGAAATCTCGCCGCTGCCCCGATGCTGAAGCAGCAGGTGATCCAATACTATCACGGTCAAAAGAGTCGGCTTCTCTACGCACGATTTCAACGTCGCGCTCGCGTAGAAAATCAATTGCCGAAGGGGTTAACTTTGCTCTAGGACACAGTTCTACTACGCGTTCTGAACCCAATTTATCCTGCAGTACCTGTGCCGTAACAACGGAATCATCTATGCGAATCATGTTCGTACTCCCTCTGCGCCTAGCATCTTATTTACGCGCCGTGCATTACTTTTTAACTGTGTAGCAAACGCCGTTCTACATCGCCGTAGAGCTGCGGAATCACGTGAGCCGAGACCAGTTCTCCGTGCGCTTGTGCCTCCTGTGCACCGGCTTCAATCGCCACACGCACGGCCCCCACGTCACCGCGAATCGCACTAGCCGTCAGAAAGTATCCCACTTTATAGCTACCTTCATATTCCACGTCGGCCGCTTTGAGCATCTGGTCAACTGCACTCACCAGACCAACGGTGCTACGGGTTTCGATCAAACCCAGTGCGCGACGCACGGTGCTGACACGAGGTCCGTCAAACGCTCCAGCAAAGCAGCGCATCGTCATCGCGTCGGGACGGGATAGCAATGCCAAACCATCGAGTTCACCTACAGCTGTAGCCTCTTCTCGCCCAGCAGCTACAGCTGCTTGGACATCGTCTAAGCCCCCAACAGCAAGGACGGCAATACGGCCACCACTACCGATACTCAGGCGCTCAACTTCTACATCCGCAGCCTTTACCATAGCATCACTCACCGCAACGACCGTCGTGTAGCCGATCGTTTCCACAACGCCCAGAGCGCCACCAGAGCGTGCCCGATCTTCCAGTAAACATGGCAATAGCGGCGCAACCCCTGCGATCGGCTGGGGCAATACGAGCGTCGCATAAACCTTTCCAGCATCAGTGGCGGCTCGACGTCCAGCTTCAACTGCCGTATACACGGCTGCCACGTCGCCACGCACTACGGCATGGCAGAGTGCACCGCCGATAAAGGCCCAACCGCACAAGTCGACTGCGGCGGCTTTAACCATGGCATCAGCCCCGGCAATAATTGGGGCCATACCCTGCGTTTCTATAAGACCTAGCGCACGCTGGTCGTCAGACTGATCTATCTCATCAATACCGTGCGGCATCGCGGCCTGAGCGCGCTCATCAGGTCGTGCAATTATCTCTGAAGAAATCAACTCCCCATAGCGCTGAGCTTCTATTTCTCCGACAGCAATAGCCGTCTGCACGTCTGCCACGCTTCCCTCAATAACTACTGTCACCCATCCCGAACCAATGCCGTGCCGACCCGTCACCTTTACGTCCGACACTTTCAACATCGCATCGGCTGCGTTAACGAGAGAAGCCATTCCGCACGTTTCTAAGACGCCTATAGCGCTAGACACTGCCTGCTCCTTGCGACGGCCGAACGAATGCCTGTAGCACCTCTGGACGAGGCTGCGGCAGTATGGAGGTACTCATGAGATGGGGATACGTTTCTAAGCGCGTCTGGGCCCGGAAAATCGCTTCGCGCACAGCGCCGACATCCCCTTGCACCAACGAACACACGACGCGGTTGTGGACCGTAAGAACGCCTACGACATCTACAGCTGCAGTCTTGGCCATCTCGTCGTCTACGTATACGTGCGCAGCATAGCCGCGCGTCTCCACCAGTCCCAAAGCACTGCTGCGAACGGGCGCATCTCTTTGCACTGTATTAGTGGCAAAGCGAATACACGCTTCTGATGGCTGCGTCACAGGCGCTGCAACTACGTGTTCGACGACCTGACGAGCTGCTTCCGTCCCGCTGGATAATGCGGCACTGACGTCACTAATCGAACCGCTAAACAAAATGGTTGTGAAACCGCCGATCGAATCCCAGCCCAATAACTCTACTTCGGCCGCCTTAACGGCAGCGTCAGCGGCTATTATGATACCGGCAACGCCTTCAACTTCGATCAGGCCGATAGCGGCAGGCATTCTAACGCTCCAGACGATGTAAGACTAAAGAAGTTATTTCGCGTACTAACTGTTCAGGATCAATAACATGCCCTGATTTAACTATCTTCAAATAGCGATTAACAATTTCATCCATGAGACGGTCAGATTCAGTATCATTTAAACGTTCAACGTATCCTGAACCAAATTCCTCGGTCTGACAACCACACGAACGTTCAGGTTGTTCACAGCGACCAGATCCATCCATCTGTGAAGGCTGAATTTCGGTAATCTTCGACAGATCACTCGAATCGTCCGAAGAATGCTGCGGCACTTCCGGAGCCTCTCCTCTGCTCAACTGCACTCGATGCTGCCTCAGATAGTCCCAGCCAGTGGGAGTAACGATTGCCGAATCTGCAATGCAGATCTCAGCCTCGTCACCGTGTCGACGCGACAGTATATCGCCCGTAACAACGGCCTCTTCTATGTAGAGGATGGAAACCATTTAGAAAAAATGCGCTAAGCTAAATGCTGCGTAAGTCCCGAAACAGGACGTGGTATCACGTGCACGCTGCGCAGTTCACCAACGCGCTGTGCTGCACTGGCCCCGGCATCTACTGCAGCCTTGACCGCAGCGACATCTCCTTCGACCAAGACTGCGACAAAACCACTTCCCACACGCTTTTGACCCGCAAAACTAACATCAGCTGTTTTCAGCATCGCGTCCAAAGACTCAACTACACACACCAAACCTTTCGTCTCTACCATACCAAGTGCTTTCATTGCCGTCTCCTATTAGCTCAAGTAAAGGGCTACCACATCATCGTGCGGACGCGGAATTACGTGCTGTGACACCAGTTCACCTACCCTCTCACACGCCTCGGCACCGGCGCTAACAGATGCTTGTACCGAACCGACGTCGCCGCTAACCAAGACCGTTATGTAACCACCACCGATCTCTCGCACTCGAACAATGTCCACGTCGGCCGCTTTGCTCATCGCGTCAGCTGCTTCAATGACACCCGTAGCACCACGCGTTTCAATAAGACCCAAAGCACGCACGCCTTCACCCTCACCGCTTTCTCCGCGCTCCGGCATGATGGCGCCTAGCTCCTCATGAGGCCGAGGGATCACGTGCACCGAGTGAACCTGACCCACTTTAGCAGCGGCTGTAGAACCAGCATCTACGGCCGACTTTACCGCTGCAACGTCTCCTGAACAAAATACTGTCACCAGACCCGAACCGACTTTGTCCCAGCCCAAAAGCTGGACACTAGCCGCTTTGGCCATAGCATCGCCGGCCTCGACGATTCCCACCAGACCGACAGTCTCTACCATACCTATTGCATCCGACATCGCTTTCCTCCTGGTGTGTGCGAAGTCTACTCTACCTTTCTACGTATACTTTCCGTGCATGCACCAAGTCGAGCGCGTTGCCCTCGTCTGTATCTAGGTGCACTTCCAACTTCTCTGCATCACTAACCCTACAGATCAATCCCTCTAGCGTCCCGCCCTGTTCACTTTCAACTACCAAACGCATAAGATCACCTGCTTCCACACCATAATAATCTGCCTCGGCGGGACTCATGTGAACATGTCGAGCGGCGCGAATAACGCCCTCGGTCAGTTCGAGTCCTCCGTAAGGCCCCACGAGAAAACATCCCGGCGTATTCGAAACGTTACCACTCAGACGAACCGGTGCGTCAATACCCAAGAAGCGAGCATCGGTAAAGGCCAGTTCAACTTGATTGTAGTCGCGCAGAGGGCCCAAGACGCGCACGTTAGATATCACCTGTTTGCGCGGACCGAACACCGCGAGCGTCTCTTCAGAGGCGAAGGCTCCCTCTTGGTAAAGCGTTTTTTGAACCGTTAGTTCACTACCAATCCCAAAGAGCACGTCCATCGCTTCTCGGTTGAGGTGAATATGGCGTGCTGAGATATTGACAACCAAGCGTGGCACAGGTAACAAAGCGGCATCTGCTGTTTTTCCCAACTGCACGTCAGGCATAAAGTCATATACTGCACGACGTACGATATCTTCTATCGCAGAACGGTCTATGCCCTGTGTGTTTTCTGTCGCCATATTAATCGCGCAATTCCATAGCCTGCCCCATTGACTGTAGAGAATCCACAATGCCTACAATCACTGCATCCGTAGGCACATCTCGCATATCCGGCGCAATACGAGAAGACGACCCCTGTACCACAAACACCAGTTCGCCTTCTCCTGCCTGCACAGCATCAACGCAGACCATCTCGCGCCCCGTGCGCACGAGGCCGTGTTCTCGCACGGATACGACTTCTACAACCAGCAGCTTCTTTCCGTTTAAATTGTCGATTTTCGCCGTCGACACCACGCGCCCACGCACCTGACCCAGTATCATAACAGAATAGACTATGTGATGCGGAAATAGTCGACGAGTGCACAGCGACGCTGACGCGTGAACGTACGCGGAGAGGTCAGCCCCTCACCGGTCGGACTCGCAATAGAATACGTGCCAAACCCCTCACCACCGAGACCGACACCGGCAAAAGACGGGCCATTTTTCACAAATATAGTAGTGTCCATAACGCAGGCCATCTTGTGCATATTATCAATGTTTCGTGAATGTATGATGGCCGTATGCTTATACCCATGTTCAGATTCAAGCGCTAGGAGTATGCCCTCGTCTACATCGCGCACACGCACAATCGGTAGAAAAGGCATCATCTGCTCTTCTTGGACAAACACGTGATCGGCTCGTGTCTCACCAATGAGCATGCGCACCGACTCACCCAACTTGATCCCAATACGTTCAGCCAAGACCCACGCACTCCGACCCACCAGTTCGCGACTGGCTAGCGGATGTCCGTCAGAGCCCATAACAAATGCCACCGCCGACAAGGCTTCAATCTGCTGGTCGCCCAATTCATAGGCGCTGTAATCAACCATGTGACGCTTGAGTTGGTCTGCGACACTATCGACGACAAAAACTTGTTTCTCACCGATGCAGAGTATGTTGTTGTCGAATCCTCCGCCGTCTATAATGTCGCGGGCCGCCTTCTTTAAATCAGCCGTCTCATCTACAACAACGGGCGGATTCCCCGGACCGGCAACAATGGCCTTTTTGGGACTTGCCATAGCCGCCTGTGCAACGCCTGGCCCACCCGTAACTAACAGGATTCGAATACCTGGATGCGTGAAGAGCTCGTTGGCCGTTTCCAGCGTCGGTTCTGCCACCGCCGTCAAAAGGTTGGCGGGGCCTCCAGCCTGAGCAACAGCCTGATTGAGCAAGCGGATGGCGTGCATTGAGACCTCTTTGGCTCCAGGATGCACGTTAAAGACCGCCGAATTACCCGCCGAAACTACGCAGATAGCGTTGTTTACCATCGTCGGCACGGGATGCGTAGAGGGCGTTATCGCTCCAACCACGCCGTAGGGAGCCATCTCTACCACGGTGAGACCGTGATCTCCCGTCCAAGATTTGGCCTCCAAATCTTCAATGCCCGGCGTAGCATCAGCCGCAACCCGGTGCTTCTGAATTTTATCTTCCAGTCGCCCCATCCCCGTCTCGGCGAGGGCGCGGCGAGAAAAGTCTTCCGCACTGTCGCGCGATACGCGTCGGATCGCCTCAATAATGGCCCCACGCTGCTCAAGCGTCATGGCAACTAACTCGACCTGCGCTTTAGTCGCCGCTTGCACCGCATCATCCATGGAATGGAAAACACCGCTGTCTCCACCAGCAGTAGACCGATTAGAAAAACCAGTGCTATCAGCTACAATTCGATTTACAACCTCTTCGACAATCTTACGAATCTGTTCTTCGCTCGCGTTTTGGGCCACGCTATTCACCTCATTCGAGTTCTATAACGGCACACTCTTGCGGAAAGCCCAAGAAAAATAGTCGGGGGCGTGCCCTTCGTCAAGGTGAAACCAGCTTGACATACTCGGGATGTAAATCCTACCTTGATCGCCTACAAAACTTTATTTAAAGGAGCGAGCATGCGTATCATCCGTTTCTTGGACGACCAAAATTGCCAACACTACGGAATGGAAAGCGAAGGAGAAAGCACCGAAGTTTTACAGGGCGATCTTTACACTGGACTGTCACCGAGTGGAACAACTGCACCTGTTGCCAAGCTACTAGCACCCGTTGACCCAGTTAACATATACTGCATCGGATTAAACTATCGCGAACATGCTGCCGAGTCCGGTATGGAAGAACCCAAACTTCCCATCGTATTTGCCAAACCCACAAGCGCGCTATGTCATCCCGAAGACCCCATTCGCCTACCGGACTGTCAGCAAGATGAAGAGGTAGATTACGAGTGTGAGCTGGCTGTTATTATAGGACGTCCAGTACGCGACATCGCTGTAGAAGACGCACTTGGTTCCGTATTGGGGTACACATGCGCCAACGACGTATCAGCGCGTAAATGGCAGCTAAATGCTGGCGGGGGTCAATGGATACGCGGTAAGGGATTTGACACGTTCTGTCCGCTTGGACCCGTTCTGGTTACCGCAGACGAAATCGCTGACCCGCAGAACTTAGGCATAAAAACCATTTTGAACGGCCAGACGATGCAGGATCACACGACGGGTGATATGATTTTTTCTGTCGCTGAAATCATCAGCTTTCTCAGCCAAGATACAACGTTACTCCCGGGCACAGTCATTCTCACGGGAACGCCTCAGGGCGTTGGTTTTGCACGAAAACCACCTGTATGGCTCAAACCTGGAGACGAAGTTACCATCGAGCTCGAAAAAATTGGTCAGTTAAATAACAGCGTCGTTGCCCCCTAACACACTGGGTCATAGAGCAATATAAACGCCCCGTTTGCACGGCCCTTAGCAAACCGTTCAGACGGGGCGTTTTACAACTACTACCACAATATTTATCAGTCTATGTGCACTTTTTCAACCTTGCCAATAATCGATGCATCAGATGGAATCGCTGGATCGGCTACGTTGGCTGCTTCTCTGGCAACTTCAAAAATTACTATTTCTTCCTCGCTGCGCGCTTCCCACGTGGCGCACACCTGTGCGGTTCCTACGGTCTCTAAGTTTTCGTCTAGCTCCATCACTAAATGCAACGCCTGACCGTGATAGGCCTCAATACATTGCGACAAAACAACGGTGCCAACGACTTTACCCAACTTCATACTCTCACGCTCCGTCTATTATGCCGACAATTACACTACGAGCTGGCGGATGCTCCCATCCTGTTACTTGACCCCCGGCCGTTCCGGACTCGGAAACGAGCACAAGCGAACCGATACCAGCTCCTACGCCGTCCAGTGCAAGCTGCATCGAACCAACCACTTCCGGCTTAACCACCATGATTTTTTGGCCGGAAAGCACTGCGTGTTTAGCATTGGCTATGACGTGACCAATGACGCGACATCGCTTCACGACACGATCTCCAAAGCGGCCTGTTGACCGAAAGCTTGAACGGAATCGACTATGCCAACGACCAGCGCATCGACAGGCACATCAGCCATGCCCGAAGCAATCCGTGCCGAAGAGCCCTGAACTACGACAACCAAGGCCCCCTCACCAACCTGTACCGCATCAACGCATACCATGTGCTGGTCTGTATGCTCGAAACCATTCGAAGTAGGCGATAAAATTTCCACTACTAACAACTTCTTTCCCTCTAAATTTGTCACCTTGGCCGATGAAACCACATGCCCTTTAACCAAGCCGATGATCATACGTCATCCTCGAACAAACACAGGTTCTTCAAACCGGCTTCAATGTCGGTTTGTTCATAGCCAAGTAGCATAACGATGCGTTCGATCACTTGATTCATCAAAATATCGGGACACGAAGCACCCGATGTAACGATCATTCGTAGTGCTTTCCGACTTGGTAACCATCCATCCGATTCTACTACTTTCCGTTGCTCTATGTCAAAGTGACGAATGCGCTCAGCCGAGAGTAGTTCGTCGCTATTAGTGATTAAAAAACTGGGCATTACTTCCGAACAAATCTCAACCAGGTGTGCAGTATTAGAACTATTGTAACCGCCCACAATCAGCGCCACATCTGCTCCAGATTGCAATAATGCGTGCGTGGCATTTTGATTTTGGTTTGTGGCATAACAGAGCGTATCGTTAGTGTCTGCACAATGATATTCTATCTGATCACTCCCGTAACGTCGCTCCATGGCCGCCTTTAAAATTGCCGTAACGCGCTGCGTTTCAGCAGCTAACATTGTAGTCTGATTTACCACTGCCACGCGCTCTAAGTCACACTCTGGGTTAAAACCCTCAGACCACTTTTCGGAAAAGTGGGCACAGAATTCTTCCGTAGAAATCTCTCCTACGATAAACGAAGCCACTTTCTCAGCTTCATCGCAATCCAGTACGACCAACGTCTTAGCATGCTCTTGAGTATGCGAATGAGTCGCTTGCGTCTCTTCGTGCTTATATTTACCGTGTACTATTATCGTGTAGCCCTCGCGACCCAATGCTTCTCCGCGCTTCCACACCTTCGATACAAAAGGACACGTGGTATCATAGTCTTCCCTATAGGAACCACCGTCGATGTCAATCCCGCTAGCTCGAAGCGAATCTTCGACTTGCAGAGTGGTGCCAAAAGCGGGAATCAGCACAATATCGTCATTGCTGAGCTCACTTTCTGCTACTAATCGCCGTCCTTGCGTATCATAAACAAAGTCTACACCTCTCTCTTTAAGCTCTTTATTTACCAAGGGGTTATGGATAATTTCACTTACAAGATAAGTCCGCTTGTCAGGATGCTTCTCTAGTGTAGAGAATGCCATGTGTATAGCACGTTCTACACCGAAGCAAAAACCAAAGTGACGAGGAATAAGTAGTTGCATCTGGCCTACCTGCAATGAAGTTGGAGCAATAGACCGTCGCCCGTTTTTCAGACGAAAATCTTTTATGTGCTGAATAATTGGCCCCGCATAGTGGTTGGGAACCTGATCGAACTTCTTGTAGGCCATGTGCGCCTCCTGATATCAAACGAATCTAGGCGCTCCCTTTAGTCTGTCAATAGCTTGACACCCACCCGACCACTACTAATCTTCCGATTACATTAGAGTAATTTACATTCGTCAACAATGAGACCGATTCGTATTTTACGACCGCGACTACCATCATGCGACGTATCGTTACTGACGTGGGCTTGTATAACATATTGGAAGTTTAAATTTAGCTGAACTCTACTATACTTGAGCAAAAAAATATCAGCGCTTCCGCGGTCTGGATAGTTACGCACCAATAGAGCAGTGCCAAACCAAATTAGAGGTTTACAATAGCATGATAGAACGAGACAAGCTCCTACACTCTCACATCCAGTTCTGCGTTTTGCTCAATACGTTGGGACAAAGCGGCCATTATTTCGCGCGGCATGCAACTGCAAATCCCCTTGTGTCTAAAGTGGATATACTATCGAGGTAAGTGCATATTCTGTGGATCCGACACAAAATTCCGTATGCTATCGGGTGAATTCGTATTATGTGATTAAACGGATATCATCCACTATTGAGGAAAGGACTACTATGTTGGTAGGTTATGTAAGTGATGAACGCTATCTCGCTCTGGCGGACGTGCTGTTTGAATTTGTCAGCGAACGTGGCGTCGTATCAGCTCGATCTAGTGCTAGTGGTTCTGTTTACGCCAACATTGAGGCAGGAAGTTATACAGCAACTCTACAAAAAGATGGTTTTGGCCCTAAGCGTATCGAATTTAACGCCCATCCAGACTTTCCATATCAGTTTCGACTGCTTTCTCATCAATTACTGGGTTACGCGTGGCCTAAGTGGGTCCGTGCTGGGGAGAAATCAGAGTTTCGTGTTCACTCGATTGAAGCCTATCAACTCGACCTGTGGCGCTATGGATACGAGAAAGAGCATGTGCAATCACTCGGCTGGTTTGATGAGCATGGAGCACGCGCGACCATGCAGATTACGCCCGACGGCGATTATACCCAAACCGGTGTAATGTGGAATAAGTTTGGCTATACTAGCCCTCACCATAAGCAATACGCAACGGCTCCCGAAAGATCTGGCTTATACTATTTTCATGCCAAAGGCGAATCCGGAGCATTTTTTTCTTTTCCTTGGATCGTTGCGCCAGCCCAACCTAAAAACGACATAGCCCTCCTCGCTTCCAATATAAACTGGAACGCATATAATAGCTTCGGCGGTCGTTCCAACTACATACACACCGACTGTTTCCCACCCACACCAACAATTAATGCACGGCTTGAACTGAAACGCTATACCGATCCCGAACATATCAACTACGATACGGAGGATTATGCGCCTCTTTCCTTCGACCGACCTGAGCCTATCAATCACATACCCGAAGACGTGAATATCACCGATCCCATTGCCGGACGGGCAGCCTGCCATGTCGCGCCAGCAGAATGGCGTTTTATAGGGTGGATGGAGCGCGAGGAATTTGACTACGACTTATATGCAGAAACGCAGTTACATGACGGCACGCTCGACTTAGGCTCCTATAAGGTTCTCATAATAACAACGCATCCAGAATATTGGTCGAAAGAGATGTATTATGGTCTCAAGAAATGGATACAAGAACGAGGGGGAAAACTCTTATACCTAGGCGGCAACGGGCTTAACTGCGAAATAGAAATGCTAGACGAGCAGACGATGAAAGTAAAAAACGGCGACGCGCGCGACATGCAGGCACGTGGCTTAGAAAGCCGATTTCACATTTACAACGAATCGGAAGCAAACATGCTCGGCGTGGTCTTCACCGATACCGGCATCATGACCGCTGCCCCTTATGAAGTAGTCGATGCCGACCACTGGCTATTCTCCGGCACGGGCATGCGCAACGGAGATACGTTCGGCCATGAGAGCCTGCACGAGCGTATTCCGGGAGGTGCTTCAGGCCATGAAACGGACAAAACGTCTACTTCCTCGCCGTCCAACGTGCGTGTCGTTGCACGTGGTTTAAATCCAGATAACGGCGGCGCAGAGATCACATATTACGACACACCAAGCGGCGGTGCTGTTTTTTCAGCTGGGTCAATAACCTACCCCAGCTCTATTCTCGTCGATGACACGGTCTCACATTTAACGGCAAATGCCATTAAGCACTTCATTGAGGGACCATAGCCAAAGCGAGCCATAATCCTTATATTGCCCTTTTTACGTTAACCAAATAAGAATTGAATATGTCGACCAAACCAAGCACCGCATTAGAGACCTTCGCCAATCCATATCCAAATCGCGATTACACCATACAGATGGAATGCCCCGAATTCACTTCCGTCTGTCCCA
>MDTD01079823.1_pt1 | contig 11274 bp, 8 predicted proteins | sample 811221 | NCBI WGS metagenome assembly MDTD01 (sample SAMN05326646, study PRJNA326480) | marine metagenome | isolation source: seawater | place: Pacific Ocean: South West | collected 2011
TAGCTTTCACATTTTAAATGAATTAAGACATTTAATTTGGGATGCTGGATATGGGTTTGATTTAAAAGTAGCAAAAATTACTGGTATAATTGTTTTTGTTGGTTCATTTATTTTAACAATCTTGTTTTATATTTTAGGGAGAAATCTTTTTTAATGCATACATCTACAAAAAAATGGCTTTTTACTAAAATTAGTTCATTAATTTTGATTCCATTGATGGCCTGGTTCTTAGTTAATTTTGTATCAATTTATGATAAGAATCATTCTCAAGTACTAATTTTTTTTTCTGAGCAACCTTCAAAAATATTATTTTCAATATTCGTTATAATTGCTTTCTTCTTTTCAGCACTAACAATAAGTGAGATTTTTGAGGACTATTTACATGACGTAAAAATCAAAAATGTCGCAAATAAAGCTCTAAATTTATTTGCTATATTAATTCCATTATTAACAATTTTAAGTATATATAATCTTAATTAAATGAGTGCATACAAAATTATAGATCATGAATACGATGTCGTAGTTCTTGGAGCTGGTGGGTCCGGACTTAGAGCAGCTGTAGGTCTGTCAGAAGCAGGATTAAAAACTGCTTGTATCTCTAAAGTATTTCCAACACGAAGTCACACATCTGCAGCCCAAGGAGGTATTTCTGCTGCTTTAGGAAATATGGGAGAAGATGATTGGAGATGGCACATGTACGATACAGTCAAAGGTTCTGACTGGCTTGGAGATCAAGACGCCATAGAGTATCTTTGCAAAGAAGCACCGCGAGCAGTTGTTGAATTGGAGAGATATGGTGTCCCTTTTAGTAGAACCGAGGATGGAAAAATTTATCAAAGACCTTTTGGAGGTATGACAAAAAACTATGGTAACGGAACTGCTCAGAGAACTTGCGCTGCTGCAGATAGAACAGGACATGCTATTTTACATACACTTTATGGACAAGCTTTAAAACAAAACACAGAATTTTTTATTGAATATTTTGCTTTAGATTTAGTTATGAAAAATGGTCAATGCAAAGGTGTAATAGCCTGGAATTTAACTGACGGAACGATACATAGATTTAGATCACACATAACAATTATTGCTACTGGAGGATATGGAAAAGTTTATTATTCAGCGACCTCAGCACACACTTGCACTGGTGATGGAAATGCGATGGTTCTTAGAGCAGGACTTCCTCTGCAAGATATGGAATTTGTTCAGTTTCATCCTACAGGAATTTACGGAGTTGGTTGTTTGATAACTGAAGGTGTTAGAGGCGAGGGAGGATTTTTAGTGAATGGTAAAGGCGAGAGGTTTATGGAAAGATACGCACCTAATGCTAAAGATTTAGCTTCAAGAGATGTTGTGAGCAGATCTATGGAAATGGAAATTAACGAAGGTCGAGGAGCAGGAAAAAATAAAGATCATATTAATCTACATCTAGACCATATAGATAAAAAAGTTATAGATGAGAGGCTCCCAGGAATATCTGAGGCAGCAAAAACTTTTGCTAATGTTGACGTAAGCAAAGATCCTATTCCGGTTGTTCCTACAGTGCATTACAATATGGGTGGTATTCCAACTAATTATAAAGCAGAGGTACTTACATTAAATGGTTCAGAAAAAACAGTACCAGGATTAATGGCAATAGGGGAAGCAGCATGTGTGTCAGTACACGGCGCTAATAGACTTGGATCAAATTCTTTAATTGATCTAGTAGTTTTTGGGAGAGCTGCAGCAAAAAGAGCAGCAGAACTTGTTAAACCAGGTAGCCCCCACGAAGAAGTTTCGAACTCAGAGACAGATAAGTGTCTAGAAAGATTTGACAAATTACGAAATTCAAATGGTTCCACAAAAACTTCAGAACTGAGATTAAAAATGCAAAAAACAATGCAATCAAAATGTGCAGTTTTTAGAACTGAGAAAACTCTTAAAGAGGGTGTAGATCAAATCAGAAAACCTTACGAAGGCATAGAAGATGTTTCTGTTAAGGATAAATCCTTATTATTTAATACTGATCTTGTTGAAACTCTAGAGTTCGATAATTTGATAAGCCAGGCATTAACTACAATGGACTCAGCATACAATAGAAAAGAAAGCAGAGGAGCCCATGCTAGAGAAGATTTTACCAAAAGAGATGATAAGAATTTTATGAAACACACACTAGCTTGGCAAAAAGGTAAAAAGGTAGAAATAAAATATAGAGACGTACATTCTAGAACTTTAACTAACGATGTTCAATATTTTCCTCCAAAGGAGAGAGTTTATTAACAATGGCACAATTTAGCCTGCCACAAAATTCTAAAATAGAGGTGGGAAAATATTATAAAGACAAAACTAATTCAAAAAATCTTAGAAAAGTAAATGTATATAGATGGGATCCATCTACTGGAAAAAATCCATCCATTGATACTTTTGAAGTTGATATGAATGATTGTGGACCAAAGGTTCTAGATATTTTATTTAAAATAAAAAATGAAATTGATCCATCTTTAACTTTTAGAAGGTCCTGCGCTCACGGTGTTTGTGGCTCGTGTGCAATGAATATTGATGGAGTTAATGGATTAGCTTGCATAAAGTCTCATACAGACATAAGTGGTGATTTAAATATTTACCCGTTGCCACATTTAAAAGTTGTTAAAGATTTGATAGGTGATTTAACCACTCTTTACAAGCAATATGAGTCAATACAACCTTGGCTTAAAGTAGATCAAACTGGAAAAGAAAAAATAGAATTGAAACAATCTCAAAAAGATAGAGAAAAATTAGATGGTTATTATGAATGCATTTTATGTGCCTGCTGTTCAACATCTTGCCCAAGTTATTGGTGGAACGGAGATAAATATTTAGGACCAGCAGTTTTACTACAAGCTTATCGTTGGATAAACGATAGTAGAGACGGAGATAAAAAAGAGAGATTGAAAAAAGTAGCAGATGAATTAAAATTATATAGGTGTCATACTATTATGAATTGTACCAATTCTTGTCCTAAAGGGCTTAATCCAGCAAAAGCAATAGGATCTATTAAAAAAATGCTTGCAACAAGTTAAAAGCTTATTTATTCAATTACATCATGAAAACAATTCAACATTTTGTTGATGGAAAAAGCTTCTCTGGTGAGTCAAAAAGAATGGGAAAAGTTTTCAATCCTGCAACCGGCGAACAAAGCTCTGAGGTAAAATTAGCAACAAATAAAGATGTAAACTTTGCTGTGGCTAGAGCACAAAAAGCCTTTCAAGATTGGTCAAATAAACCTCCTCTTCAAAGAGCGAGAGTTATGTTTAAATTTAAAGAGCTTATAGAAAAAAATGCTGAGGATTTAACAAAAATAATTGTTTCTGAACATGGAAAAGTTTTTGAGGACGCCAAAGGATCTTTAACCAGAGGTTTAGAGGTAGTCGAGTTTGCTTGTGGAATACCTCAAATATTAAAAGGTGAATTTACTGAAAATGTTGGATCTAATGTAGATAGCTGGTCAATTAGACAACCCCTTGGAGTTTGTGCTGGTGTAACTCCATTTAATTTTCCAGCGATGGTCCCAATGTGGATGTTTCCGATCGCAATCGCTTGTGGAAATACTTTTGTTTTAAAACCTTCTGAGAAAGATCCATCTTGTTCAATCAGGCTAGCTGAACTTCTAAAAGACGCTGGGTTACCGGATGGAGTTTTTAATGTTGTAAATGGGGATAAAGAAGCCGTTGATGCCCTAATTTTAAATAAAGACGTGGTTGCTATGAGTTTTGTTGGCTCTACCCCTATCGCAAAATATATATATGAGAATTGTGCAAAAAATGAAAAAAGAGTTCAAGCTTTAGGTGGAGCTAAAAATCATTGTGTAGTAATGCCTGATTGTGATTTAGACCAAGCAGTTAATGGTTTGATGGGCGCTGCATATGGATCAGCTGGAGAGAGGTGTATGGCTCAGTCTGTAGCAGTTGCTGTTGGCGGTATAGGAGATAAACTTGTAAAATCTTTAGCTAAAAAAGTTGAGTCGTTAAAAGTAGGTCCAGGTATGGACAAGCAATCAGAAATGGGTCCTCTAGTTACAAAAGAACATTTAGAAAAAGTAAAAGGTTATGTTGATATCGGTGTCAAAGAAGGAGCTAAGTTAGTTGTAGACGGTAGAAAATTTAAAATGCAAGGTTATGAGAAAGGATTTTTTATCGGGGGTTGCTTATTTGATAAAGTTGATAAAAATATGAGAATTTATAAAGAGGAAATTTTTGGACCTGTTTTGTCGGTAGTTCGGGCAAAAGATTTTGATGAAGCATTAAAATTAGTTAATGATCACGAATTTGGAAACGGTGTAAGTATATTTACAAGAGATGGAGATGCAGGAAGGACTTTTTCCTCTAAAGCCAAAATTGGAATGGTAGGTATTAATATTCCAATACCTGTGCCTATGGCATTTCATAGTTTTGGTGGTTGGAAAAGGTCTTTGTTTGGAGATCAACATATGCATGGACCAGAAGGCGTAAGATTTTATACGAAGTTAAAAACAATTACCTCGAGGTGGCCATCAGGAATGCGATCGGATCCTGAGTTTGTGATGCCAACAATGAAATAGAATGAGAAAAAAAATAACTTTAATTGGAGCAGGACAAATCGGCGGAACACTTGCTCATTTAATAGCTTTAAAAAAACTTGCAGATGTAGTTTTGTTTGACGTAGCTTCTGGAATTGCCAAAGGTAAAGCATTAGACATTGCTCAATCATCTCCTATTGATAAGTTTGATATTAATTTGTCCGGGACTGATAATTATGAAGATACAAAAAATTCTGACGTAATTATAATTACTGCTGGTGTACCAAGAAAGCCTGGAATGACTAGAGATGATCTTTTAAGTGTAAACCTCAAAATCATTAAACAAGTAGCTGATGGTATAAAAAATACATCTCCCAACGCTTTTGTTATCTGTATTACCAATCCACTTGATGTAATGGTTATGGCTTTACAAAAATATTCTGGATTACCGAAAAATAAAGTAGTTGGGATGGCTGGAATTTTGGACTCCTCAAGATTCATTTATTTTTTATCACAAGAGCTTAAAGTCTCTGTAGAGAAAATAAAATCATTTGTGCTTGGAGGTCACGGTGACAGTATGGTTGCAATGTTAGGATCTACAGTAGTTGATGGAAAAAAAATTGATGATTTGGTAAAAGAGGGAAAAATATCAAAACAAAAATTGGATGAAATTGTTGACAGAACAAAAAAAGGTGGAGCTGAGATTGTTAAATATTTGGAAAAAGGATCTGCATTTTATGCACCGGCTGCTTCAGGAGTGGAAATGGCTGAGAGTTATATAAAAGATTTAAAAAAACAATTACCATGTGCAGTCCATCTGAATGGAGAATATGGCGCAAAAGATATTTATGCTGGAGTTCCAGTTATAATAGGTTCTCAGGGAGTTGAAAAGGTCATCGAATTAGATTTGTCTGCTGAAGAAAAAAAGAATTTCGATAAATCTGTTAAATCTGTTGAAGATTTATTCGGAATGGCAAAAAAGATAGACCCATCTCTCTAATTAAGATGAGATTCAAAGATTTCTGGTTTTCATACAAAAATATTTTATACAGAGAAATAGAAAAAAAAAAATATTTAAGTTTTATCAGAAGAGTCTTTGGAATCTTATTTAAATTTTTAATTAGATACTTACGTCATAAATTCCAAAATAAAGTCTTAAATTTAGATAAAAAAAAAAATCAAAAAGATTATTTTAATTTAAGTTTTGAAAAATTATTTTTAAATTTTAATTCTGATAAAGGACCTTTCTGGTATGACGGAGATAAAAAATTTGTTGCTCATAGTTATTACATTTACTATGAAAAATATTTTCGTGAACTAAAGGAAAAAAAGGTAAATATACTTGAAATTGGTTCTCATGAAGGTAAAGGAATAGCAAGTTTCTTTTTTTTCTTTCCATTCTCAAATATCATTGGCGCAAATATAAATCCGTTTCAAATGAAATTTTCCTCAGTACGAATAAAAGAATTATATATAGATGTGGCATCGAAAAAAATTTTACAAAACTTTGCTGAACATTTAAATGATGAACAAGATATTATAATAGATGATGCTAGTCACAACTTAAGAGACATACTTATTACTCTACCAATAATGTTTAAAAAACTAAAAAATGGCGGGATTTATGTGATTGAAGATATGGATCAGTTTGAGATATTTAAAGAATTAAATCTTTATAAGAATGAGATGACTCCAAAAGAAATTCTTAAAAAAATTAAGAATAAAGAATATTTTAGGTCCTCATTTATTGATGAAAACGACAGACTTTATTTACAGGAGAATATAAGTGAAATTAAGATGGAAGTAGGTACAATGATAATAGATGGAAAAAATGCCTCTGACATTGCTTTTATTTTTAAAAAATAAGCAATCATTGTAAAAATTCTAAAATATAACTATAAGATATTTCAATAAAATGAATATTCACGAACATCAAGCTAAGGATATACTTAAAGAATTTGGTGCACCAGTATCAAATGGAGTAGTGATTTTATCGCTAAATGAAATTAAAAAAGAAATTCAAAAGCTAAAAGGCAAAGAATTTGTTTTAAAAGCTCAAATACATGCAGGAGGAAGAGGTAAAGCCGGAGGTGTTAAGCTTATAAAAAATATCAACAATTTAGAAACTGAAGCAAAAAAAATGATGGGAAAAATTTTAGTCACCCATCAAACTGGAAAAGAGGGAAAAGAAGTTAAAAGACTGTATATAGAGGAAGCCTCAAATATTTCAAAGGAGCTCTATTTATCTTGCTTAGTTGATAGAGAAACATCAAAAATTGCTTTCATAAGTTCTACAGAGGGAGGGATGGACATAGAGACAGTAGCATCTAAAACACCCAACAAAATTATTACAAATAAAATAGATTTCAAAGATTCTGGTCCCAGCCAAGACGAAATTCAAAAAATAATTTCAACTTTTAACTTGAATGAAAAACAAAGGGGTACTGCCTCAAATTTAATTAAATCTTTGTATAAAATAATTTTAGAAAAAGACGCAAATTTAATAGAAATAAATCCTCTTGTTATAACCAAAGATGAAAGGATAATTTGTTTAGATGCAAAGATGAATTTTGATGACAACGCAATTTTTAGGAGACCCGATATTCTTAAATTAAGGGATCTTAATGAGGAAGACCCAGCAGAAATTGAAGCAAGTAAACACGATCTAGCATATATTAAACTAAATGGAACAATCGGATGTATGGTTAATGGTGCAGGTCTAGCAATGGCAACTATGGATATAATAAAACTTTATGGAAAAGAACCTGCTAATTTTTTAGACGTAGGAGGTGGTGCAACCAAGGAAAAGGTTGCCGCTGCGTTCAAACTTATTCTTTCAGACAAAAATGTTAAAGGGATTTTAATAAATATTTTTGGAGGTATAATGAGATGTGATGTTCTTGCTCAGGGAGTTGTAGATGCGGCAAAAGAAATAAATCTATCAGTTCCACTAGTAGTAAGATTAGCTGGTACAAATTTTAAAGAAGGTAAAGAAATTTTAAGTAAATCAAAATTAGAAATTTTATCTGCCGAAGATTTAAATGATGCTGCAAAAAAAATTGTTGAGGCAATTAAGTAAATGTCGATTTTAGTTAATAAAAATACGAAAGTAATTTGCCAGGGTTTTACTGGCACTCACGGAACATTTCACTCTGAGCAAGCCTTAAAATATGGAACAAAATTAGTTGGAGGAGTAACTCCTAAAAAAGGTGGCCAGAAACATTTAGATTTACCTGTCTTCAATACTGTTCAAGAGGCGAAGGACCAGACAAACGCTAGTGCTACAATGATATACGTACCTCCAAAATTTGCTGGCGATGCAATAATTGAAGCAATAGAAGCAAAAATTGAATTAATTGTTTGCATTACCGAGGGAATTCCAGTTCTTGATATGTTAAAAGTTAAAAAGATACTGAAAAAAAGTAAATCACGATTAATAGGGCCTAATTGCCCGGGAATAATAACGCCAGAAGAATGTAAAATAGGAATTATGCCTGGAAGTATACATAAAAAAGGTTCGGTTGGAATAGTTTCAAGATCAGGTACTTTGACCTACGAGGCTGTTGCTCAAACATCTATTAATGGTATAGGGCAATCAACTTGCATAGGTATTGGAGGCGACCCTATTAATGGTACTAATTTTATAGATTGCTTAGAACTTTTTTTAAAAGATGATGATACTAAATCTATAGTTATGATTGGAGAAATTGGAGGTTCAGCCGAAGAAGAAGCGTCTGAGTTTTTAAAAAGAGAGAAAATAAAAAAACCTATGGTCGGATTTATTGCTGGGTTAACAGCTCCTCCAGGCAGGCGAATGGGACACGCAGGAGCAATAATATCAGGTGGAAAAGGAGGAGCGGAGAACAAAATTGAAATGATGAAATCAGCAGGAATTACTATATCTAAATCACCAGCGGACATAGGTAAAACTATGTATGATAAACTTAATAGTTGATTTTTAATTATTTGTGATAAAGTAAATTATTAATGTCGTCTTCAGATAACAATATAACATTCAAAAAAACTTCATTCTTATCTGGTATAAACTCTGAATTCATTAACCAATTATATTCTGATTTTTTAACAGATCCAAGTTCTCTACCACAAGGCTGGCAAAAATTTTTTGAAGGTTTAAGCGAAGACGAAAAGCTCATTTTAGAAGATCTAAACGGCCCTAGTTGGTCACCAGAAAAAAAAATTAAAAAAATCAATATCTCACTCGAAAGTAAAGATAAAACTAAAGAAGATGATCCGTTCTTAAACTTAAGTTCTATTAAAGAGGCTTCAAAAGATTCAGTTCGCGCAATTATGCTTATAAGAGCTTATAGAATTAGAGGGCATTTAATTGCCAATTTAGATCCTTTATCAATTCAAAAAAAAGATGAACATCCCGAACTAAAACCTGAGACTTATGGTTTCACACCAAAAGATTATAGGAGAAAAATATTTTTAGATGGCGTTTTGGGACTGCAATATGCGGACTTAAATCAAATTCTAGAAATTTTAAGAAGGACCTATTGTTCTACAATTGGTTACGAATTTATGCATATGGGAGATCCTGATGAAAAAGCTTGGATTAGAGATAGAATAGAAGGGCCAGAAAAAGATATTACTTTTACAGAAAACGGAAAAAAAGCAATTTTAAAAAAAATTATTCAAGCAGAGGGTTTTGAAAAATATTTACATATAAAATTTGTTGGAACAAAAAGATTTGGCCTTGATGGTGGAGAATCATTGATACCTGCATTAGAGCAAATTATCAAAAGAGGGGGGAATCTCGGGGCTAAAGAAATAAAAATTGGAATGCCACATAGAGGAAGACTGAATGTTTTAGCAAACGTTATGGGAAAACCCTTTCGAGCAATCTTTAGTGAATTTTTTGGTAAATCAGTAAGAGCTAGCAAAGATTTTGAAGGTGATGTGAAGTATCATCTTGGCGCTTCATCAAATAGAGAGTTCGACGGAAATTCTGTTCACATTAGTTTAACAGATAATCCTTCTCATTTAGAGGCAGTAAATCCAGTAGTATTAGGTCAAGTGAGAGCAAAGCAATTTTTTCACAAAGATAAAGAAAGAAAAAAAGTAATCCCAGTATTAATGCACGGTGACGCAGCTTTTGCAGGGCAGGGCATTGTTGCAGAGTGTTTTGCTATGTCCGGTTTGCCGGGGCATAACATCGGAGGGACAATTCATATTATTGTTAATAATCAAATAGGATTTACTACTGCTCCAAGATTTGCTCGATCATCTCCATATCCATCTGATGTAGCAAAAATAGCTCAGGCTCCAATATTTCATGTTAATGGAGACGATCCTGAAGCAGTTGTTCATTGTGCAAAGATTGCCACTGAGTACAGACAAAAATTTAATCGAGATGTTGTAATTGATATGGTCTGTTATAGAAGATTTGGACACAATGAGGGAGACGAACCTTCATTCACTCAACCAATTATGTATAAGAAAATTAAGTCTCATCCTACAACTCTGTCTTTATACGGAAAAAGATTATCTAGTGAAGGTTTAACTTCAACCGAAAAATTGCAGAAAGATCAAATTGATTTCAAAAATTATTTGGAAAAGGAATTTGATACATCGAAAAATTATAAATCTGAATTAAAATGGTTTGATGGCGCTTGGTCAAGATTCAAACCAGGACTAGGCAAAGATAAAAGGGGTGAAAGCGGTGTAAGTAAAGAAAAACTGAGGAAAATTGGTAAAAAAATATTTACTTTGCCTTCAAACTTTACTGCTCATAAAACTCTTAAAAAAGTGTTCGAACTAAGAAATCAGATGCTCTTATCTGACAAACTTGATTGGTCTTCAGCAGAAAGTTTGGCTATAGGCACGTTATTGACTGAGGGATTTTCAGTTAGATTATCAGGACAAGATTCTGGAAGAGGAACTTTTAGTCAACGTCACGCTATTTTAAGAAATCAGGATAATCACGATAGATATATACCTGCTAACAATATTCAAAAAGATCAAATGAAGTTTGAAGTTATAGATAGTTTATTATCTGAACTAGCAGTTCTTGGATTTGAATTTGGTTATTCGCTATCTGAACCAGAAACTTTAGTTCTTTGGGAAGCACAATTTGGAGATTTTGCTAATGGAGGTCAAGTTATCATAGATCAATTTATTACCTCCTCAGAGTCTAAATGGGGAAGAGCGAGTGGTTTAGTTATGTTATTACCACACGGTTATGAAGGACAAGGTCCCGAGCATTCATCAGCTAGATTAGAGAGATTTCTTCAATTATGTGCTGGAGAAAATATTCAAGTGGTAAATTGTACTACACCTTCAAATTACTTTCATGTTTTGAGAAGACAAATGCATAGAGAATTTAGGAAACCTTTAATTTTAATGACACCTAAATCATTATTGAGACACAAAATGTGTATCTCAAGCATTTCTGAATTTACTTCTAAGAGCTCTTTTCATCGAGTTCTAGAAGATGATGCTTATACAAAAGGAAGTAAATTAATTTCGCTTAAAAAAGAAAAAAATATAAAAAAAGTAGTGATGTGTTCAGGAAAAATTTATTACGATTTAATAGAAGCCAGAGAGAAACTTAAAAATGATAAAGTAGTTTTTGTACGTATAGAACAATTGTACCCCTTTCCAGCAAAAACATTGGCGAATATTTTAAAAAAATATTCAAATGCAAAATTTATATGGTGTCAAGAGGAACCAAAAAATATGGGAGCCTGGAACACAGTAAGAAATTACATTGAAAGGACCCTTGAAATGATAAATTTTAAAGA
>MDTD01102069.1_pt1 | contig 11274 bp, 7 predicted proteins | sample 811221 | NCBI WGS metagenome assembly MDTD01 (sample SAMN05326646, study PRJNA326480) | marine metagenome | isolation source: seawater | place: Pacific Ocean: South West | collected 2011
CTCGTTTTAAGAGGATCTATGAATGATTGGTCTGGAAATAATTGGCAAATGACGAATGTTGGTGGTGATTACTGGACATATACAAGTGATACTCTTAGTGATGGTGAATACGAATATAAGTATGTTGTTATAGATAATTTTGATACCGAATCATGGGAATCAACCAATAATAGAGCACTTACTGTTACAGGAGAAACATCTCTCCCGCAAGATTATTGGGAAAATGGTACTTCTCCACCTTTTACTGAAACAGATAGTATTGATGTATTTTTTCGAGTAAGTACTGCAGGTATTCTCGGATATGATGGAGATACTATGTATATAGCAGGATATATGAATAGTTGGACTGGTGAACCTCTTCAGCAAGAAGGAGATTCTGAATTTTGGTCTGGACATTACACTTTTGATCCAGATGGAGGCACTGTTGTTTCGTACAAGTTTCAGCATGGCGAGGGTGGTTATGAAAGTATAAATAATAGGGTCTTTACCACTTCAAGTGATACAACTTTATCCTGGGCTTATTTTAATAATGAACCTCCTTCAGATGATGAAATCGTTTACTCAACAATTACTCTTACACTGACAGACGAGGGAACTGGATTTCAAGATGTGCGATTCAAGGGAACGATGACAAACTGGGCTGTAGTTCAAGGATATGATGACGGAACAAATGGAGATGAAGTTGCAGGAGATTTAATCTGGACCGCTGTATTTGAGGATATCATAGGGCCAAATACCTATGAATGGGGTGCAATTGATACCGATAATGGAAATGGAACGACGTGTGATGTCTGCGATGGAAGTGATGGATATGGTAATTGGTTATTAAATATTATTGGCGAACCGAATCAAGAATTTACAATCGAAGAAGATGGCTCAGTTTCTGGATCTGTCAACATTACTATTCCCTACCAAGGAGATCCCATTACTAAAACTGTAATTTTTTCTGTTGATATGACAGAATGGCTTGATGAAGAAGGTGCGACAGGTATGCCAATCTTTAGTCTCTCAAGAGGAGATCAAATGCAAATACGAGGTGGCTTTAATAGTTGGAATTGTGATGACCCTGCAGATTGTGAAATGACCCGTACACCTGGAACTAATATTTTTAGTATTGCGGTTAGTATTACTGGATTCCCAACTGTTCCTGTAGAATATAAATATTATATGCAATTAGATTCGTCTTCCATGGATCATTTAAGTATCACATACGGAGATCTTTCTGAATCAATATATTGGGAGAATCCTCCAACATATGGTGGCGCGAATAGAGTATTCCAACTAGGTGTTGAGGATGAAACCGGATTATTAGAGCTTCCATTAGAGGGATATTATGATCTTCCTGCGGGAGGTGTTGTCCCGTGCTGTAGAACTGTAACATTAACCTTTAATGTAGATATGACTGGAGCAGACTCGCTTGGTTTTAATCCAGATGAAGACTCTGTCTATCTCTCGCTCAAGGATCACTGGCTAAAATTAATACAAGGCCTTGGAAGCGGTGACCATAAAATGTGGGCGACTTCCAATGGAGATGGTACCTTTTCAGCAAGCCCTTCTTTTGTTGGTCCCTTCCCTTGGCATATGATTTACACATGGGGATTTTATGATGTATCAGAGCTTGCATATATTGAAGAAGGTGGTGGGTTTGGATATGCTGGTTCCAGAGCAAGATACCATCATGCAAACGCCAATAATGATTGCTGGTGGAGAGATTTCAATTTCCCAATAGATACCTGGCATCCAGATGCCCCAATGCCACTGGAGCCTTTCGAACCAGATTCAATTTGTATACCACTAGTGGGAATAGAGGAAAGCATCATTCCTAACGAATTTTTCTTGAGTAATAATTACCCCAATCCATTTAATCCAAACACTTCATTCAATTTTGGAGTACCTGGTAGTAGCGATATAAACATTAGTATTTATAATATCCTCGGCCAAAAAATATTTAACTATAATAAAACTGGTCTTGAAGCTGGTACTTATGAATTTAATTGGAATGGAAATGATCAATATGGAAAACAAGTAACAACTGGCATTTACTTTTATGAAATAAAAGCTGGAAACCAATTTCAGGATATCAAAAAAATGACATTCCTGAAATAAAATATGAAACTACAGATAAAAAGCCCTACACGTATAGGGCTTTTTATTTAGTAACTAAACCATAATAAAGTTGGAAACTTATTTTTGAAAAATATACAAATTATGCTTCCTTGTTTTTTAAAGATGATCCTGCTTATAATCACCTTTAATGGATGCTCTGAATCAACAAAACAAACATATCAAAATCCAATTATTTCAGGAAGTTATCCTGATCCATCTATATGCAAAGTAGGGGATGATTTCTATTTAGTTAACTCATCTTTTGAGTATTTCCCAGGGCTTCCCATTCACCACAGCAAAGACCTTGTAAACTGGGAGCTCGTAGGATACGGACTTCATCGTAAATCGCAATGCACAGGAAAAATGAATTTAATGAATGTTCAATCAAATGGAGGGATCCATGCTCCATCCATCCGATATCACGATGGTCTATTTTACATTATAACAACAAATGTTTACAGTCCTTCGGAGGGAGAGCCCGGTCAGATGATAAATTTCATTATTACCTCGGAAAGCATCGAAGGTCCATGGTCCGATCCAATAATCATTGATGGTGCCCCAGGTATAGATCCTGACATAATTTTTGATGATAATAAAGTATGGTATGTTGGAACGCATTCTCCAGAAAATCCAAATTTTAACGGCGAAGGTGAGATTTGGTTACAAGAATTAGATCCTGAGAATTGGTCGCTAATTGGGAAAAGATACTTTTTATGGAGAGGTGCTTTATACTATGGCACATGGGCAGAAGGTCCTCATATATATAAACGAAACGGTTATTATTATCTATTAATTGCTGAAGGTGGCACGAGTCTGAACCATGGAGTCATGGTAGCTATAAGTAATAAAATCACAGGTCCATATATTCCAAATGACAGGAATCCAATATTAACAAGTCGCCATGTATCAAACGATTATTGGGTAAATAGCGTTGGGCATGGCGACTTAATTAAATTGGATGATGATAGATGGTATATGGTTACATTAGGAATTCGTTCAGAAATTAAAACTTTTTCTAATATGGGCAGAGAAACACACCTAGTCCCTCTTATCTGGGAAAAAGAGCCCTTTGAATGGAAATATGATAGTATCGACCCTAAGTGGTCGAAATTATCTAAAAAGGATTATTTCCAAAAACTTCGTAGAGTAAACTATGAGTGGCCAGTTTGTTCACCCCTAACTGGAAAATTAGAAAAAGAATATCCTCTCCCATTTCCCTCTACTTTACAAACCAGATATACAAAATTTATAGATAATTTCGATTCTGGAACCTTAGGTTTAGAATGGAATTTTCGTCGTGTCCCGAACTATAATACATATGAAATAAATTCGAAAGAAGAATACCTTCGTTTATTTTCAAATCCGAATCATATTAAAGAGCGATCTCGATCTAGCCTTGTTGGAATTAGACAAAAAGAAAGTCAGTTTAATTTCACTGCAAAAATGTCATTTAGTCCAAAATCAGATCAAGTTCAAGCTGGAGTTAGTCTCTTCCAAAAAGATGATAATTTTATTACATATACAATTGAAAAAGAAGGTGAAAACTATATTCTTAAACTTGTTCTCAAAGAAAAAAATAAACTCCCAATTATCATTAAAGAAGATTCTTTACCGTTCTATGATGGATCTATAATTTTTAGAGTTACTTCAGATAATAAAACTTATAAATATCTCTTTTCAATCAATGATGGGAAAAAATTTATTTTTTTTACTGAAACTGATGCAGATATTATTTTATGCAAAAGTTACACCGGATCATATTGTGGCTTATTCACAACATCTAATGGAAAGCATGTTACAGAATATGCTGATTATGACTGGGTAACATTAGAATAGTTTAATTTAGTTTGTACGTTGATTTCAAAAATTTATTCTGATTTAATCTTTGCATCCATTGTTGTAAACTTGCCATTTTTTCGATGATAATATTATATACTCCAAAAGATTTTTCTACTGTTCCTCTTATAATAAATAATGTTTCCCAGTATAGTAGGTCACCAAATTTTTTAAATGATTCAGGGAATAAAACACATTCATATAAATCTGTTTCATCTTCTAAAGTTAGAAATTGCATAGGTTCAGATTTATGAGTAATGGATTCTTTACGTGTAATATAAATTCCTATCAGATAGATTGATTGCCCAAAGCAATTTGGAATATCTCTTGCATATCGAATACGTGAGCTCAATAAAGGCCTATATTTAGAAATTGGGTGAACAGATATCGGATAACCAAACACATCCAATTCTAATCTGTATTTTTCGTCCATTGTTAATTGCGATTTTATTGAAGATCTATTAAATAGTTTGCGAGAACCATTTTGCAAATAAAACCCAGCGACTTTAAATGCTATTTCCTGATGAGTCAATTCTGATGCTATGATTCTAAAACAACCCGCGTTTGTTAAAGCCATTGCATCTGCAAGATTTAAATCTACTCGAACTAAAAAATCATCTAATGAATAGAAATAGCCTGCCTTACGTTCATCTAAAATTATATCTACTGCTTTTTTTTTTAATCCTTTTATGCTCATAAAACCCATTTGGATTTTGTTATTTGATCCGCTCCATTGAAAATAGCTATCATTAATATCTGGACGCAAAATCTGAATACCAAATCGACGTGCTTCACTCATATATGCATAAGATGAATAAAATCCACCCTGGTTAGAAATCACGGATGCTAAAAATTCAGCAGGAAAATGAGCTTTAAGATATGCACAAGTAAAAGAAAGCATTGCATACGATGCTGAATGTGGTTTACAAAAAGAATATCCTATAAAAGATTTGATCATATCCCATACATTATTAATTAGAGTAGATGAATATCCTCTTCGCAGTGCACCGTGTGAGAATTGTTTCCCCCAATGTGAGATGAGGTGCTGCATTGAATTTCTACTCATAGTTTTTCTGAGTTTCTCTGCATCTGAATAGCCTAATCCTGCCATAATCATAACTGCCATTGATACCTGTTCTTCATAAACCATAATTCCATAGCTTTCATTTAAAAAATCTAGATCCTGATGCATCGAACTCCACTCTTCACCGTGTATTCTAGACAGCATCAGATTAGTATACCGATTAGCTGCGGGTCGGATGATAGATGAATAAATCACTACGTGATCAAAATCCACCATTTTTGCTTTTGCTAAAAGCTGGCGTGTCGCAGGACTTTCGATATAAAAGATACCCATTGTTCTTCCTTCTTTCATTAGGCGCTCTGTTTTTGGATCGTCCAATGGCTGAATTTGATGATAGTTTAAATATTTGCTCCGAGCTGTATTTTCACCATAATTAAGATTAATGTAATGGATACTATCTCGAACAACTCCTAAACTTCTATTTCCTAAAAGGTCGATCTTTAATAAACCTGAATCTTCGACTTGATCTTTTTCCCATTCTACAATCTGTACTCCTTTAGGTGCCATAAGTACTGGAACATATTTTCTAATCTCATCTGGAACAATAATCACACCTCCAGGATGGACAGATATATGATGTAATACACCTATAATTTTTTTACTATCTTTTAATACCTGCATCATTGTTTCATTTAAATCTATATTAGAGAAACGGGGATCTTCTTCAACTTGGTATTGAAGATCTTTGATGGAATTATACCACCTGATACGTTTAGTGATTGTTTTTATTTCTTCATTAGAGAGTCCAAATACCTTACCAACTTCTCGAACTGCAGAACGAGATTTTAAAAAAACCTGGCTGGCTACCATTGCTGTCCTTTTTTTCCCATATTTAGTAAATACATAATCCAAAATACTATCTCTCTCATCCCATGGAAAATCAATATCAATATCAGGCATATCCTTGCGCTCTGGATGAATAAAACGTTCGAATTTTAGATTATACTTTATTGGATCTACTTGAGTAATAAAAAGACAATAACTAATGATTGATGCTGCAGCTGATCCTCTTCCAATTGTTGATTGAGTTTGATTAATAATATCTTCTACAACAAGAAAATAAGGTGCAAATCCTTTCTGGGTAATCATATCTAATTCATATTCGATGCGAGATTGTATTGGATCATCGACCATGCTATAACGTTTTTTCGCACCCATATATACTCTATTTCTTAATTTTTTATTAGCATGATAGGTATCTTTAAGTGATAATCCAGGAAAAATAGTATTCACAAAAGTCCAATCGGTTTTACAACGATCTGCCAAATAACGGCTATTGTTTATTGCTTCTAAGCTATTTGGGAAAAGTGCTGCCATATCTTTTTCACTACGAAACCAATTCTGTTCTGATTTACAATCTGTTATATCCCAATTATCAATTGTGGTATTATGTTTTATAGCACGTAAAATTTTATGATATCGATGATCTGAAGGTGATTTGAAATACACGTCACTAGTTGCCACAACTTCTAATTTAAATTCTTTTGCTAGCCGGTTTGCTTCTATTTCTGATATGCCAGGTCTAAGCTCTACAAATAAATGAGTATCTGGAATGAGGCAATGTAGTTTTTTTAATGTTGATCTATTGTAAGCTAACATAAATAAACCTGATAAACGTTTTTTTAAAATATCAGAAATATCTTGTTCTGGATTATCATGTACACTGGATATGATCTGGCAAAGGTTTTCATAACCGTATTGATTTTCTACTAATATAATTATTTCATCTGTACTAGTCATCAGGTTAACTCCTGCAATCGCTTTAATGCCTGCATCATGACAATGCTGAACAAAACGAATAAAACCAAATAAACCGTTAACATCTGTAAGAGCCAATGTATCCATACCGTACGATTTCGTAGTATTCATCAAATCAGTCAAAGATAAGAGCCCCCGCATTTTAGAATAAATAGAATGAGTATTTAAATGAACAAACATTAATAGTTATTTAGAGTTTGAAGTACATTAACAGTTTGAATACTGTTAAATCCATATTTAGCACGGATTATATCTATTGCTTGAGATACTTTTACACTCTGATCTTCTTTTGTGAAAAATAAATTTTTCTGATCAGAATATGGACGAAATTTTGACGCATCAATTAATATTGAACGTATCCTATTGCGTCTTCGGTTGGCATTTTCAAATAATATTTTACAAGTCATAAATACAGATATATTATCTATCTCTGCAAATTTTCCATTATAACAGCTATTATATCCATCGCTATAATGAATTTCTAATTGCACACTATCTGCAATTTGGTTACGTTTTCTTAGTTTAAAAGAAATTCTTTCTGATAAATCTTTTACTATCGCATACAATATCATTTTATCATTCGTATCCTCAGGTAATATTCTTTGTTCCAAGATATGATTGCGATAACGATATGATTTTACTTTTGATGTATCATGACCTTTAGCCTCTCTACTAAGTGTTTTAGCATATATTCCAAATAATATTTTAAACTCTTCTGATTGTTCTGCAATAACCTGGATATGAGATATTTGTTTGATTAACAAAAATTTTAAAATACGTTGAATTGATTTGATACGCACTGTAGGCAAGAACTTAGGATTTAAAGGTGCGAGGAATTGAGATTCATGCCCTCTATTAATTTTATGAACTACATCTGGAATAACAGCAGTTACAATCTGGCTTACTAATTTATTATTGCTGATACCGATTGTACCATCAATGCTAATTTGATCTTTTATACGCTTTATTATAGAAAAACCTACATTTTTTATATTATTGTAAATGGAATCCATGCCAGCCATATCTAAAAAAAACTCATTTAGCATGTAGGGTTCTACAACAGGGGTAAAAGAAGATACAGTCTTATAAACATATTGATTGATACGGTCATATAAAAGTTGATTGTAAGGTAATAGCTGAGTACGGTGACTCATTTTGCGTACTAACGAAACTTTCATTCCTATACAAAGCCCTTCTTCTTTTGCTTCGGAAGATAAAGATATAATACTTCCATTTGGATGATTCGAAGAAATGATTGCTATTGCTTGAGTTTTGAGCCTAGGATCTATAATTCGTTCGGCTTGGATTTCCATATTATGAAGACGTATATGAAAAACGTCTTGACAAACCATAAAAGAAAAATCCTAATTCAAATAGTTTCGAAAGGAATAAAGTAATACTCCATTAATATGAAAGTCATCTTGTGGATCAATTTTAATAATTGGAAACTTTGGATTACGAGGATGAAGCTCTACCCCTTGATCATTTTGGATATAACACTTTAAAGTTGCTTCTCCATTAATCAAGGCTACAACAATCTGTCCAGAACGAGCAGTTTGCGCTTTCCTAGCTACAATATAGTCTCCATCATGGATTTGTTCGTCAATCATCGAATCACCTTTTACCTGTAAAACATAATTATCCGGATGAAGAAGCGATGGTGGGACATCCACCATTTCAGGATTTTCTAATGCTTCAATTGGTTCACCAGCAGCAATGAGTCCCAGCAGCGGCAAACAGGCCGTTGTAGTTGTGGCATGCTCTTCTTGTTGGGTTAAAGTGAGCGCCCGCTTGCCGTTGGGACCTTTTACACGATATAGGTAACCTTGTTCTTCAAGGGTTTTTACATACCAGTTTACTGTCCCTAATGATCCGAATCCTAGACTAAACATAATTTCCTCGTAGGATGGAGGTTGACTATGTATTAGCGTAAATCGCTTAATAAAATCCAAAAATCTTTTCAATTTTGGTGACAGGTTCTTATTCACGAGGTAATCGATGTATAATTAATTGATTTTCCATTCCATACAATTGAACGCGATCCTTTTTGCTCTTCATATTTATTTAGTCTAGATACAGCACGCAAAACTGCTTCAGATACTTTTTCTTTACTTTGTTTTTTTAAAAAATATTTCATTACTTAGTCCTAATTAGTGATTTACTCGTAAGTTACTCGTAAGTATATTACTAAAGTTTTCCCCTATGTGCAAATAAAAAGCCTCTACTAATAGAGGCTTTTTATCAAAACTAATATGTAATGTGAGTTATACAGTAGACGACGAGCTGAGCCATAATCCTATAAAAAGCAGTATTCCCGTAGCACTATGCATAATAATAGTACCCCAATTTGCTGGTTCAAGTAGTCTACTGTTATAATATTTGTAAAGTGTCTGAACAGAGGTGACACCAAAATATGAGGCCAGTAAAGCTATCATGACTAGAGATGGCAATGTTCCATTTAACACTAATAGTACTATGCTAAGAAAAGCACCTGATACTAAAGCGACATAACCTACCCTGGCTCTTTTAGGCCCAAAAACAACTATCAAAGTATTTTTTCCAGTTTTCTTATCACTATCATGATCAGGAAACTCATTTACATAAACTACTGCAGCTATCAAAAATCCTAATGGAATACCTGCTAAAAATGCTTCTGGTAAAAGTTTACCTGTTTGAACGAGAGCACTTCCTGCAACCATTAATGGACCAAAGTTGATTCCTATGAGCAACTCACCCATTCCTTTTCTAGATGAAAATCGAAATGGAGGTGCAGTGTAAAATAAACCTGAAAGAAATCCAATTAGACCTAGCCATAAAACTTGTATGCCTGCTTTTTGGATAAGAGGAATTCCTACGAGTACACTAAGAGCAAAAACAATAATTGTAAGGTTACGGACACCTACTGGAGTAATGAGTCCCATTTGTATTCCCCTACTACCACCATTCAAACCTTTGTTGCTATAATTATAATTAATACTATCTGTACCACTCAAGTGATCAAAATAATCATTAGAAGTATTGGTTCCAATATGCAATAATGATCCACCCAGAAGAGTTAGGCCGAGCAAAGACCAATCAACTGGAAATCCCATGAATTTAGCTACCGCAGCTCCAACCAATATGGGCATGATAGTGGCTGATAAGAAAGGTAACCGCATAATTACAACCCACGTAAATATTTTTGTCATCAGGTCTATTTTTGGTCGCACTTCATCAGGAGTTTTATCTTTAAGGGGAGTAGTCACTCCACAATATCCTATATGATCACCGTTTTTATCTTTTGTTGGAGTTATTTTAATCCTGGCAGAGAATTCACTACCATCCTTATGTATAAATGCTGTTTCACCCTCCCATTTTCCATTCTTTACGGACTCATCTAGCCATCCTATTACATGGCCAAGAACAACCTGACCATCACTGAAGTCACTTACTCTCATTTTTCCTATAGCTTCTTCTGCACTGTAACCGAAAACTTTGGCAGCACCCTCACTGTAGGTTTCTACTTTACCATCTAGGTCACAGGTAATTACACTTTTAATATTTTCGCTCATTTTGATCCTTTTCCAGTCAGTTAATTTTTTTAATTTACATATATATCTGTTGAGATTGAAAAAGAAAATTAAACAGGGTGAAATATTGGTCTGCTGGGAGCTGCATCTAAATTCCAATTTGGAATTTGAATCTGCAAAAATCCAAAACCATCCTTTAAATTATTTGGTATGTATAATAGTTCTGATATGGTTTCACCATTTTTAAAAAATTTTCTATGGTTACCTAACTGGCCATCATCATCAAGCTTATCAATAGATGGAAGGTCTACGAGTAAATGTTTTATACCGATATTGTGGAGCACTTCAATAGCTTCGTTAGTAAAAAATGGTGGCACATCTATATCATAATTTCTAACTCTCTTAGACCTGTCATTTGGCAGAGTACGTACGATTAATGCCTCGCTTTTTTCAATAGCCTTCTTTTGGATACTTTCTTTTGTAAGCACTAATTCAGATGACAAACTACAATGATAAGATTCATTAGCACTACAAAATGGCTGTGGTAAAATAGAAACTAGATATGCTGGTATTAATTCCAGCGGACACTTATCAGTAATGTTGCAATCCACGTCTTCTATATGCCTAATAGATTCCGTATGTGTTCCAGAGCAATGTATATCTATTGTTGCGATGACAGCATTGCAACTCCCTCCTCTTTTGATATCACCTATAAAATCACCAGACTTTAAAGGGGTAACATGTGGATATTTTGCATTAAAAAATGAAGGCCCTCGTCCTGAAAATTTATTTGGGATTGATAAGTCTACTCCATTATTGAGATTTAATTCATACTTTTCATTATTATAGTTAATCTCCAATTTCAAATTTTGTCTATTCCATATTTATCATATTAACGATTTCCCCTTTCTCTGGAAAACGGTCTAATGATTTTTTTGAAAAAATCAGATTACCATTTACCATCACCTCAAACACTCCTCC
>MDTD01113112.1_pt1 | contig 11274 bp, 13 predicted proteins | sample 811221 | NCBI WGS metagenome assembly MDTD01 (sample SAMN05326646, study PRJNA326480) | marine metagenome | isolation source: seawater | place: Pacific Ocean: South West | collected 2011
ATTGATCTGTTTTAGTGCTTTATCAGTAAATTTAATTTCTTTAATCATAATTGATCACTGGTATTACTAATATAATACTTAAAAATTTATTTTAAAGGATGAAAAAGTACTCAAAGATAGGTCTATTCAAAAGTAAAGGTAGGGTATTCAAGGAATCTTTATCAAAATACCGATCTCCATTTCAAAGAGACAGAGATCGTATAATTCATAGCGCCTCATTTAGAAGACTAAAACATAAAACCCAGGTATTTGTTAATACCGAGGGAGATCATTATCGAACAAGAATAACTCATTCCATGGAGGTTGCCCAAATAGCTAGATCAATAGCTCGTTATCTTAATTTAAATGAAGATTTAGCCGAAACCTTAAGTCTTGCACACGACCTAGGTCACACCCCTTTTGGACACGCTGGAGAAGAGGCTCTTAATGAATGTATGGAAGATTATGGTGGTTTTGATCATAATTTACAAACTTTGCGAATAGTAATGTTTTTAGAGAATAAATATCTAAGATTTTCTGGACTCAATCTTTCTATTGAAACATTAGAAGGATTATTAAAACACAATGGTCCTGTAGATGATTTAGATTTAGTTGATAGCTTAATTGGCATAAAAAAATTTAAAAATATGATAAGATTTGAAACTTATCCGTCATTAGAAGCTCAAATTTCATCTATCTCTGATGATATAGCTTATAACAACCATGATATTCAAGATGGAATAAATGCAAATTTATTTAAATTAGAAGAGTTGGTTGAAATTAATTTTTTTAAGGATATTTACGACAGATATAAAAATAAGATTAATAAATCTAATTATAAAATCGCTACATACCAAATAATAAGAGATTCGATAGATTTAATGATAAAAGATTTAATTAGTAATACAAAAAATAATCTTAATTATAACCAAGTCAAAAATGTTAAGGATATCAGTAAAACAAGGTTTTTGATGGTAGATTTTTCAAATAAAATTAAAGAATCAGAAAATGAAATCAGATTTTTCCTAAAGACAAAAATGTATAATAATAAAAATGTACAAACAAAAAATAATAAAGGTCAATTAATTATTAAAAAACTATTTAAAAAAATTAGAATAAATCCTAAAAAGTTTATAGCAAAAAAACATTTTACTAATGACAATTATAGAGCGATTTCAGATTTTATATCTGGTATGACTGATAGATATGCTATTAAACTTTATCATAATTTAAAATGAATATTTTTGAACAATATTTAGATGAAATAAAAAAAATTTTATTAGATTTATCTAACAATAATCATTTAATTTTACCAGACAATTTAGATGCTATAACAGCAGAAATACCTCCAGCGAAATTTAATAGCGATATTTCAACAAATGCTGCAATGATTTTATCAAAAATAAATAATAAATCACCGATTGAATTGGCTGAGATTTTAGTTGAAACAATCAAGAATAAAGATGATCAAATTGAAGATATAACTGTCGTAAAACCAGGTTTTATTAATATAAAGTTTAAATCAATCTATTGGACCAAATTTGTTAAAGAAATTATTGAAAATCTAAAAACTTTTGGAATAAACACAAATGAAAAAAAAAAAAGTTATTTGGTTGAGTTCGTTTCAGCAAATCCTACTGGACCGTTGCACGTTGGTCATTGTAGAGGTGCAATATTAGGTGATGTGATTGCAAATATGCTATTATTTAATAAGCATAAGGTCACAAAAGAGTATTATGTAAATGATTATGGTAATCAAATTATAAATTTTACAAAATCTGTCTATTATAGAATCAAAGAAATAGTTTATGATGAACCATTTCCTTCCAATAATGAGGATTTATATCCTGGAGATTATTTAATTGATTTTGCTCAAAATATAATAGATTCAAACAAAGAAATTGATTTTAATGATTTTGATAAAATATCCGATCAATTAACAGCTTTGTCGATAGATGAAGCATTAAAACTAATTAAAAAAAATCTTAATAGTCTAGGCATTCAACATGATAATTTTATAAGTGAAAAAAAGTTAGTTACTAATAAAGAAGTTGAAAATGTAATTGATTTTCTTCAAAAAAATAAATTTGTTTATAAAGGAAAAATTAAAGCACCTATGGATGAGGATAAAGATCAGTGGATTGAACGTGAACAATTATTGTTTAGATCTACAGATTTTGGTGATGATAAAGATAGAGCTCTCCAAAAATCTGATGGGGCATGGACTTATTTTGCAAGCGATGTTGCTTATCATAAAAATAAATTAGATAGAAAATTTGATTATTTAATTAATATTTTAGGTGCTGATCATGCAGGATATGTAAAAAGAATTTCATCCTCAGTTGAAGCTTTATCAAAGACTAAAGGCAGATTAATATGCAAAGTAAGTCAATTAGTTAAACTGATTAAGGACAACAAACCGTTTAAGATGTCAAAGAGGAAAGGCGATTATATAACAGTAAATGATTTGATTAATGAAGTTGGAAAAGATGCAACAAGGTTTATCATGCTTAACAGAAGTAGTGATGTCGAGTTGGAATTTGATTTTGATAATGTGATTGAAAAATCAAAAGAAAATCCCCTTTACTACGTTCAATATAGTTACGCTAGAATATCCTCTGTATTTAGACATTTAGATATAGATTTAAAATCAGATTTAGAAATTAAGAAATATGATTTTCAATACTCAGTTGATGAAATTAAAATATTAAAAAAGATATCTGAATGGCCTAAATGTATTGATATAGCCAGTAATAAACTTGAGCCTCATAGAATACCAACATATTTATTTGAGCTTGCGTCTTTATTTCATTCATATTGGAACCTAGGAAAAGCAAACCCTGAAAAAAGATTTATAAATAAAAATAAAGATATCTCCGATGATAAGTTAGTATTCTTAAAAATAATATCTAATGTAATTAAATCAGGAATGGATATAGTTGGTGTATCTACACCAGATAAAATGTAATGTTAAAAGAAATAAGATATTTTATATTTACCCTTATTATTTTTTTATTCATAGGTTTTACTACTAGATATTATTTTTCAGATACAAACAAAAAAAATTCATTTAGATCTCTTAATGATATTGACAAAAAAATTGAAGATTTTGCAGAAACATTACCTAATTTAGAGGATGATACAAAAAATATTATAGAATACGTTGAGCAATCAAATAATACAAAAAAAAAAAAATTTAATTTCTGGAAATTATTAGAACCTGATGAATAATCGTAGATCATTTATTGTTGGTATTAAATCTACAAAACTTTTAAAGAAGGAAAAAAACTTTCTGAAACGATATAAGCCATGGGGTGTGATTTTGTTTACTAGAAATATTAAGAATATTGAACAAACCTTAAAATTAACTTTATCAATAAAAAAAATTTTTAATGATAAGAATTATCCAATATTAATTGATCAAGAGGGCGGGAAAGTAAATAGATTAAAAAATATCATTTCTTTTGATAATCTTACATCTGAATTTTTTGGTAAAAAATATCTAGAAAATTATAGAGAATTTCAATTTTTTTATAAATTATTTATCGATAAAACATCACAATTACTTAAATCAATAGGTGTAAACATAAATACCTCTCCAGTTTTGGATCTAAGAATCAAAAGCACATCTAACGTAATTGGAAATAGATCATTTTCAAATGACCCAAAAATAACATCAAAAATAGGAGATTTTTGTATTAAATATTTTCATGAAAATTCAATTGGAACTGTAATTAAACATATTCCGGGCCATGGATTAGCTAAAGTAGATAGTCATTACTATACTCCAGTAGTAGATAAAAAAAAAAGATATCTGTTTAAAAATGATTTTTATTCATTTAAAAATAAAAAAAGTTTTTTTGCAATGACAGCGCATATTATATTTAAAAATTTTGACAATATTAATACGGTAACTCAATCAAAAAAAATGATTAAAATTATTAGAAATAAAATTGGTTTTAAAAATATATTAATTTCAGATGATATATCCATGAAAAGCCTTAAAGGTAACTTAAAAGAAAATACAATTAAAACGTTTAATGCTGGTTGTAATTTAGTCCTTCATTGTAATGGTAATTTAAAAGAGATGGAAATAGTGGGAAAAAACTCTCCTTTAATAGACAAATTTGTATATAAAAAAACAACACAATTTTACAAAATTTTAAGTTAATATCGAGTATGACTGAAAATGATTCTAATTTATTTAAAGTTAATGTTGAAAATTATAACGGACCTTTAGATGTTCTATTAGATTTAGCTAAAGCACAAAAAGTTAATTTAGAAAATATATCTATAACTAAATTAGCGGATCAATTTCATGATTTTATTACTAAAGAAAAAAATCTGAATTTAGAAATAGCTTCTGAGTATTTATTAATGGCAACTTGGCTTGCATATTTGAAATCTAAATTATTGTTACCTGGAAGCCCAGAAGAAGAATTTAAAGTTCTTGAAGTTGCTGAGAGGTTAAAACTTCAATTAAAAAAATTGGAGTTAATTCGTTTATTATCTGAGCAAATGTTAAAGAGAAAAAGATTAGGAAAAGAAATTAGAACCAGAGGAGGAAAATCTGGAGTCAGGTCGATTTACAATAGTGAATATAAAGTTAATTTATTTGATTTACTTAAAGCGTATTCAACAATAATTATGACAAAGGATTTTCAAAAAATTAATATACCAAAATTACCTGTTTTTACCACTGAAGAGGGAATAAAAACTATAAAAGAATTTTTTGGAAAATTAGTTGATTGGAAAAAATTAAATGATTTGATTCCGAAAAATTTTAAAAGCTCTTCTAAATATACAAACTCAGGTAAAGCAGGAATTTTTGCCGGATCTCTAGAACTTGTTAAAGAAGGAAATTTACAAATTAAACAAAAAGATCTTTTTGAAGAAATTTACATAAGAGAAAATAAATGATAAAAAAAAAAATTAAAAAAAAAGATAATATAATTAATTTTCCTGCAAAACTATCATCTATAGAAAAAGAAATTGAGGGTATCGTATTTGCAGCTGCAGAGCCATTAGATATAGAAACTATTTCAAATAAGATTTCAAAAAAAACAGATGTTGAAAAATCATTATTAAAACTTCAATCAGAATATGAAGACCGAGGTATAAATTTAGTTTGTATCTCAAAAAAATGGTCTTTTAGAACTTCACCAAAATTATCAAATTTAATGATGCAAGAAAAAATAGTTGAAAAGAAATTATCTAAAGCTGCAATTGAAACTTTAGCAATTATCGTTTATCACCAGCCAGTGACAAGGGCTGAAATTGAGGAAATCAGAGGTGTAGCATTTGGAACTAACACATTAGAAATATTAATGGAGCTTAATTGGGTAAAACCAGGAGGTAGAAAGGATGTTCCAGGTAAACCTATCCAATATGTTACTACGGATGATTTTTTAAGTCATTTTAATCTTCAAAAATTATCTGATCTACCTACTGTTGATGAATTAGGTGCTGCTGGTTTGATTGATAACACCAATATCGATAATGCAATTTTTGGGACTGGTAAATTCTATAAAGAGAAACAAGACGATAAAAAAGAGGACATTTACTCTAATATTGATGAAATGTTAAATAGCAAACTAGATCCTGAAGAAAACAAATAAGTCATGAATTTAATTATCTTAAAAAAAGATACTTTAAAATTTTATATAAAAAGGCTATAAGAATAAAATGAGCATTGGAATTTGGCAAATAGCAATAGTTGTAATACTCGTTGTATTATTATTTGGAAGAGGCAAAATATCAAGTCTTATGGGAGATGTTGCTAAAGGAATAAAAAGTTTTAAAAAAGGAATGGCCTCAGATGTAACGGAAGATAGTGAGCCTAAAAATATTTCCGAAGAAAACGAAGATTCAAATAAAAAAGAGTAAATCGCATGCCTACTATTGGTTGGTTTGAGATTTTAATAGTTGTAGCGATAGCTATAATAGTATTAGGTCCAAAAGATTTCCCTATTATGCTTAAAAAATTTGGTTCTTGGATGGGAACAGCAAAAAAATATATTAATAATATACAAAATGAAGTTTCCAATATTGATATTGAGGACAATAAAATAGAAAAAAAAGAAGAAAATAAAGATGAATCCTGATGATAAAGATTCTGGCTTTATTAGTCATTTAGCGGAATTAAGAAAAAGACTTATAAACAGTTTTTTATTTTTATTGATTTTTTTTATTGTCTGTTATTTTTTTGCAGAACATTTATATGGGTTTTTAGTTGAGCCTTTTGCTAAAGCTGTAAAAGAAGATGGCTCAGATAGAAGATTAATTTTTACAGCACTTCAAGAAACTTTTTTAACTTATTTAAAAGTTTCTTTTTTCACAGCTTTTTTTATTACCTGTCCATTTATATTAATGCAAATTTGGAAGTTTATTGCACCAGGTCTTTACAAACATGAAAAAATAGCAATTTTACCATATTTAATTCTCACACCTATATTATTTTTTTTAGGTGGTATGTTGGTTTATTATTTAATAATGCCGCTAGCAATAAAATTTTTTTTATCTTTTGAAAGTACTGGTCTATCAACTAATTTACCAATTCAATTAGAAGCTAAAGTAAATGAATATCTTTCATTAGTAATGAAATTAATTTTTGCTTTTGGGATAAGTTTTCAATTACCAGTAGTTTTAAGTTTATTAGCAAGAGTTGGAGTTGTTGACTCAGAATTTTTAAAAAAAAGAAGAAAATATGTTATTGTTATCATATTTGCAGCCGCTGCACTTTTAACACCACCAGATCCAATTACACAAATAGGTTTGGCAATTCCACTACTAATCCTATATGAATTATCAATATTTTCTGTAAAATTTATAGAAAATAAAAAATTAGAAAATTCAGATGCATAACTTAAAAGATATAAGAAAAGATTTCGAATCTTTTAAAAAAGCTATTGAGAAAAGACCAGTTGATATCGATTTTAATAAACTCAAAGAATTAGATATAAAAAACAGAGATCTAATAAAAAAAAAAGAGTCTTTTGAAAAAGAAAAAAAAGATATTTCAAAATCAAAAGATAAAAGATTATTTGATAAATCAAAAAAAATTTCATTGGATCTTGAAAAAGTAATTGATCAACAAAAATTAGTTAAAATAGAATTGGATAAAATTTTATCTAATATTCCAAATATACCACATACTGATGTACCTGAGGGTAAAAATGAAAATGATAATATAGAAATTATGAAGTCGGGTGATATACCTAAATTTGATTTTAAAGTTAAATCTCACTATGAACTCGGTGAAAATCTTAAAATGCTTGATTTTGATTTGGCGACTCAAACTAGTGGTTCAAGATTTGTTTTTGTTAAAGATAAACTAGCTTTACTTGAAAGAGCTATTTCTAATTTTATGCTCGATACTCATATCACGAAAAATGGATATAAAGAAATATCACCACCATTATTGGCAACAGAGAATTCAATGTACGGTACAGGTCAACTTCCAAAATTTGAAAATGATCAATTTGAAGTTAAATTAGATAAAAGCGTAGATCGAAAATTTTTAATACCGACTGCTGAAGTGATTTTAACTAACATGGTAAAAGATAAAATTTTGGATCTAAAATCTTTACCAATTAGATATGTAGCATCAACACCTTGTTTTAGAAAAGAAGCTGGAAGTTATGGAAAAGACACAAAGGGAATGATTAGACAACATCAATTTTATAAAGTTGAAATGGTTAGTGTAGTTGAAAAAGATAAATGTATTGAAGAATTAGAGCGAATGACCAATTGTGCTACAAATATTCTAGATCAACTAAAGTTACCTTATAGAAAAGTAATTCTATGTAGTGGAGATATGGGTTTTAGTGCTGAAAAAACCTATGATATTGAAGTTTGGTTACCCTCGGAAAACAAATATAGAGAAATTTCATCTTGTTCATCATGTTCAACTTTTCAATCTATCAGAATGAAGACTAGATACAGAGATCAAAAAAAATTAACTCTCAACCCTGGAACCCTGAACGGTAGTGGCCTAGCTGTTGGACGAACTCTTATAGCGGTATTAGAAAATTACCAACAAAAAGATGGTTCAATAATTATCCCTGATGTGCTAAGGCCTTATATGAACAATTTGGAAAAAATTTCATCCAATTAAAGTTGTTTTCATTCAGCATATAGTATAAAAATTCACATTTACTTAAGGAGTTTTATGGAAAGTTCAGGAATAGGTCAATTTATACCATTAATATTAATTTTTGTTATTTTTTATTTTTTCTTAATAAGACCTCAGCAAAAAAAGGTTAAAGAACACAAGGCGATGGTTGAAGGCCTAAAAAAAGGAGATAAAATTGTTACCTCCGGTGGAATTACAGGGACAATAACAAGAGTCATTGATAATGATAAGATAGAGGTTGAAATTGCTGAAAACGTTACTGTAGAAGTTATTAGAGGCACTGGTGTTCAAAGTTTAATGAATTCACAAGAAGTTAAAAAATAAATTTCATTTAATTCAAGTGCTATATTTCTCAAAACTAAGAATTTTTTTAATTACAATAATTTCTTTATTTTTTATTTTAATTGCTTCTTCAAACATTATTAAAATTGATAATAATCTTTTTAGTAAAAAAATTAATCTTGGTCTAGATTTACAGGGAGGGTCATATCTTTTACTTGAAATTGACAATAATCCAGTTATTGAACAAAAACTTCAGAATTTAACAATTATCATCAAAAATTTTTTTAAGGAAAAAAATATTAGAATTAATAATCTAAAACTTAATAACCAAAATCTGTCTTTTTCTGTCGATGAAAAATTTAAACAAATAGTATTAGAAAGTTTCTTGGATAAAGAAAGTGATCTTAATCCTTACTATTCAAGATTTAAATCACACCAGTTAGATATAACTGAAGAAAAAAACATTTTTATTGTTAATTATTCAAAACAAGGATTAGTAGAACTTAAAACTGCTTCACAAGATCAAGCACTAGAAATAGTTAGAAGACGAATTGATGAAATAGGTACAAATGAACCTAATATTTTAAAACGTGGAAATGATAGAATTTTAGTTGAGTTACCCGGCTTGGATGATCCTATGAGAATTAAATCTTTACTTGGAAAGACAGCAAATCTTACATTTAGATTTGTCACTAATAATAATGAAGACTCATTTGGTGCAGAAAAACTTAAATATGAAGATAGCAGTGAAGAGGCAATTGTTAGTAAAAGAATAATTTTAAGTGGTGATAATCTTTTGGATGCTCAACCAAGAATGAATAATGAAACTAACGAAACTGTTGTTTCATTTACTTTAGATAGAGTTGGTGCCAAAAGATTCGGTAAAGCCACCTCAACTGGTATTGGTAAACAATTAGCAATTATTTTAGATGGAAAAATTATAAGCGCTCCAGTTATACGTGATACAATAGCAAGTGGATCAGGCCAAATAAGTGGTGGTTTTACTTTTCAATCAGCAACAGATCTTGCATTATTATTAAGATCTGGTGCTTTACCAGCACCATTAAATATAATTGAAGAAAGAACAGTCGGACCAGATTTAGGTCAAGACTCAATTAATGCTGGTATAATTGCATTATTTATAGGTTTCTTTTTAGTTATCATTTTTATTTTTATAAAATATAGAATATTTGGTTTAATAACAAATGTAACGTTAATTATAAATTTATTAATACTAATTGGCGTTTTGACCATTTTTGAAGCAACTTTAACTTTACCAGGTATAGCAGGTATAATTTTAACAGTTGGTATGGCTGTAGATGCCAACGTTTTAATTTTTGAAAGAATCCGAGAGGAGTTGAAAAATGAGAAAAATAATCTGATTGCTTTTGATAGTGGTTACACTAAGTCAAGAACAGCAATATTGGATGCAAACATTACCACGTTATTAGCTGCAATAATCCTTTTCTTTATGGGCTCAGGTCCAATTAAAGGTTTTTCATTAACATTAGGTATTGGGATTTTTACAACTTTATTTTCAGTATATTTTATAGCCAGATTACTTACGGCGATATATGTTTCAAAAAACAAAGATATAGAGAGGTTAATCTAAATGATACCTTTTAATAAATATTATAATAGATTTAATATTTTATCATTATTATTAGTTTTTATATCTTTATTATTTTTAACAATTAAGGGTTTAAATTTTGGGATAGATTTTAAAGGTGGAACTTTGATTGAATTGAGATCCACAGATTCCAAGATTAATGTATCATCATTGAGAGAAAACTTGAACCAAATGAATTTAGGTGATGTCTCTGTTAAGAAGTTTGGAAATGAAAAAGACTATTTAATTAAGTTTGAAATAAATAATAGAAAAAATGTCATTGAAGAAATAAAGACTAACTTAGATAAATCATTTGGAAATACTTTTAATTTTAGAAGAGTGGAAAATGTAGGTCCAAAAGTTAGTTCAGAATTATTAAGGTCCGGAGTAATAGCTATTTCAGTGGCATTAGCATTAATGCTTATCTATATTTGGATTAGGTTTGAGTGGCAATTTAGTCTTGGAGCAATTTTAGCGCTATTTCATGATGTGATAGTTACACTTGGATTATTTTCATTACTAGGTCTTGAAATAAATTTGTCAATTATAGCAGCTGTTTTAACAATTGTTGGTTATTCTATGAACGACACTGTAGTAATTTTTGACAGAGTTAGAGAAAATTTAAGAAAATATTCAGATTTAAAGATATTTGAATTAACAAATATTTCTATTAACGAAACGTTATCTAGAACATTGATTACATCAATTACAACTTTGTTGGCTTTATTTTCAATTTTTTTCTTTGGAGGGGAAATTTTAAAAGGTTTTTCTCTAGCAATGATATTCGGTGTTATTTTTGGAACTTATTCTTCAATTTATATTTCAAATACAATTTTAGTAAGACTTAATGTATCTCAGAAAACTATTTTGAAAGAGGATAAAAATTAATAAAGATTTTGTGCTGCTATTAATGAAAGTAGCATAGGTAAAGACAATATTGTGTTTATTCTTAAAAAATATGTTGCTAATTTTGCAGATCTTATTTTTTTTTTCACTATCACAATCAACAATACCCAAGGCTCTTTTTTGACATGGCCAAATAACAAACCAAATATTTAATGTCATAAATATACCAAGCCACATTCCAATACCTATAGCAGTATGTTTTATAATACCAGATTCAATACTCAAAGTAATGGCATCGTAAAAATAATCATTTATTAAAGCTAAAAAAAATCCTGATAAAATCGTTAGAAAGGCCGACCATCTAAAATAGAAAAGGGCCGCTGGTGCAATTATTTTATTGATTGCAGGTTTTTGTTCATCAGGA
>MDTD01147073.1_pt1 | contig 11273 bp, 8 predicted proteins | sample 811221 | NCBI WGS metagenome assembly MDTD01 (sample SAMN05326646, study PRJNA326480) | marine metagenome | isolation source: seawater | place: Pacific Ocean: South West | collected 2011
CCAATAAATCCAATTACTTTTTGGATAGAAAATACCACTCCTTATGAACTAAGAGACATTATTAAAAATGCAGTATTAGCTTGGAATGAAGCTTTTGAGGAAGCTGGATTTATCGATGCAATAGAAGTAAAGATTCAACCTGAAGACGCTAATTGGTCTGCGGGGGATATAAGATATAACACGCTTAGATGGACTTCTTCTCCAAATCCTCCATTCGGTGGTTATGGTCCTAGTTTTACAAATCCTAGGACTGGAGAAATTCTTGGAGCAGACATTATGCTTGAATGGATCTATCTTACTAACAGAGTAAGATACTCTGAAATTTTTGAAAATTTAAAAAATCAAAAATATTTTTGTCATAACTCATTTATAAAGCAAGAAAATAGGATTTTTGGGAAAATCGTGTCAGAAGCGCTTAATTTGAATGAAAAAGAAATTACTAGATTGTATGAAGAAGATTTGTACCAACTCATCTTGCATGAAGTTGGCCATACATTAGGTCTTAATCATAATTTTGCTGCTTCAAACCTTCATGACAATAACGATATTCATAATCCTGAGATTACTTACAAAGAGGGTTTAAGCTCATCTGTAATGGATTATCATGCGCTAAATATAGCGCCTATTGGCATTAAGCAAGGTCAGTATGCAGATATAAAGCCAGGTAAATACGATGTTTTTGCTATCAAGTACGCTTATACACCAAATCTTAAAGAGAGCGATTTGAATAAAATTCTTGAAGAACATTCGTCTCCTGAATATTTATTCGGTAATGATGGAGATGATATGAGATCGCCTGGAAAAGGGATAGACCCAAGAATCAACACAGGAGATATGACTAATAGCCCTGTTGATTATGCTAAAGACAGAATAATTTTGTCACAAAACCTGATTCCAAATTTATATCAAACTTTAAAAACAAAATCAGACAGTTGGGAAAGTATTTATCAGGGTTATAAGATTCTTTTAAGGCAGATACATACATCAGCAGAAATAATTTCACGTCAGATTGGGGGTATTAACATCAATAGAGGGTATATGTCGGATAAAAGTGTGAATCCATATCAAGTTGTGCCTTATGAAATTCAAAAAAAATCAATGAAGATCCTTTCTGAATATTATTTTGATAGTAAAAAATTTAACGTTCCCATGGAAATTGTAAGCAAAATGCAAAGAGAAAGAAGAAGTTTTGATTTTTATGGAAAAACAGAAGATCCTAAAATTCACAATATGATTCTTAGAGGACAAAAAAAAGTCTTGAAGCACTTTACAAACTCAACCGTTTTGAAAAGGCTCACTGATAGTTCTTTGTATGGAAATGAATATCTTCCAAGTGAGCTTTTAAAGGACTTAACTTTATCCATATTTGATGACAAAAGATCTAAAAAGTTAAATGGGATTGATCAAAATCTTCAAAATTATTTTGTAAAAAGATTAATATTGATTTTTAGAAGTGGAAATTTTGATTCGCCATCTATATCGGCTAGTTTAGCTTCTTTAAAAAAAATTAAAGCATACACTTTTACATCATCGAAAGATGAGGCTACAGAAAATCACAAAAAATTTATTAGATGGAAAATAGAAAATCTATTAGAAACTAGTTAAAAATTACAGTTTTTGAATTATTTATAAATATTCTTCTTTCTATGTGATATTTTACAGCTTTTGCTAATGTAATTGATTCCAAATCTCGACCTATGAGCTCCAGATCTTTTGGAGATTTTGCATGATTCACTCTTTCAACGCTTTGCTCAATAATTGGGCCTTCATCTAAATCTGATGAAACATAGTGAGCAGTTGCTCCTAAAATTTTTACGCCCTTTTCATAGGCCTGATGGTAAGGTTTTGCCCCTTTAAAGCTTGGCAAGAATGAATGATGAATATTGATTATTTTTCCATAAAAATCTTTACACATTTTGTCTGATAAAATTTGCATATATCTAGCTAAAATTAAAAGGTCTATATCAAACTCTTTTAAAATTTTTCTAATATCTTTTTCAGCTTTTTGTTTTATGTTTTTACTAATAGGCACATAAAAGAAAGGAATATCATGCCAAATTGCTATCTTTTCATGATCTTTATGATTAGAAATTATACATGCCACATTCATAGGCAAAATACCTGAATCAACTCTATACATTAAATCTTGTAAACAATGACCATGTTTGGAAACAAAAATTGCAGTATTAGGTTTATAATCTGCTTCTTTGATGGACCATTCCATTTTAAGAGACTTACATTCTTTTTCAAAAAAAACAGAAAACTCCTCTAAATTTAATTTTTTCTTTGAATAGATAAGTTTTGCTCGCATGAAGAATAATTTTTTTTCTGGATCTCCATAATGAGCAGAATCTAAAATAAATAGATTTGCCTTGTTAAGTGTAGATGAGACTTTTGCCACAATCCCATATTTATCAGGACATTGAACCCTTAAAATAAACTCGTTATTCACATTACTCGGTACATAGATAATTAAACTTAACAGCTAAACCCTCATTTGAACGAGCATAAAGACCAATAGTACTTTTATTACTTGAAAAAGTAACTCCGATATCTGCATTCCAACATAAATCAATAATCTTTGTTAAACCTAATCTTAAATTAAGGGATTTATCAGATCTTAAGCCTAAAAAAGAATCCTTCTCTTGATAATCCTTATAAGAATAACCAATGTTTGTAGAAGCAAAAGTCGATGAATTAATTGCTTTTCTTGTACTCAGATCAAAAGATCTTTTGATATAAGTTTCTATAGGAGAAGTCGCATAAAAATGCTCATAATTTGTTTTATAACTCAGGAAAACACCGCTCTCAGGAAAAACTATACTTCTGCTAAGACCTACTCCAATAAAATCGCCTGCTTTATTTTGTGAACTAATAAAGTCTCTCTCATCGAGATAAACATTTAAACCAAAAGAGCCAGAATCTCTTAAAGTTGCTTTCCAGTCGACTTCAAGGCGATGGGATCTAAGTAGTTCAGAACCTTGTAAAAAAACTTTAAACGCTGTCAATGAAGGTGTAAAAGACTGGTTGGTTAGACCAAGTTTTTCATCATCAAGCATATTAAATTTTCTATTCAAAGAAAAAACACCTGTAGAAGAATCAAAACTAGAAAAGTCTTTATAAACCTGTCGCGAAAGAGAAACAACATAATTAAGAGTATCTCCTCTAGGGTGTCTCAAATCTTGTGTAATTTGTGATGAAAAAGCTGCAGTATAATATTGATCTGATTTTGGTGCGTTAGAAATCTGTAAATCTATTGCTCCTAAATCTCCTACTATAGTGACTACATCTGTATCAAGACCGGCATTAGCATTGCCTGAAATACCCATACCGAAGGAAATAACTGATTGAGATTTAAATAACTTCGTTTCGTTCTCTATTTGATCTAAAAATACTGTAACTTTTTCTTTAACTTCTTTTGGAGGATCATAATTCTTAATATCATCCAAATAACGTTTAGCAGATGCAAAAGCTCCGAGCCTAAAATATAAAACACCAAGTTCTAACTTGATTCTTGGCAAATCAGGTTTATAAATTAACATCTGTTCGAATATTCCTATCGCAGCTTCTAGATCGCCAACTAAGATAGATAAATTTGCATAATTAAATAGATTTTCTAGGTTAGTAGGGTCATCTATTATTGAATCAAATACCTTTTGCCTTTCTATTTGTGTTTGTCGTAATTGTTCAGGATCAGTTATTGATGGTGGAACATTTTGAGCGAAAAGATTTATACTTATTAAAAAGTATATTAGTAGGTTTACTTTTTTTAATAAAAGCAGTTTTTTCATAGAAGAAATTTGTTGAAAGAAATTATATTAAAAATAAGACTAACATTGGATAAAAAATAAACTTTTAATTACCATGAATTTCTCAAGAATTGGAAAATATTTTTTAATACCCTTTTCTCTCTTACTAAGCTTTATTCCCATTCTTGACCCTCTAAATACTTTTACAAATCTTAGAAATACCGCATTTGATTTATTTCAAAATATTTCTCCGAGAGAATCAATTTCATCTGAAAATATAATTGTTCTAGATATTGATGAGAAATCATTAATAGAATTAGGTCAGTGGCCTTGGCCTAGAAATGTTCTTGCTAAATTGGTAGATAAAACTTATCTGTCTGCTTCTTTAGGTTTTGATATTGTCTTTGCTGAATTTGATAGAACAGGCTCCAAAGAACTAAAAAAACAATATAAAGAAAATATATTCCTTACAGATATTTTGGATGATGTGCCTGATAATGACGATGTATTTGCCAAATCAATTAAAAATCATGGGTCTGTTGTCTTAGGATCTATACCAAGCAATTCTATGAAAAATTCTTTTGAAATGAAATTTGGTCTAATAGAACAAGGCGATAATCCAAGAAAATTTTTACAAAAATATTCAGGAATTCAAACAAATTTATCCAAGTTAGATAATTCTGCTCGGGGAATAGGCAGTATGAGTATTGGTAACAATGATTCTATTATCAGAAGACTTCCTCTTTTTGAGAATATAAATGGATCATTAGTTCCTACTTTAGGATTGGAGGTTCTTAGAGTAGCAATTGGTGCATCCACTTATCAGGTAAAATCATCTAATGCTTCAGGAGAAACTGCCTTTGGAGAAGAAACTGGGATTAATCATGTTAAATTAGGAAACCTTATAATTCCAACAAACGAAGACGGATCAGCTTGGGTCTACTATTCAAAAAAACCCCTTAAAAATATACCAATTTGGGAAGTGCTAAGTGATAAATACTCTAAGGATTTCTTTGAAGGTAAAATTCTGATTGTTGGTACAAGTGCTCCTGGACTATTTGACCTAAGATCTACTCCTTTAGAAAATAACATTCCTGGTGTAAATATAATAGCAAATTTAACAGATCAAATTCTTTCTGGACAATTTTTAAAAAGACCAGACTGGATCTTTGGGTTAGAACTGATTACAGCTATTATTCTTGCTGTATTAATTACCCTTTTTATCCAATCTTTGGGACCTATTGGAGGTTTGACTGTCTTTATTTTTGGAAATGGTATTTCAATTTTAGGAAGTTATTATATTTTTAATTATTACAGCTATCTTGTGGATCCTATATCTCCGCTGGTCATTTGTCTTATTTGTTATTTAGTTGTTACTTTTTTTAACTTCCTTTTTACAGAATTGGAGAGAAGCAAAGTGAGAAATGCCTTTTCTCAGTATATGTCACCCGAGATGGTTGAAAAATTAGCTCAATCAAGTGAATCGCTAAAACTTGGTGGAGAAAGAAAAGAAATGACTTTTCTTTTTTCTGACATAAGGGGTTTCACTTCAATTTCGGAAGAATATAAGGATGATCCAGAAGCATTAACTAATTTAATAAATAGTTTATTGACTGTTTTGTCTAATGAAATTCTGAACAATCAAGGAACCATAGATAAATACATGGGCGATTGTATTATGGCATTTTGGAATGCTCCGTCAGAGAATCCAGATCATAGAGAAAAATCAATTGATGCAGCTTTTGCAATGAGTAAAGCTTTAAAGAAATTGAATTTAGAATTAAATAGATCTAATGAAGACAAATTATCCGTTGGAATCGGTATTAATACGGGACAATGTATCGTCGGGAACATGGGCTCAGATAAAAGATTTGATTACACGGTCCTAGGAGACGCTGTTAATTTAGCTTCTCGATTGGAAGGACAATCAGGCAATTATGGAATGCAAATTATCCTTGGAGAGGAATTAGTAAAAGGACTTTCTGAAGAAAAATATTTAATTTATGAACTTGATTCAATTGCAGTAAAGGGCAAGGCAGAGCCTGTAACCATTTACACAGCATTTGACAAAAAAGAAAGAAATGAATTTACAGAAACTTTCTCAATAGCTCATCAAAACTTTTTACTTGATTATAGAAATCAAAACTGGGAAAAGGCAAAAAAACACATTGATAAATATAGGTTTTCTAAACCTGAATTTACATTATACTACACGCTATTTTTAGAAAGGATTGATGAATTATCTAAAAAAGACTTGCCAGAAGACTGGTCCGGAGTTTTTATCGCGGAAACTAAATAAGTTATTTCTGCTTTTTTTACTTTCGATTCCAACTTTTATATTTTCAGAAGCTATAGTAAATGTCGAGGACCTTAGGAGAGATGGCGAAAAAGGTTTTTTTGCAAATATTTCAGGTTCTCTAAGTTTTTCCCGAGGAAATAGAAATAGAGACAGCTTTTCTATTCAATCTTCTTTGGACTATAATTTAGAAAATTTAGAAACTTTTTTTGTCGTAAAAAGATCGCAAAAACAAATAAATAACAAAAATTATGACTCTGCTACATTAGCTCATCTTAGGCTTAATTTTTTGTTTAAAAAGGATCCTAGCTTAGAAACATTCATACAATATTCTAAAAATCCATTCAGAAAATTTAACAAAAGAGAATTAATTGGGTTGGGAGCAAGATTTAATTTAGAAAATGACTTTAAAGCAGGAATTGGAATCATGAATGAAAATGAAGAAGATTTATCAACAATTTCAGATAACACGCTTAGAATTTCTTCTTATTTCCATAGCGAGTTTTTAATTGATGAGAATATTGTGTTTGATTTATCTGCTTTTTTACAACCAGCAATAAATTCATTTAGTGACTACAAGGCAACATTGATTGGTCAATTTGATTTTCACATAAACGAAAACTTTAAAATTTCTCTTCAATACAATACATTTTATGATTCAAAACCTCCTACAAATGCATTAAAAAAAGAAGAAGGATTTGCTACAGTATTTTCATATAATTTTGACTAGTTCATATGGAAGGCTTTTTTAACTTAATCTTAGATGTCTGGAATCAAGATTTCCTAGGAATCTCTATTGGAAATGTAGTAATTTCTTTGGTGATAATAGTATTCTCTTTGATTTTAAGAGCCTTGATTGTTTCTAAAGTTTTTAAATTTTTAGAGAACTTAGCAAAAGAGACTGAAACCGAAGCAGACGATATTCTTCTAGAAACTCTTGAGCGACCTATCGGGAATATACCTCTGGCTCTAGGCCTTTATTTGATAATAGAATTACTTCCATTGTCTGGTATTGCAGATGTTTTTTTAACTAATACAGTTAAAGCACTAATTGCTTACACGATATTTAGTGTTCTTACCAAAGCTATAGGACCAATTTTTGAACTTCTTGCAATAAAGTCATGGGTTACTGCTGCTTTGTCTATGTGGCTTGAGAGATTTGCAAGAGTTTTAATTTGGATTTTAGCGATCGCTATAATTTTAGATATATTTGGAGTTGAAATTGGTCCGATTATTGCTGGATTAGGGCTTTTTTCTGTTGCCGTTGCATTAGGAGCACAAGATTTATTTAAAAATCTTATTTCAGGAATTCTTATAATTGCAGAAAATAGATTTCAACCAGGAGACAGAATAGAAGTTGATGGTAAATTACATGGGATAGTAGAAACAATAGGTTTTAGATCTACCATGATCAGACTATTCAATACTTCTCCTATGATAATTCCAAATAAAGATTTATCAGATGTAAACGTAACTAATCATGGAGAACTCAGATATAGAAGAATAAAATGGCAAATTAATCTTTTGTATTCAACCACGGTGGAACAACTAAAATCAATTTGTGATCAAATTGGTGAATTCATTAATAATGACAAAGAAGGATTTGCAATTAATCCTGGTCAAGAATCCTTTGCAAAGGCCATTGAATTTGGTGCTAGCTCAATTGATGTTGAAATACTTTGTTACTCAGCAGAACGAGATTACTCTCATTACACTGATTTAAAACAAAAGTTAGTTCATAAAGTTATGGAAATAGTCAGAGAAAATGGTTCTGACTTTGCATTTCCATCCAGATCAGTCTACGTTGAATCCAGCCATGAAATAGATTCTTAGATTAACCAATTCTATCAGCAGCGCTCTTTTTTAAATCCTCAAATAAAGATGGATATTCTGCGATTAATTCTTCTAAAGAATCTTTTGACAATTTTAATAACTTAGCTTCCTCTAAAATCGATACGGTAGCATTTCTTTTTGCTTGGCTAATCAAACCTGTTTCTCCAAAATAATCGCCAGATCCAAGTATCACTGGAGATTCTATTTCTACTTGGACACTACCGAATTCTATTATGTAGAGAGCATCTGCAATATCGCCCTTTTCAAAAATAATTTGTTTTGCTGGCAAGACTAGCGGTTCTAGCTTTGAATTAATTTTTGTAATTGCTCCAATAGGTAGATTTGAAAATAAATTTATTTCTGTAATCGCTTCTAGCGAAACTAAAAAGTTTCTTTTTTGGATATCTTCATAATAAGCTGAAGCTAAAATTGCCGCTGGTAAGGCAAACATCGCAATGCCTAAAAACATAGCAAAGCTAGAAATGAGTTTTCCTAAATCAGATATAGGAGTTACGTCACCATAGCCAACAGTTGTGAGAGTGGCTATCCCATACCACATTGAGTCTAATATACTCCCAAACGCCTCTGGTTGAAGATCTTTTTCGAGAAAATGAATAATTACAGAAAAAATTAAAAGCAAAGAGAAAACAACAATTTGAGTCCCTAAAATAGAAAGTCTTTGTTTCCATATAGTTTTCAACAAAGTATTTGTTGGAAGAAGAACTCTAAGTTTACTAAATATTGAATATGCTCGAAAAATTCTAAAGATTCTTAAATCGATAATATTTATAAATAAATAATTTAATATTACAACGGCGTCAATTAATAACAATATAGAAAATTTTCTTTCTTTGAAAACTCTAAAAATCGTTTCAAACAAAAAAACAGTATAAGAAAGTAAAATAAAGCTTTCAGATAATGCTGACAAATTATCGGATAAGGCATAACCAGAAATTAAAATTTGGTGAAAAACATTTAGGATAATTAAATATCCAATGAAGTCATCAAAGTAGTTTTGAAAAAATTTCATAATGGGGATTGATTCTATTAGAAAATTTACTTAGAGTGAAATCTATATATAAATTATTTATATTGAGAGAAGGAGAAATAAATTGTTTGAGATATATCAAGATAAATCAGGAAAATTTAGATTCAGATTAAAAGCTAAAAATGGAGAAATAATTTGTGCTAGTCAATCCTACACCACAAAAAGTGCATGTAAAAAAGGAGCTAGTTCTTTAATTCTAAATTCTAAAAAGAAAAAATCCTTTAAAATCCTAAAGAATAGAGCAGGAAAATTATTTTTTAATGTTATTGCTGGTAATAATAAAGTGATTGCAACTAGCCAAGGATATAAATCTGAAAATTCTTTGAATAAGGGTATAGAAAGTGTTCAAAAAAACGCGACTAAAAAAAACTTATCTTAAAAATTAGCCCCAATAAAAAATAATTGCAGGAACGCTGACTAAGATAATAAGAATTTCTAAAGGCAATCCAACTTTCCAATAATCTCCGAATTTATAATTTCCGGGAGCCATTACAAGAGTATTGCACTGATGCCCTATAGGAGATAAAAAAGCACAACTTGCACCAATTGCAACAGACATTAAAAATGGCTCAATCGGTTGATTTATTTTTTCTGCAAGAGACACAGCTAAAGGAGCCATAATAACTGCCGTTGCTGCATTATTTATGATATCAGATAGAAACATTGTGATAATCATTATTAGAACTACAAGCCAAACATAATCTATGGCTGAAGATAAACTTGCTAGATAAGTAGAGACTGAATCTGTTATTCCATAGGAAATTAAAGTGTTTCCAATAGGAATCATTGCCGCTAATAAAATGACAACAGGCCAATCAATGTGCCTATAAACGCCCTCTCCAGTTAACAACTTTGAACTCACAAAGCCTATAACACAAATAAGAAAGGCTATTACGATAGGTACATAGTTGAAGATAACTAACAACAGACAAGTGGTAAATAAGCCAAAGGCTATAAATATCTTGGTTGGATCTCTTGCGACATCAAATTCTCTCTGCCACAAGGGCATCAGACCAGCAAGTTCGAGTTTCTCTGAGATGTTATTTTTTTCGCCTCTATTAGCTATAAGTAGAACATCACCTACTTTAAAAATCTCATTCGATAGTCTAAATCTAAATTTTAACCCTCTTCGCCACAAGCCAAGTAAAGACAATTCTCTACCAATGAGTCTCTTAAAATATTGATATTTTCTTCCAATAAGTCTTGATTTTGGGACAATAATAGCCTCAATTCCGCCTAAATCTTCTATAGAGGTAAGGTCATTTTCAGAATCAATATCTAAACCAAATTCTTGCTGTATGTCAGCAACCATATCAGGATTTATTTTCATAATAAGAATTTGTCCTTCATACATTTTTTGATTGCCATGTATTTCTATTTTTTTCCCGTTTTCATCAATTTGGCCCATTAATGCAGTATCTGTATCCAATTCCTGACGAAAATCTAATGCGCGTTTATCGATAAGATTACTATTTTTAGTAATGACCATTTCAACAAGATAATCTTCAAGTTCAATAAGTGGGTTATTTTCAGAATTTATTGGCCTTAGTTTTATTAATTTCCAACCAATAAACGCAATAAATAAAATCCCTAAAATACTTACCGGAATTCCTGCAAAAGAAAAATCAAAGAAAGCAAAGTCTTTATCTACAAAATCATTTCTAAACTCAGAAATAATTATATTGGGTGGAGTACCAATTTTTGTATTCATCCCTCCTAGAATAGAGGCAAAGGACAGAGGAATTAAAAATTTAGATGGATTCCAATTCATTTTTTGACAAATTCCAAGAGTGATTGGCAAAAGCATTGCCATAGCACCAATGTTGTTCATAAAAGATGAAAGAATTGCTGCAAAAAAAGTTATTGAAATCATGAATTGAATTTCACTATTAGCATAAGCTTGTAATTTCCTACCGATGACCGAAATAAAACCAGATCTTTCTAAACCTTTGCTGATTAATAATACTAAAGCAACCGTAATTACGGCTGGATGGGAGAATCCTGTAAAAGCTTCTTCAGGTTGAATAAATCCAAATAGAACAAAAATAGATAAGATGCCTAGAGAAATAGCATCGTAGCGCCATCTGCCCCATATGAAAAGACCAACCATTAGGAATAAAAGACCTAATATGATTATTTGATCAAACATCTACTTAAATATTGTGGGAATTAGAGCAGGAGTTTTCTTCATATACTCCGCATAGTCCGGTCTTCTTTCAAGACTTCTGTTATCCATCATCGGTATTGACGCAAAAATAAACATAAGAAGCATAGATAAAGGACAAATAATAAGCCAAAAATTATCAAAGGACTGAGATAAAGAAAAACCAAACAAACCAAACCAAAA
>MDTD01026875.1_pt1 | contig 11272 bp, 11 predicted proteins | sample 811221 | NCBI WGS metagenome assembly MDTD01 (sample SAMN05326646, study PRJNA326480) | marine metagenome | isolation source: seawater | place: Pacific Ocean: South West | collected 2011
AATTTTTCACTTCCTACGGAGGAACCATTTGGCACATAGATATTAACAAATAAAGAATTGTCTTTTGTTATCGCAATTAACCGTTTCTGCTCATCATTTATCCCTTTTAATTCTTTGCAAAATAACTTCGCGCGATTATTAAATAAAGTACAAACACCATTGTATGATTTCTGACCGGTGAACTCCGCTTGAAAACCAATTTCAGAGAATACCTGAGTTGGAAAATCAGCGTCTTGTACTTTAGTTTCCTGTAGACATAATATATCTATATTATTTTTGTCCAGCCATAATTTTAGATGGTCGAGTCTTGACCTAATGGAGTTAACGTTCCAGGTTGCGATAGTGATCATGAATTATTTTTATCCTTTATTATTTTACAAGCATCGCACTTTGGATCTTTTTTTAGTTTTAAAGTCGTCCATTCTACTAACTGGGAATCATAAAGCAGGAGTCGTCCATCTAATATTGTGCCAAATTCAGCAATAATTTTTAAGGTTTCAATAACCTGCATACTCGCTATTACACCTAATAAAGGTGATAGAATGCCATTTGCTGAACAATTGTCTTCCGAAGCATAATCAGAGGAGTCAAATAGACAATGGTAGCATGGCGAATCTGGTTTTAGGTTAAATACACTTATTTGTCCCTCAAAACGTACTGCAGCGCCTGAAACGAGAGGAATGCTATTCTTAAGTGATAGTTCGTTTAAAAAAAAACGTGTTTCAAAATTGTCACTTGCGTCAATATAAACACTAGCATCTTGTATTAACTCTGGTGCGCAGTCCTGAACTCTTTTAGTACAGGTGTCGATCTTGATGTTTGGGTTAAGCTTCTGTAAAACTTCTTGCGCTACCGCGGCTTTTTTCTTCCCTATATCTCTTGTTTGAAAAATAATTTGACGTTGAAGATTAGAAATCTCTATTTCATCGTGGTCGATTAAAATAATTTGCCCAATACCAGAGGATGCCATATACATTGAAATGATTGAACCAAGACCTCCCAGACCAACAAGAACGGCTTTAGACTTGCCGATTTTTTCTTGGCCTTCTATATCTATTTGGGGAAGTAAAATATGTCTGCTGTACCTAAGTAACTCGTTATCTTTCAAAAATCACCCTTTTAAAAACGGTTTAATATTATTGCCATCCAATAGTCACACGTTCGGATTTGTTAAGGTCACGAATTGTGTTAATTCGTTCGAACCCATTTTGTTTTAAATAAGACCTTACTTGCCGGGCTTGTGTCTCACCATGTTCTAAAAGTATTTTACCTTTTTTCGTAAGAAACTTTGGGGCTTTAGAGATAATTTTTTCTAGGTCGGAAAATCCATTATTGCTACTGTAAAGGCTTATGTTTGGTTCAAAACGAATGCTATCAGATAAGGACGTATGACTGTTATTGCTTACATAAGGTGGGTTACTTATAACCATATGAAAAAAATTTTTCATCTCAATTGGTGAAAACCAATCACCGACACAAAGTCTTACATTTGTAATAGTTAAATCAACCAGATTTTTTTGGGCAACCCTTATAGCGTCTTGGCTTAAGTCAATCGCTACAATCAGGGCGTCGGGCCTTTCTTTTGCAATCGAGGCTGCAATAATCCCGGAGCCTGTGCCTAATTCTAAAATATTAATTCTTGTTTGTACTCTGGTCTCTTCGAGAGCTAAATCGACAAGTGTTTCAGTTTCTGGGCGAGGAACAAGAACAGATTGATCCACAAAGAAGTTAAGTGATCGGAATTCTTTTTTATTTAGGAGGTAAGCGACAGGCACGCCAATCGCTCTCTTTTTTATTAGCTCGAAGAAAGTCGATTTCTGTTTTTCTGTCGCACTTTCATTAAGTTTGCAGTAGAGTTGCTCCCGGCTTAGTTGAAGTATAGAGCATATTATTAGTTCGGAGTCGAGTCGTGCTGATTGAGAATTTCTCAATTCCTGTGCTCCATCTTTTATTAGTTTTTTGATTGTAAGCATAATGTTCAGTTTTTTTCGCCAATTTTTGACATTAAGTTTAACTGATGTTCTTCTTGCAATGGGTTAATAATCATCTCTAATTCTCCATCAAGAATCTGCTCGATCTTATAAAGCGTCAAATTAATTCTATGATCTGTCATCCTACCTTGAGGAAAATTATATGTCCGAATACGCTCAGACCTGTCACCACTACCGACGAGAGATTTTCGAGTATCTGCTTGTTCTCTTCGTTGTTTTTCTTTTTCATTACTTAAGAGTTTTGCACTCAGTAGACTCAAAGCTCTCGCCTTATTTTTATGCTGTGACCGCTCATCTTGACATTCGATTACTGTTCCGGTGGGTAAGTGGGTTATTCGAATCGCAGAGTCTGTTTTATTAACATGTTGACCTCCTGCGCCCGATGCTCGATAGGTGTCGATTCTAAGGTCGCTTTGATTTATTTCAATACTATCTACTTCAGAAACTTCTGGTAGCACCGCAACGGTGCAAGCAGATGTGTGGACACGACCTTGCGATTCAGTTTCTGGGACCCTCTGGACTCGATGAGCTCCAGATTCAAATTTAAGCTTCGAATAGACCTCTTTTCCTGAAATCTTGCAAACGATTTCCTTGAATCCCCCAACTTCTCCTTCGCTTTTTGAAATTATTTCTACCTTCCATTTTTGTCTTTCAGAAAACTTTAGATACATTCTTAATAGGTCATTAACGAACAGCGCAGCTTCGTCTCCTCCTGTCCCAGCTCGTATTTCTAAAAATATATTAGCTTGGTCGTCGGGATCATTTGAAATAAGCATCTTTTTGAGTTTTGTTTCTAACTCATTCAGTTCGCCTTTGATCGCAATTAATTCTTCTTCCCCTAATTTTTTAATATTAGGGTCTGAGTCTAGGAGAAGTTCCTTCGCTCCGGCAATGTCGTCTTGTTTTTTTTTAATTTTTCCAAAGCACTCGGTTATTGGGATTAGTTCTGATAACTCCCTAGATTGTTCAATAAATTTTGGTTGGTTTTTAATTATTTCGGGATCTGAAAGATTCAGTTCTAATTCAATCTTCCTAGCGCAAATACTGTCAAGTCGGGTCAGTAGGGCTTTTTCCATTTTTTTATCGATTTTCTACATCAATGCCAAGTATCTCGATTGCTTTCCTTAATATTTCTGCTTCGCCGGCGTATTCTCTTAGCTTTGACGTTGGAGTATGAATTAACTTTCTACTCAATCTTTTGCCCATTATTCTAATAATTTCTTCAGCGTCTGAACCTTTTTTAAGTTCTTTTAAAGCAATTTCAATTTCTTTATTGCTTAGTTTCTCTGCCTGGGCACGATAGCAATTAATAAATTGATTGATGCTTTGAACTTTTTCCCATTCTAGGAAATCTGAGGTTTTGAAATTTACTATTTCCTCGGCCTCGATTGATGCTGCGGTTCTTGTTCCAATATTTGATTCGACTATTACTTTTAGGTCGTCTATGGTGTACAAGAATGATGATTCGAGAGAACCGATGCTTTCGTCAATATTTCTCGGAACACCTAAATCGACAAAAAACAACGGACGCCCTCTTCTTTTTTCAAGTGACAACTTAGCAATATCCAAACTGATAATAGGTCTCTTTGTGTTTATTGAAGAAATTACAATGTCCGCTAGCTGCAGAAACTTTGGAATATCGGTAAGCTCGATCATTTCGCCGCCACATATATTTGTGATTAACTGTGATTTATTTTTTGTTCGATTTGCAACGTATATCTTACCTATGTTTGTTTTGTTAAGATGACGTGCGACCAAAGTTGTTGTTTGGCCTGCTCCTACGATTAGGGCAGTTGAATTCGAAAGGTCACCATGTATTTGCTCCGCTAGCTTAATGGCTGCAAAGGCGACTGAAACCGGGGATCGCCCAATCTCTGTTTTTGTTCGGATAATTTTTGAAGTAGTGAATGCATCCTGCATTAACTTGTTTATAAATTTTCCTGCTGTACCAACTTCCAGCGCAACTTTATAAGCTTTTTTCAATTGTCCAAGTATCTGAGGTTCACCCAAAACAAGCGAGTCAAGCCCACTTCCGACTCTAAGTGCATGCCTTACAGCATACTCATTACTAAGGCTATAAAAGTGCGGTCTCAGAGTATTTACGTCTAATTTTAAATAATACGCTAGCCATTTCATAGGTTCGTCTTTTAGACCTATATCTAATTTACAATATAGTTCTGTTCTGTTGCACGTTGAGACAATCATGGACTCGTCTATTCCATCAATTGAATTTAGCTGGGGTAGTGCCTTCTTCAATTCGCTTGAATCGAATGAAAGTAACTCTCTTATCTGAATTGGGGCTGTTTTATGGCTTAGCCCTTGAACAAGTAAACTCATGGTTGCTTTTTTAAAAAATAAATTCTCAGAATAATTATAAGTTATTTTTAGCGTCTATTACTATAGTCCTTTGTATACTGTTAGGGCATATGGAACAGGTTCTTGGTCTAATTCTTGAGCCCACATCTCTAATATTTTATTCTGTTTAGGATAATTTAAAAGGAAATAGGTTCGCGAGAGCGTTTATTTTAATGAAAAAATTTATATTATTATCTTCGATTTTGTCTGCTCTACCGCTTTTTTCTATGATTTTTATGCTTTATGAGAGGGATCTGACCCCGTACTCACAATCTAATACGAATGATTCTCAAGAACAGTTTGGAAATTCCTGGCTGTATTTAATTATGTCGTCGGAATATGCCAACAATTCCAAAAATTTCCGACTTGCAGCGACTGATTATTTGCGACTTTACAATCTGACAAAAAATGCTGATGTTTTGAACCATTTGATAAGCGCTTATATAGCCAGCCAAGACTTTGAAAATGCATTGCTATTTCTCGATGAAAAGCTCACCTATCAAAAGACGGCTGATTTGCTGGCGCTAAAACTTGCCATCATGTTTAAGTATCAAATAGCAACTAAAGATAAACCATCGAAGTTAGTTTTTGAGTTTCAGTCTAAATTAGCTGAAAAAAAAGTCCTAGCCTACCTTGAAATGCTTAATTTTACTCCCTCTGAATATTCATTGGCTATTAATATCTTTCATCGCGAGAGACATAATATTTCGTTAGAAAAGCCAGATGAATTCCTACTGTACTTAATGTTGGCTAGTAATTCTTGGCAAGAGGCATTATCCCAAATTAAAAAGTTTAAGGAATTTGGCTTGGTACAGTCCAACAGCGCAGAAATTGTTTTTAGAGAACACCTAAAAAGAGGTTCTGCTAGTATATTATTGGATTGGGTTGACTCTTTGGAAAGAAAGCACGGATTCAAACCGCAGTTTCTAATGATGAAGGCAGAAATATTTAGGGTGCAAAAAAAAAATAACCTTGCGCTTCACACTATAAGAAATGCCGCTAAGGCTTTTCCTGAAAATAATCAATTAGTTTTTATGAAAGCGGTTTTCTTGTTTAATCATAATCTGTTAGATGAAGCTAGAAGTGCTCTAAATAAACTGTTAGCGCATAATTACAGGTTTAACGAGGTTCATTTTCTTTTAGGAGCCATCGCCGAAGCAGACGCGCTCTATCTCAAATCGATCGAGCATTTTTTATTAATAACTCAGTCCAGTCCAGATTTATACTTTATCTCTCGAAAAAAAACTGCTCGATTGATGTTTTCTCTGGGTAAATTTAAAGAAGCTGTGGAATTATTGAATTGGCTTCAAATTGATTTTCCCGATAAATTTATTGAAATCAGTCAAATAAAAGCTGATTTTTTAATAAATAAAAACCAACTCGAACTAGCAATGATTGCCCTTAATGATGACTTGTCGAAATTGGATTTTAATCGTGATCTTATTTATACGAGAGCACTTGTCGCTGATAAACTCGGTAAGATTGAATTGCTAGAAAAGGACCTAAGAAAAATTCTATCAATTTTTCCAAATGACGCAGATGCGTTAAATGCTCTTGGGTACTCACTTACAAATTTAACTAGTCGTTACGAAGAAGCTTATCAGCTAATAAGTAAAGCCCTGTCGATTAAATCGGACAGTTTTTATATTCTTGATAGTATGGGTTGGATTTATTTTAAATTAGGAGATATTGAGCGCTCGATTTTTTACCTTGAAAAGGCCTATGAACTCAGCCAAGACGAAGAAATAACCCAACACTTAGTTGAGGCTTTAAATGCTAATGGGGAATTTGAAAAAGCTAGAATTATTTTGGAAAAATCGTGAGAATTCGATCTTTTATTTTTTGTTTGTCTTTGGTTTTTGTTCTTGGGTGCTCGTCTATTAATAAATACTATCAACCAAAAAAAGACTTTTCTTTACAAGAAGGGGATGCTTCTCTAAATAACTATAATTTTAATTATAAGGGTAAAGGAAGTATAGATTACCGCGGAGAATTAATCATCTTTTTGTTTAGATGGATCAATCAAGAAAAGGTAATTTCAATTTTAATTAGAGACCCTTTTGAGATAAATGAGATATCAATTACGTTGAATAAAAAAAATGTTTCCATGGATTTTAAAAAAATTTCATGGGGTCAGTTTCAAATAGATATAGAATCTTTTAGAGATAATCTTTTGGCGAGGAAAGTCTTAAGAGAAGTATTATTTTGGATAAATAAGGACATGAATTCTGGGCTTGCAAACAAATCTAAAGATAACTATTGCCAAAAAACCATAAAAAAGTTGTATTGGCAGGGTAGAATTGATGGTTGCAGTCAACGCAGTAAAAAAATAAACTTGCAAGGGAAAGATTTAGAAATCAATCTGATTTTTACCGGACAAAATGGAGAAAATTGATGAAATCCGTCTGGTCGGCACCAGCAAAAATTAATCATTTTATTCATATACTAGGGAAAAGAAATGATGGTTATCATAACATCCAGACAATTTTTCAATTTGTCTCTCTGGCTGATAAACTCGAGCTAGCAATTCGCAAGGACGGCCAAATAGTTGGTTCTTATGATATTCAAGGTCTAAATTTTAAAGATGATTTGATTTATAAAGCTGCACTCCTTTTAAAAAGAAAATCGGGAACAGAATTGGGAGTTAATGTAGTTTTAGACAAGAGAATTCCAATGGGAGGTGGATTAGGTGGCGGTAGTTCAAATGCAGCCACGATGCTAGTTGCGCTGAACGTATTGTGGAAATTAAACTATTCTACATCGAAGTTAATGGCCTTAGGAGCTGATTTAGGTTCAGACGTGCCTATTTTTATATTTGGGCAGTCTGCGTGGGCAGAGGGACGCGGAGAAATTCTTGAGCCCGTCACTCTATCAGAAAAAGTAGTCCTACTGTTATTTCCAAACGTAACAGTCTCAACAAAAGATGTTTTTGCAGACCGATATTTACCAAGAAATACACCGCCTTTAGAGAAAGCTAAACTAAAAACTGCAAATCTGAAAAATGACTTCCAGGATGTAACTAATAAAATTTATCCCGAAGTAGAAAAAGCCTTAAGTTGGCTTTCAGAACATAGTGAAAAAGCTCAAATGAGTGGCACAGGGTCTACTATATTTGCAATGTTTGATTCACATAGCGAGGCTGAAAAAATAAAAAAAATAGTCCCAAACAACTGGGGAGCGACTGTAGCACGATGTTTAAATAAGTCGCCCCTACTTAATAGCCTCAAAGCGTATCAAAGCATGGCATCTTGGTAGTATAATACGGTCAAATGGGGTGTAGCCAAGCGGTAAGGCACGGGGTTTTGATCCCCGCATTCCCAGGTTCGAATCCTGGCACCCCAGCATAATTACAGATAATGGGGGATTTTAATTGAACGTGCATTCAAACGATTCTCAAATGATTTTTAGTGGTAATGCTAATGAACAGCTTGCCGTTGCGGTGGCTAATCACCTGGGGATTCCGTTAGGAAAGCGGACTGCTGAACGTTTCAGTGATGGTGAAATAATGGTTGAGATTCTTGAAAACGTGAGGGGTCGGGACGTTTTCGTTTTGCAACCAACTTGCGCTCCGGCCAATGAAAATTTCATGGAATTGCTTATTTTAGTTGATGCGCTCAAGCGAGCGTCGGCACAAAGTATCACAGCAGTTATTCCCTACTTAGGATATGCACGTCAAGATAGAAGGCCTCGATCCAGTAGAGTTCCAATTACTGCTAAACTAGTTGCGAACATGATTTCTAGTGTTGGGGCGGATAGAGTTTTAACGCTAGACTTGCACGCAGAACAAATTCAAGGTTTCTTTGATATACCAATGGACAATGTTTACGCGTCACCTGTCCTACTAGGGGATATATGGAAACATAAATATGAAGATTTAGTTGTCGTTTCGCCAGACGTAGGGGGTGTTGTTCGTGCTAGGGCAATTGCTAAAAGACTGGATGAATCAGATTTAGCGATTATTGATAAACGACGTCCAAAAGCTAATGAGGCGGAGGTAGTAAATATCATTGGAAGCGTGGAGAGTCGAACGTGCGTCATGGTAGATGATATTGTAGATACCGCGGGAACCCTGTGCGCAGCCTCAAGAGCGCTTAAAGAAAGAGGTGCCCTTAAGGTGGTGGCATATTGCACTCACGCGGTTTTGTCTGGAAAGGCGCTGGACAATATTGAAAACTCAGAACTAGATGAGTTGGTTGTTACAGATACAGTTCCTCTTTCAGATAATGCGAAAAAATCATTAAAAATTCGTTGTGTGTCTGTCGCTGGCTTAATTGGAGAAAGTATAAACCGAATTTACCTTGGACAGTCTTTGAGTTCTATGTTCGTAGATTAACTTTGTACATGAAACTATATTTGTGGAATAATGCATCGTCTAAATTGACGTTTTTAAGAATCAGGAAAATTAAAAGTGGAAAATCTGAAAATTAAAGCAGAAAATCGAATTGAAATGGGTAAAGGCCCCAATAGAAGGTTAAGAAGAAGTGGATATCTTCCCGGCATAGTTTATGGTAACGGGGAGCCTCAGAAAATTAAGATTAACCATAATAACATGATTAGATGTTTGCAAGACCCTGAATTTTATTCAAATATTCTCACTTTGGAAATAGAATCTATTGAAGAAAAAGTTTTTCTTAAGTCGCTTTCTAGACATCCTGCAAAGAAACAAATCCTTCATGCTGATTTTCAAAGAGTAAACGAAGACGCCGAAATTTCAATAAAAGTGCCAATTAAATTGATTAATGAGGATAAATGTGTAGGTGTTAGACTCGGGGGTGGAGTTGTCTCAAGACTGCTAAATGAAATTGAAATATTATGTTTGCCTAAAAATCTCCCGGCATCGATTGACATTGATATTGAAAACCTTGAAGCCGGGCAATCTGTTCCTATTGGAGAATTAAACTTGCCAGAGGGAGTTCGTATTGCGACGTTAGCAAAGGGTGGTGATACCTCAATAAGTGTTGTAAGAGTTTCAACTCCGAAAGGAGCGATAGAAGAAGATTCTGATATTACTAGTGAAGATGATTCTGAAGAGGATAGTCAGGAAGGTGATAATTCCGAAAGCGACTAGTGCGCCCAAATCTGAAAATTAATCATGAAATCCCTCGTCGTTGGTTTAGGAAACAACGGGCCTAATTATAAAACTCACCGGCATAATGTGGGTTCAGAAATCGTTTTGAAAATTTGTCGAACAAAAGATATAAAATTAATCGAACGCGATAAGTTTAAGGCAAGGATTGGGTTAGATTCTAACGCAGTGAATTATTTAATTCCAAACACGTATATGAATTTAAGTGGAGAGTCAGTGGCTCTTTTCCTTAAAAATAAAAACTTAGACTATGCCAGTGTTTTTGTTATACATGACGACTTGGATCTGGCTGTTGGTAGTGTGCGTTTAAAAAAGGGTGGTGGTACCGGTGGTCATAACGGCTTAAGAAGTCTGATTAAGTCATTGTCTTCTGATTCTTTTAATAGAATAAGGGTTGGTATAGGAAGACCGAAACTTTCTGAAGATGTTAGTAAATATGTTTTATCATCACCACCCATGTCAGAAAAGCTTCTAATCGAACAAAGCATTGATACGGTTGTGGAATCAATCGACATGATTACAAGTCAGAGTGTACAGTTGAGCATGAATTTATTTAACAAAAGAAAATAATTATGAGTTTAAAATGTGGGATCATCGGTCTCCCAAATATTGGAAAATCTTCTCTTTTTAATGCTCTGACTAAAGGCGCTATTCCTGCTGAAAATTACCCCTTCTGTACAATAGAGCCAAATAACGGATTGGTTCAAGTGCCTGATAGACGCCTTGACAAGCTTGATAATATGATTAACCCAAAGGCCAAAGTCGAAGCTATCATGGAGTTTACAGACATAGCAGGTTTGGTTAAAGGTGCATCGCAAGGCCAAGGTCTCGGTAATCAATTTCTCTCACATATTAGAGAGACAGATGCATTGATCCATGTTGTTAGAGCATTTGAGGACGACGACGTAATTCATGTGTCAAAAAAGGTAAGCCCTCACGATGACATAACGGTAGTCGAGACAGAATTGGCATTAGCAGATCTCGAACAATGTGTCAGATCGATAGAGAAAATAAAAAAAAAATCCAAAGGTTCTCCAAAAGAGTCAGCCACTAAATTATTAATTCTTGATGAACTATGCAGTTATTTGTCAGATGGCAAGATGCTGAGAGATGTCTCGCTGTCTGAAGAGGCTAATCAGGTGGTTCAAGATTTACAGTTTCTGACAGCAAAACCCACTATTTTTTTAGCTAACGTGGACGAAGGCTCTTTGAAAGGTAATTCTTTTTCTGATTCAGTTCGAGAGTTTGCAATTTCCAATCATTCTAATTTCGTAATTTTAAGCGCGACTTTAGAGCTTGAACTAGCTGGACTACCTGAAAGTGAAAAAAGTCAATTTCTCGAAATGTTGGAATTAGAAGAGACTGGATTAACAAAATTAATTCGAAGCTCATTTGATCTATTAAAATTACATTGTTTTTTCTCAGCAGGAAAAAAAGAGGTTAGAGCTTGGTCTATAAAGCACGGAGCCACTGCCTATGAAGCTGCAAAAGTTATACATAGCGATATCCAAAGAGGTTTTATTAAAGCTGATGTAATAGGTTATGAAGATTATATTGAGTTCAGTGGTGAGTTGGGCGCGAGAGAAAACGGAAAGCTAAGAACTGAAGGAAAAGAGTATGTAGTTAAGGATGGAGATATCATTAACTTTAAATTTAATGTTTGATTTTAAGAATCCATGTTGCCGTGCTATACATTTACCTCGAACCGAAAGTTCAAGATCGGAGCGTCCCCGACTGAATCAGGCTTTCTCAAACTCTGGAGAATGCTCAACATCAGTTCGACTTCTGCTCCTATTTTTTTTTAAGCATAGGCTCAGAGACTAATGAAAGCACATGCAAC
>MDTD01200477.1_pt1 | contig 11272 bp, 15 predicted proteins | sample 811221 | NCBI WGS metagenome assembly MDTD01 (sample SAMN05326646, study PRJNA326480) | marine metagenome | isolation source: seawater | place: Pacific Ocean: South West | collected 2011
ATTGATCAAAGACTTTATCAAAAACATTTTGTACTAGTCCTTTTTTATTTTGAAGATATTGTTCCATATAAAAAAAATTATATACTTAATATAATATTAAATGCCAGAATTACCAGAAGTAGAAATAGTTAAACAATCACTTGATAAAAAGATTAAAGGAAAAATCATTAAAAAAGTAATAGTAAAAAACAGAAATTTAAGATTTAAGATTCCCTTAGGATTTGAAAATTTTTTAAAAAATCAAAAAATTATAAAAGTTAAACGTTTCTCTAAATATCTAAATTTATTTATGTCAAACAAATATATATGTATTATTCATCTTGGTATGTCTGGAACTATTCATTTAGTCCAAAATAAAAAAAAAAATAATATAACTAATATGAGCTTTTATAACTCACCATTTTTGCCAAAAAAACATAATCATGTTGAAATTTTTTTCGATAATTTAAAATTGGTCTATAATGATCCAAGAAGATTTGGTTTTTTTGAGATTATTGATTATAAAATTTTAGACAAAAGATTTAATAAATTTGGTCCTGAACCTTTTAGTCCAAAATTTAACTCAAATTATATTTTTTCATTTTTAAAAAATAAGAATAAAAATATTAAAAATTTTTTATTAGATCAAAATTTTGTTTCAGGAATAGGTAATATATACGCAAGCGAAATATTATATTTAAGCAAGATTAAACCTGATAAAAAAGGAAGATTATTAAAAATAGAGGAATGTGAAAAACTTGAAATTAATTCAAAAATAATTCTCCTAAATGCAATTAAAAAGGGCGGATCAAGTATTAGAAATTTTAAAAGTATTATTGGTAAAGAAGGTAATTTTCAAAAAAACTTTAAAGTTTATCAAAGAGAAGGTCTTAAATGTAAAAGAGTCAAATGTAATGGTATTATTACAAAAAAAAATATTTCCAATAGATCCTCCTTTTTTTGTAATTCATGTCAAAAATAATCAATTATTTGATTGACCATTATAAATTCTCAAGTTATATACCACGCGAAAATGGCTAATACAAAATCAGCAATTAAAAGAATAAGAAAAATAACAAAGCAGACTGCAGTTAATAAAGTTAGAAAAAGTAGATATAAAAATGCTTTAAAGAAAATGAATCTTCTTATTGAAAATAAAAAAAAAACAGAGGCTTTAAAATTCTTACCTAAGTTGAATTCTGAGCTCATGAAAATCTCAAAAACTGGAATAATAAAAAAACAAAACGCCTCAAGAAACGTATCAAGAATTACAAAAAAAATTGCATCAATTTAGTCAAATACTGTAAGTTGTTTTTGAAATACAACTTTATGATCTACAAAATGTATAGTTATAACCAATCTAAGTACAAGATTTAGATTTAGTAAATATTTTTTTTTTTTTTATTCAATCATAAATTTTATTTTAATTAAATTGAATTTATAAATTAATTTTATTTTTTTTATACGACAACAGATTGCACAATCATAGATTTTATTTTTTTTTTGATTCTATGAATTATTTGTTGCAATAATTTTATAATAGCTCTAACTGGAGTCTCTCCATAAATGTCAATGAAGAATAATATAATTAATAAAAATTTAAATAATTTAGACTCAAGAAACTTTGATTGGAAATCAATTCAGAGTGAAATGAAAAATAAATTAGGTTTAGATATATTTGAAAGTTGGTTAAAAAAAATAGATTTTATTGAAGAACATCATAATTATCTTTTACTTTCTGTTCCTACAAGATTTATCCGTGATTGGATTACCTCTAGATATTTAGACCAGATTTTGCAAATTATTAAAAATTATAAAAAAGATGTGACAAGAGTTGAATTTAAAATTATTGATCAAAAAAAGAATGAATACGAAAATGTTTTAGAAAAACCTAAAGATAATGAAAATGTTTCATTTATAAAAGATACATATTTACTATATAATCGAATAGACCCCAATAAAAGGTTTGAAAATTTTATAAGTGGTAAAAGCAATCAGTTGGCCCTTCAAGCATCTTTGAAAGTTTCTGAAAAAGCTTTGTATTATAATCCTCTTTATATTTATGGTGGTGTGGGCATGGGAAAAACACATCTTTTAAATGCAATTGGACTTGAATTAAAAAAAGACAAAAAAGTAATGTTCATATCTGCTGAACGTTTCATGTATCAATTTGTAAAGTCAATAAAAGCAAACGACATGGTAAAATTTAAGGAATATTTTAGAAATACAGAAGTCTTGTTAATTGATGATATACAGTTTATGAATGGCAAGGAAGCAATGCAAGAGGAGTTTTTTCATACCTTTAATGCATTAATAGAGAAAGGTTCACAAGTTATTGTTTCAGCTGACAGACCACCTAATAGATTATCTAGAATTCAAGAGAGAATTAAATCTAGGTTTGCAGGTGGTTTAGTTGTTGATATTCAAAAGCCAGATGTTGAACTAAGAAAAAAAATTGTTGAAAAAAAAATAGATGAATTATGCAACTTGTATTTGGAAGAAAATAAAATCTCTAATGAAATAAAAGATTTTATAAGTTCCGAAATTACAACTAGTATAAGAGAATTGGTAGGTGCAATTAATCGCATAATTTCATTTACTAGAATTTATAATAAAACTCCAAGTCTATCTGAAACTAAAGTGGTATTAAAAGATTTATTAAATTTGAATGAAAATAAAGTGACCATTGATTTAATTCAAACTTTAGTTTGTAAATTTTTTAAAATTAGTAAAAACGAAATGTTATCATCTCGTAGATCAAGATATTTGGTAAGACCAAGACAGACTGCAATATATTTAACTAAAATTTTAACTTCAAAATCTTTACCTGAGATAGGTCGTGAATTTTCTAATAGAGATCATACTACTATAATTCATTCAGTTAAAACTATTGAAAAACTAAAAGAAAAAAATCCAGAAGTGACTGAAAATATAAATAAACTTAAAAATCAAATATTATACAATAAAGAAAATGAAATTTAATGTTAACCAACAGGATTTGCAGCAAGCATTAGGTTATTGCCAGGGGGTAATAGAAAAAAGAAGTACACTTGAAATATTATCAAATATTTTATTAGATGCTAAAGGCTCAAAATTGACTTTGACTGCCACAGATCTGGATTTAATTTTTATACATCAAATAAATAATGTTGAAATCTTAGAGGAAGGAAAAACAACTACAAAATCATCGATAATGTATGATATTGTTCGTAAATGTTCACCCGGTAAAAAAATAAATTTAAACCTTACAGATGTAAGTAAATTAAATCTAGAGTCTGAGAAATCTATTTTTAATTTAAATTGTATAAGTCCTACAGAATTTCCTCTAACAGAAGAAAATTTTAATGATAAAGAGTTTTTAATTAAATCTAAAAATTTATTAAAATTAATTAATAAATGTAAATTTTCTATTTCAAATGATGAAACAAGGCATTATTTAAGTGGAATTTATCTTCATCAAACAGAAGTAGAGGACAAAAATTATTTGACAGCAGTTGCAACAGATAGTCATCGTATGTCAATTTCTAAAATTAAGTTAGAAAAAAAAATTGATTTTGAGTCGGTAATTTTACCAAAAAAAACTATTTTCCAATTATGTTCATTATTAGAAAATTATGATGGAGATGTAAAAATATCTAATATAAAATCAAAAATAAAATTTGAACTTGATAATAGTATTCTGATCTCTAAACTTATTGATGGTAAGTTTCCTAATTATATTCAAGTAATTCCTAAGAATAATAAAAAAAAATTAGAGATTAATTTAAAATCATTCTTAGATTCTGTTGATCGAGTTGCCTCAGTGTCACTTGATAAAAAAGATGGTGTAAAGTTTATTTTAAATAAAGATACATTAAATCTCTCTGTAAACAATGCTAGTAGTGGAGATGGAAAAGAAACTTTAATGATATCTTTTGATCATGATTTAGAAATTAGTTTTAATTCGAGATATCTTATAGATGTTGCTTCTCAAATTGATGGTGAAAAAATTGAATTATTTTTTAATGACTCAGGTTCACCAGTTTTAATTAAGGACCCTGGTGATTTTGATAGCATATATGTTGTAATGCCTATGAAAGGTTAATTCAATTCGTTTAATTCAGAATAAATATTATTTTCAAGATTTTTAAGAAATTCATCTTTTCTCAATCCAGGACTTATTGGTTTAAGAATTGAAATTGTTATATCTTTATTAGTTTTTTTGATTCCTTCCTTAGGCCACACGTGTCCTGAGTTAATAGCAATTGGTTGACATAAAATCTTTAATTCTTCATATATTCTAGCCACACCTTTTTTAAAGGGTGGTCTTTCTAAAGGCGGAACCCTAGTAGCTTGAGGAAATATGACTAAAGGTCTATCAGATTTGCTTACCTTATTTGAAATTTCATTGAAAAATCCAATATTATCTTTTGTTGTTTTATTTCTTTGGATCGAAATAGATCCAATTTTTTTTAAATACCAACCAAATATTGGGATAAATAAAAGTTCTTTTTTTAGAATAAAAAATGGAGAGTTAAAGATTGTTTGAAGAAAAAAAGTTTCAAACATTGATTGATGAGAGGAAGCAATAAAAAACTTTCTATTTTTGATAATATTTTCTTTTCCTTTAATAATTATCTTAGATGAAAGAAAAACTCGTAAACAGAAACTAGACCAAAAGCCCATCATTTTTCCTCCGAATAAAACAATTTTTCTTGGTAAGAGTAAAGCTGGTAAAAAAATAATTGATATCAATATAATTCCTGTAAAAAAAAACAATGAAAATAAAAAATTTCTTAACATTTTTTTTTCACACTAAATAAGTTCTTCGATTTTTTGTCTTTTACTTATTATTTGAACTTTTGAGTTTTTAATTAATAATTCTGTTGCTTTTGGTCTAAGATTATAATTTGAACTTAATGACATGCCATAAGCTCCTACATCGCAAATTATTACAAAATCCTTTTCACTGATTTTCTGAAATTTTTTTTGGGTTAAAAATTTATCTGTACTTTCACATATAGGCCCGACAAATTCATAAATTTTATTAGATTTTAGATTATTTTTTTTTACTGGAATTATACGATGCCTAGCATTATATAATGCTGGTCTTATTAAATCATTCATAGCTGCATCTAATATTACAAAATCTTTTTTGTATCCTTCTTTAATATAAATTATTCGAGATAAAAGAATTCCTGTATCACCAATTATTGATCTTCCTGGCTCAAAAATAATTTTGGATGCATGTTTTTTTATTAATTTTTTTATGGCTGAACAATATTTTTTAAAATTTAATTTAATTTTATCATTGTTATAATCAATTCCCATACCGCCACCAAGATCAATAAAATCAAAGTGGTATTTTGTCTTTTTTATAATTCTACTGATTACTTTAATCATTTTTTCGTAAGGTCGAACATCTAAAATTTGACTTCCTATATGAACACTTAAACACCTCAATTTAAGGTAATTAGATTTTTTTATGTAATAGATTAAATTATTAAATATTTTTTCAGAAACTCCAAATTTGTTTTCTTTTTTTCCGGTTGATATTTGGCTCAAGGTTTTGGCATCAGTATTTGGATTAATTCTAACTCCAATATCTATAATTTTTTTTTCTTTTTTAGCTATCTTTTCTATTGTTAAAACTTCACTTTTCGATTCAGTATTTATTAATAATATTTTTTTTTTGATTGCATATTTCAATTCATCTTCAGTTTTGCCAACTCCTGAAAATACAATTTTGTTTGGTTTAATACCTGACTTAAGTGCCTTCATCAATTCTCCTTTAGATACAACATCCGCACCAAGTCCAAGTTTTCCAATTTCTTTTAATAAAATTCTGTTTGAATTTGCTTTTACCGCAAAACAAATAATTGGATTAATAGAATTAAAATTTTTTTTGAAATTTTTAATATTATTTTTTAATTTTTTGAAAGAGTAACAATATAGTGGAGTAGAATATTTTTTTGCTAAAATTTCCGCTTTTAAACCATCAATAAAATAATCTTTTGCTTTATATCTCATAACACCACTTTAATTTTGGTGCCTATTTTATTAAATTTTGATTCTTGGTAAACAGGATCACCTTTTTTACCACATGATAAAATCAATATACTTATAAAAATTAATAAAAATATATTTTTTGTCATAGTTGTTTTTTATATTTTACTATCATCTTTTTAATATTATCAAAAGATGTTCCTCCATAAGATTTTTTTGAATTAATTGAGTTTTTTAAATCAAATATTTTCAAAACATCCATTGTTAAATTAGGTTCAATTTTTCTTAATTCCTGAATTGTGAGGTCTTCAAATTTTTTGTTGTTTTTTTCAGCAAAATTTACTATTGAAGCTGTTTTTTTATAGGCTTCTCTAAATGGCATTGAATGATTCTTCACAAGATAATCTGCAAGGTCTGTGGCAGTAATATAACCTAGGCTAGCTAGTTCTAACATTTTCTTTTTATTAGGTCTTAGATTATTTAAAATTTCACTTAAAATTTTTAAACAGTTGATAAGATTATTATTCGCTTTAAAAACAATTTCCTTATCATCTTGAAGATCTTTAAAATATGATAATGGTAACGCTTTAAGAATTGTGAGCATTGAGAATAAATTTCCATACATCGTTCCAGTTTTTCCTCTTAAATATTCAAGAAGATCTGGATTCTTCTTTTGAGGCATTATAGATGAACCAGTAACAATCTTATCTGATAATTTAATTAAACCAAAACCATCGGAACTCCATATAATTAATTCTTCAGCTATTCTAGAAATATGCATAGAACAAACAGAGCAGTTATATAGATAATCAAGAACAAAATCTCTATCTGACACAGTGTCTATAGAATTATTAGTTGGATTTTTAAAACCTAATTTTTTTGTTGTAAAATATCTATCTATATTAAATGATGTACCTGTCAAAGCTGAAACACCTAAAGGGTTTTCATTTAGACTTTCCATATTATTTAAAAATCTTTTTTTATCTCTTATAAACATTTCAATGTAAGCCATTAGGTAGTGGCCAAATGATAAGGCTTGAGCATTTTTAAGATGTGTAAATCCTGACATTACAGTTTCAATATTTTTTTCAGCTAATTTTAAAGTTGTATAAATTAATTTATTCAAATTTTTTTCTATTTCCTTAGTTGAGGATTTCATCCAAATTTTTAAATCAGTAATAACTTGATCATTTCTAGATCTAGCAGTGTGTATATAACCAGCCTCATCACCTATTATTTCAAATAATCTATTTTCTATACTCATGTGTATATCTTCATGTTTAGTATTAAATTCAAATTTATTTTTCGAAATTTCTTTTTGAATTTTATTTAACCCATAAATAATTTTATTCTTAATCTTAAAAGAAATAATCTTTTGTTTAAAAAGCATTTCAACATGAGCAATTGATCCTATTATATCCTCTTTATAAAGTTTTTTGTCTATATCAAGAGAGCTACCAATTCTTTGAAAAAGTTTGGAATTACCTTTTTTTATTCGAGTATTCCAAATTACCTTATTGTTTTTATTTTTTCTCATGATAACTAATTATACCTATTTAAAATGAGATTTTTAATAATATTTATATTTTTAATAATATCCACTTTAGTAAAAGCTGATCCAAACATTAAAAATCTGGTAATTTATAAAGAGTCAAAAAAAATTGGTGATTTGACGTTTTTAAATGCAAAAAATGATAAAATAGATTTAGATAATTATCGTGGAAATTTGATTTTAATAAATTTTTGGGCTACTTGGTGTTTGCCTTGTAAAGAAGAAATGCCATCTTTAGATTCATTACAAGTTAACAACAGATTGCCTAATTTAAAAATACTTCCAATAAATGTAGGACAAGATAAAATTGATAAAGCAGAAAAATTTTTTAAAGACCTAGAAATTGAAAATTTAGAAACATATTTTGGAAATTCAATTATTTTAGCAAAAAAATTTTCTTTAAGAGGAATTCCTACATCGATAATAATCAACAAGAAAGGAGAGGAATTTGCTAGAGTTGTTGGCTCTATAAATTTTAATAGTGATAATTTTGTTAACTGGCTAAGTTCTTATAATTAGTTTTTAAAAAAAAATGCAAAACCAACTAAAACAATAATTGCTATAAACTGTAAAAGAACTCTTAGTTGCATTAATTTATTTGAGTATTTTTTACTAGTTTCACCGCCCTTGAATAAAGTCCCAATTCCAAGGATTAGCACTATTCCAACTAAGATTAGTAAAGCAATTGATAATACTTTTAAAATTATACCAGAAATCATTAATGTATTGTAGGGTGTTTTAAAAAATAAAAAACATAAATCGTTTAGTATGACATTTTGCCTTAAGTCTAAAATAATTAAACCAGAAAAAGATATTAAGATTAAAAATGCAATCATTTTACTTCATGGCTATGGTGGTGATGGTAATGATATAAGTATGTTATCTTTAAATTGGAAAAGACATCTTCCTAATACTGTGTTTATATGTCCAAATGGGCATGAAACTTGTTTTGTTAATCCATCAGGCTATCAGTGGTTTGATTTATCAAAAGAAGATCCTGAATACATATTAGAGGAGTCTAAAAAAGCTGAAAATATTTTAAATCAATTTATTAGTGAAATAAAAAATGAATTTAATCTAGAAAATAACAGAGTTTGTTTGTCTGGTTTTAGCCAAGGTTGTATGATGTCTATAAACATAGGTTTAAATTCAAAAGAAAATTATAATTGCATAGTTGGTTTTTCTGGAAAAATAATTGATCAAAAGTATCTAAAAGATAAAATTAACAATAAGTCAAATATCTTATTGATTCATGGTGACGCAGATGAGATAGTTTCACCTAACTATATGTTAGAAGCTAAAGATTTTTTTATTAGAAATAATGTTAAAATAGAAACACATTTAATAAAAAATTGTGGACATCATATTCCAATTGAAGCTTCTAGTATAGCATTAAATTATATTTTGAAAAAAATAAATAATTCCCAATGATTGAAAAATTTTTTTTTTTAAGTTAGAATTATTTAATGAATAATTTTATCGAACAAGAAGTTTCATTAGAAAAGTGTCCTGCGTTAGTTTTAAATGCAGATTATAGACCATTAAGTTACTACCCCTTATCCCTCTGGTCTTGGCAAGACACAGTAAAATCAGTTTTTCTAGATAGAGTAATTATCGTAAATTCTTATGATAGAGTTATTAGAAGTCCATCATTTGATATGCAATTACCAAGCGTTATAGCTTTGAAAAGTTATATTGTTCCACAATCAAAACCAAGTTTTACAAGATTCAATGTATTTTTAAGAGATAAATTTTCTTGTCAATATTGTGGTAGTGGAGATGAACTTACTTTTGATCATTTATTACCAAGATCAAAAGGAGGTGAAACAAATTGGGATAATGTTGTTACCGCTTGCTCAGCTTGTAATGTTAAAAAAGGGGGTAAATTATTAAAAACTTCTGGAATGAAACTTTTCCAGTATCCTTATCAACCATCCACTGAAGATCTTCATCGAAATGGAAAAAACTTTCCTCCAAATTATTTGCATAAAAGTTGGATGGATTATTTATATTGGGATGTAGAATTAGAGGCTTATTAATTTAAATTTTTTCAGAAATTCTTATAGCCAATTTTGATCCAGTTTTGATAATTTTGTCCATTAAAGAATACAACCCTTCTTTAGTGGCACCTTTTTCGTAAGCTATATCTTTATGATGTAATTCATCTTCTCTGAATTTAATTATTTTTCTTTTTAAATCTTTTTCTTCAGAGCCTAGTTCATCTATTTGGTTTTGATAATGCTTATCTATAACTTCTTCTACCGAAGCAGTGCATAACATTGCAGCTTTTTTTCCAAGAAGAGTGGAACCAAAACCTAATCCAACACCTAATAGATCCCATAAAGGTAAAAATTTTGTTGGTTTAATTTTTCTTTTTTTAATTTCATTTTCAAAAAATTCACAATGTTCTTTTTCATGAATTTTCATTTCTTCAATTATTTTTTTTAAATTTTCATCTTTGACTAAAGTGTTAAGTGCTAATAATTGACCTTCATATATTTTAACCGCACCTCTTTCACCAGCGTGATCAACTCTAATGAATTCTTCAACTTTATTTTTTAAGTTTTTCATAATTCTGAAAGATTTTTAACAACACAAATATTAAAATTAAACTTAATATCATATTAAATGTAGTGAGTGAAAATCCAAAAATTCTAAATGTCACATCCTTACAACTTACAGTTTTTACCTGAAGTTGTTTCAATATTTCTTCTTTAGAAATAATATTTGAGTTATTTTCCATTGTACAAACTGCTGATTCTTTAAAAAAACCTTGTTCAATTCCAAAGTGATAAAAAGATATTACAAATGAAAAAGAAAATATTAAAGCTAATAACATAACTATAAATTTTTGGTCTTTTTTCAGAAAATAATTCAAAAAAATCAAAATTATACTTAATCCATACGGGATCCTTTGCATCAAACATAAATTACAAGGCTGATGACCAAGAAAATGCTCAATAAATAGTGCTGATAAAATTGAAATTAAGCTAATAAAGAAAATTATCTTTAGGTAGATATTTATACTAAAGTTAGGCATGAGGTTTAAATAGTAAATAAATAATTATTCCAACTATTACAATTAAAATTCCAAATATTGTAAACCACTTAGAACCATGTTTATTCATAAATTCAGTAAATATATTTCCAAACTTATATGAAAGGTATGATACTATAAAAAATCTTAATCCTCTTGAAATTAAACTTATTAAAATGAAAACTAAGATATTGAAACCGATAAGACCACTTGCAATTGTAAAAACTTTATAAGGCAGAGGGGTAAATCCAGCTAAAAAAAGAATGCCTAACCATGCGTAAAAACTCTCACTATTTATAAGATTATTCTTAAGGTTATTTAATTTTTCTTCATAACCATAAAAACTCATTATTTGCATTCCTATATCAAAAAAAAATGCTCCAAGAAAATATCCAAATATACCTCCCAATACAGAAAATAAAGTTGCAATGAAAAAAATCTTAATGAAATCATTTTTTTTTGAAATTACCATGGGTATTACCATTACGTCTGGTGGAATAGGAAAAAATGAACTTTCCAAAAACGATACTATTGCTAAGTAATATTTAGAGCTTTTATGTGCTGCTAATTCTAAACATTTTCTATAAAGAGCATTAAACATTTTTTGGTTTTAATATAAATTTAGTTCTTATACTATTTAATAAAATATTAAACAATTAAGGGCGAATGGCGGAACTGGTAGACGCGCACGACTCAAAATCGTGTTTCGCAAGAAGTGA
>MDTD01063726.1_pt1 | contig 11270 bp, 8 predicted proteins | sample 811221 | NCBI WGS metagenome assembly MDTD01 (sample SAMN05326646, study PRJNA326480) | marine metagenome | isolation source: seawater | place: Pacific Ocean: South West | collected 2011
CAAATCAAGGGACTAACAAAGCTGTCTTCGATATTAAGGGATTAAAGATTAATAAAGTAACCTCTGGTCAACTAGAAAGTGAAAAAGAAGCTCCATTTACATTGGGAAAGGTCAATCAGAATGAAATTCTTGGTCGGCCACTAATTGTAGATATTGATACCAATACATCATGGGTGAATATTTATTACGAAACCACAAAAGAATCTGAAGCGCTTGACTGGCTCGATTCTTCGTTAACCAGCTCCAAGGAAAAACCCTTTCTTTATACTCAGGGACAGGCCATTTTAACACGAACATGGATTCCTATTCAGGATGCCCCCTCTAATCGCATTACCTACACTGCCAATCTTAGGGTTCCAAAAGATCTTATGGCTGTGATGAGCGCCTCTAATCCAAAAGAAAAAAACAATCTCGGCGAGTATCATTTTGATATGAAGCAACCCATACCATGTTACTTAATTGCATTGGCTGTAGGCGATTTGGTTTATGGAGATTTAGGGAATAAGACCGGAGTCTATTGCGAACCTGAATTGTTAGAAGAAAGTTTGTTTGAGTTCGAGGACCTACCTAAAATGATGAATGCCGCTGAAAAGCTTTACGGTAAATACGCATGGGAGCAATACGATCTGCTGATCCTTCCATATTCTTTTCCTTTTGGAGGAATGGAAAACCCCAGATTGACTTTTGCCAATCCCACATTGCTTGCTGGAGACAGAAGCCTGGTATCTGTTATCGCCCATGAACTTGCTCACTCGTGGTCAGGAAACCTTGTGACAAATGAAACCTGGAATGACTTCTGGTTAAACGAGGGATTTACAGTCTATTTCGAAAATAGGATTATGGAAGAAATCATTGGCAAAGAAGGCGCCGACAACTTGGCTCTTGTAGAGTTTTTTGAGCTTCAAGAAGAGCTCGAACGGATAGAAACAAGTGCACATCCTGAAGATGCACATCTTTTTCTTGATTTAGAGGGACGAGATCCTGACGACGGGGTGACCGACGTGGCATACGTTAAAGGTGCTTTTTTCTTAAAAACTCTTGAAGTATCAGTTGGAAGAAAAAAAATGGATGTTTTTTTAAATAATTATTTTGATCATTTCAAATTCACTTCTGTGACCACTGAAAAATTTGTGAATTACCTTGAACAAGAATTACTACAAAAATATGAGATCGATTTTAATTATAAGGAATGGATATATCGTCCAGGAATTCCTGAAAATTGTATCTCATTAACATCTGTTGGATTTGAAGAAGTAAAAACTATGGCACGCTCATTTTCTGAGGAGCGAGAAGAATATCTACAAGAATGGATCAAAGAAAACATCAAAAAAAGAAGCCAATATTCTACACAAGAATGGCTAACATTTCTCAGACACCTCCCCGCAAATATCGAACCCCATAGATTAAAAGTACTTGACGAAAGCTTGGCTTTTTCTAAATGGACAAATGCTGAAATACAATTTGAATGGTTCTTAAGATCAATATCATCGGGATATGTTGAGGCCTTCCCTTATCTTAAGTCATTTCTAGAAAAAGTGGGAAGAAGGAAATTTATACATCCTTTATATCAAGCTTTGTATAAAAATAAAAACACACAACAGAATGCGCTTCTATGGTTTGATGAGTTCCAAAAAAACTATCATGCTGTTTCAAGAAATTCTATTGCTGAATCACTCCAAATTCAGAATTAATTGGCAACTTCACTCATAAAGCGTATCCGCATGAGTCGAAGTTCTTCTTCTGTATACAACCCATCAAATTCGTTATAAGCCTCAATGATGTCATCTGTTTCTGCCTCATTAAAATACTCATAAACCTCATCCTGACTGTCCTTATCAAGAACATCATTAATGTAATAATTGATATTGACCCTCGTACCCGAAGAAACAACAGTTTCAATCTCGATAAGGAGATCTTCAAAGGTTTTACCTTGAGAGCTTGCAATATCTTCGAGAGGAAGCTTTCGATCAATATTTTGAATAAGCTGAACTTTAAGCTGTGACTTATTAACTAGAGATTTGACCATAATGTCCTGTGGACGGTCAATTTCATTACGTTCAACATAATCCGCAATGAGTTCAATAAAAGGTGCACCATAGCGCTCGGCTTTTCCATTTCCTACACCCTGAATATTCGTAAGGTCTTCTTTGGTAATGGGGTATTGAAAACACATATCCTTTAAAGATGGTTCCTGGAAAATGACAAATGGTGGAATACCTCTTTCTTTCGAAATTGATTTACGCAGGTCAAGTAAAAGTTGATATAGCTCATCATCAAATACAGATTCCTTTGAATGGGCTTGCACGATTGAATCATCGTCATCTGTATTTGAAAAATCATGCTCTTTTAGCAGTGTAAAAGATTTTGGCTCTTTCAAAAAGTCTCTCCCTTTATCTGTGATACTCAACACTCCAAACGTTTCAATATCTTTACTCAGCAATCCAAAGACAGTTGCCTGCCTTAGCACGGCATTCCAAAAATGTTCATCACGGTCTTTACCAATTCCGAAGTCAGGAAGTAAGTCATGTTTATAAGATTTAATATCAGATGTATTTAAACCAGCTAAAAAAGAACAGATGTGCTTGGCTTTCTGGGTTTCCTCAAGTGATATGATGGCCTTAAGCAACATAGTGACAAACTCCTTGCCTTCCATTTTTTCTCGAGGATTTTTACAATTATCACATTTTTCATTACAATTGTTCTCGTCAAAAGTTTCACCAAAATAATGTAAAATGAATTTTCTGCGACATACGGAGGTTTCAGAATAAGATACAATTTCATTTAACAGTTGGCGACCAATCTCTTGCTCTGTAACAGGCTTACCTTGAAGGAATTTTTCAAGCTTCTCAATATCCTTATAACTGTAAAAAGCCAAACAATCACCAATGCCTCCATCTCTCCCAGCGCGCCCCGTTTCTTGGTAATAGCTTTCTAAAGATTTAGAGATATCATGGTGAATAACATAACGAACATCTGGTTTATCTATCCCCATCCCAAAAGCTATTGTGGCAACAATGACATCAGCTTCTTCCATCAAAAACATATCCTGATGACGCGCACGAACGGCTGTTTCAAGTCCCGCATGATAAGGAAGCGCATTAATTCCATTCACTTGAAGTAATTTAGCTACCTCTTCTACTTTCTTCCGACTGAGGCAATAAATGATTCCACTTTCCCCCATCCGAACCTTGATGTACTTTATAATCTGCTTTTCAACATCACGTTTGGGTCGCATTTCATAATATAAATTGTCACGATTAAAGGACGACTTAAATACTACGGCATCTAGCATGTTGAGATTCTTTTGAATATCATATTGCACCTTGGGCGTAGCAGTTGCTGTCAATGCGATAATTGGCACTTCGGAAATGGCCTCAAAAATCTGTCTCAACCTCCTGTACTCCGGCCTAAAGTCATGACCCCATTCCGAGATACAATGAGCCTCATCAATGGCAAAAAATGAAATATTTACTGAGGTTAAAAAATCAATATTTGCTTTTTTAGTTAAAGATTCAGGAGCAACATAAAGCATTTTTGTCTTTCCTTCAACGATATCAGATTTCACTTTCTGAATCTCGTTCTTACTCAATGAAGAATTCATAAAATGAGCAACACTTTCATCATTAGTCAAGTTTCGAATTGCATCTACCTGATTTTTCATCAGTGCAATAAGCGGAGATACAATAACTGAGGTGCCTGGTAACAAAAAAGAAGGAAGCTGATAACAAAGGGATTTGCCTCCTCCAGTTGGCATAATGACAAAGGTGTTCTTCCCTCCCAAAAGATTCAGTATAATTTTCTCTTGGCTTCCCTTGAATTTATCAAATCCAAAGTACTGTCTCAAAGCTCCCTTTAAATCAATTTCATTTAAAGTCGATTTGTCTGGAAAAATCTTATCCATTTATAAAATAGTAGATCATATATATTTAAATATACGAATTATTATTAGGAACAGTATTACAAAATGAGTATTGCGCTACATCGGAGGATTGATAGCAATCACCTCTTTAACTTCTGGAAGATGTTGTTTTAAAAGGGTCTCTATTCCACCCTTCAGAGTCGCCGTAGACGATGGGCACCCTGCACACGAACCCTTCATCAGCACAGTAACTTTACCATCTTTGTATCCCAGGTAGTCGATAGCCCCTCCATCATTTGCAACAGCAGGACGAACATATTGATCCAATAAAGAAGCTATTTTATGATCCAAATCGCTCGATTCAAATTCTAGCTTACTGATGTCCACCTCAGGAATTGAAGGCTCTTCATTTTCTTGACTTTTTAATAGGATTTCTTTTCCTTCAGAGATCCATTCTCTAATAAACTCTCTAAGTTGCATGGTGATAAAATCCCATGATACATTATCCGTTTTAGTGACTGTAACAAAATTTGAAGCTATAAATACACCGTCAACAAAAGGCAAGTTGAAAAGCTCTTCAGCCAATGGCGAAAATCCTATGGTGTCTTTTTTCAAATTGAAATTTGCCGATTCCCCGGAAGGCAGCAGGTATTTATTTGCCACAAACTTCATCGTTGAAGGGTTGGGCGTCAACTCTGCATATATGGTAACCGGTACTTTCATCTCAATGTTTTTTTTATAAAATTAAGAGGTTTTCATTAAAACAGATTGTACAATACCTAAAAACTATTGCTCGGGCTGATGATTTTCACCTAAAAGATCCAAAACGGTTTTTACCGGTGTGAATGTAGATATAGGAATTTCAACAAATATGGTGTTCCAGTCGTACATCGCACCATTCCACAATCCAGGCAATTCTATAAAGGAAATATCTTTTCCTTCGAACTTTTTATTGACCACAAAATAGTTGTCGTCATTTCGAAAAAATTTTAGGTCATATTTATTATCATTGAAATCAAAAAGGTCCAAAACCATCATGACAGGATTGAAATGTGTACTCAATTCCAGTTGCTCTCTTTGTCCTTTATCCTGAGAAACTTGAACCGCCTCTATAATCTGCTTGGTGACACCTCCTTCTTCTGTTCTGACAAAGAAAGGGCCTCCTCCCGCTTTTCCCTCATTGTGAACCATTCCACATACCCTCAAAGGTTTTTCCAATAGAGCTTTGATGCTTTTCGCATCATGACAAGTATCAAGCTGTTGCCCCGTAAAAAGGTGATAAACCTTGTTGAATTCCTGTAGAATCTCAAATTGAGGATTGATGTATATAGCCCTGAGTTTAGACTTGACTTCAAACAAGATGCTACATAGCAACTTCCATATATCATTTGATGTATCTGACCGATTTAAATGCTGAATATTATCAATATTCTTAACCAAAACATATTGATCCTCAAGGAGAACTAAATTTTCAATTAATGCGCCATGTCCAGCCGGTCTTCGCAATAAAGCTTCTTTGTCTGTTTTTATAAGGTTAAAGGATTGGTCAAATGCAAAAGAATCTGTTTCCTGATCTTGAAAAGAAAATTCTACTTCATAATCATGCTTAAAAAGATTATTAAGTTCCCTCAAAGAGCCTAAAAATTCTTCTTTAAAGGATTCCTGTATGGTGAAATGGTATTTTACTTTGGTTTGTAAATTTATTCCCTGTAAAAGATGCTCTTGAAAGGCGTTCAAAGATACCTTATCAATTTGATGAAAAGGAATCAGTCCTTTGGGCGATTTCAAAAACCCTCCTCGATCCCCGCCTAAAACCTCTTGAATCAAATCCTTAGATTTAATATGCCCTTTAAGCCATTTATCATACAAGAGTTTGTTTTGTTCATCAAAAAAGGCAAATTGACACAAATTATCAAGAAACAATTTGACTTTTGGATCATTTTCTAAATCTTTATCTGAAGACAACAAAAAATCAAACATCCTAGAACCTGATCCAGAGGCAGGAATAAAAAACAACAAATCTTTTTGGCACTCATCGAACAACGCGATTAATCGCGTTTGCTCGTCTGAATTCAAGGCAATAATTCCGTCATTAATAATACATGGTGCAATTATTTCTATTTTTGGACTACCGAGCTTGACCTTGTTTTTTTGCTCTTTGATTTGATCCTTAATTGGAATGGAATGCATAAAAATTTTGAATTATGAATATCGCCTTCGAATATATCAAATATCGTTTGAATGCCAAGCATTTACATGGAATTCATTCTCCATTTGTATATAACTTTATGAAAAGGGCCATGAGCATTCAAATGAACAAAGAAGAGCTAAAGGTCATTCAAGATTGTATTTCTGAGATAAAAGAAAATAAAACCCAAATAAAAGTCACAGACTATGGTGCGAAATCTAAAAAACTTAAAAAAAATAGGACCGTGAAGCAAATATTTCGAACCAGCTCCTCGTATGGTAAAAATGCTCTTCTACTCTATCGCATCAGCAATTATTTTAAACCTAAAAGAATACTTGAATTAGGAACATCTATTGGAATTGGTTCATTACATCTGCATTTGGGTGCACCTGAGGCTAAATTGACAACTATCGAAGGTTGCCCAGAAACCTATAAGATTGCAGAGAAAAATATTGGAAACCGTCCTATTGAGAGGATCAATAAAACTTTTTACGATTACATCAAAGACCTTGAAAATATTAAATACGACCTCATCTTTATAGATGGCCATCACGATGGTGCAGCCTTAAAATATTATATCCAATTGCTTGAACCACATACCCACAACGATACCATCATTATATTAGACGATATCCGATGGAGTGCTTCCATGAACGATACATGGAGTTTTCTTAAAAGGGAGAAGAAATATCATCTCAGTATGGATTTCTTTAGGATGGGTGTTCTTTCAAAAAGAACTCAGCAGCGAAAAGAAAATTTTGTTTTAAAGCTTAGAAAGTGACGAAAAGATCTTCAATAAGTTCTAAGTGACTTCCAACAGGCTCTATGATAAAAAGACCTTCATCAGATGTAAAGCCAAAAAAATCCGCATCATCAAAAAATTCCAAATCCGTATCTAAATCATTTGCAAAGGATATACCTTCAACATTTGTCCTTGCAATGGTAGCGATATCTAAATGAGGTTCCCCCATTCCCACAATCACTTCTTCTTCATCAATTACAACTATCTCTTCCATAGGCGAGGGTGGCATCTCTGGAACTGTATTTAGGTTTGAACTCAGTTCTGAACTCGACTCCTCTTCTTTAAAATCAAACTCTTCAACATCTTTTTCCTTTGAAATCGTTTCGTTATTTTGAGCGTAACGTAATTTCTTAGTGGGTTCTATCGAAACTCTATTAAATGAAAAGTAAATCGAAAAAATACAAACCAAAAGAAAGGCAAGCTGTATACCTGGCTTAGAATAAAATGGTGCTAAAGGGGGAAACAAGAATTTCAATATGCTAAAGCCTCGATCGCTGCCATGAACTTCTTTGAATTCTGAATCCAAAAGGGATTTAATAGAGTCAGAATCCATACTATACTGTTCACTTCCCATGGATTCCATTTCCCTATAAAGGTTTTTTACATTTTCAAATTCCTCTTCATTTGAACATAGCTCCATAATCCTATCTTTCTCATCCGGAGTGAGCTCATGATAGCTGGATTTATTTAATAGTTCTATATATCTGTCTTCCATAATTATTGATTGTGTATTGGATTGAATTCTTTTAGTATGCCTGCTAAAGTTTTTGTTGCATAAAACAACCTCGATTTAACTGTGCCCTCATTAATGTTGAGTGTTTCTGCTATCTCTTTCATCGAAAAGCCCTCAAAATGACGTAAAGAAAAAACACTTTTATGCTTGTCATCTAAGTTATTTAGTGCTTTGTGAAACGATTCACTAAAACTACTTTCATGGACCTTCTTCAAAGTATCTGAGTCTGACTGAATAAAATTTGTAGGTTCAAATTCATTAGAAATATGTTTTCTTACTGACATTCGTTTGTATTCGTTTTTACACATGTTACAAGCCACAGAAAAAACCCATGTACGAAATGAGCGATTCACATCAAAATAATTAGGTTTTCGTATGATTTTGGCGAACAAATCATGAACCATATCTTCACACTTTTCTTTATCTCTTGCAAGCATCTTCATAAAATAACCAAACAATACGTCAGCATAACGCTGATAAATTTCATTAAAAGCACGCTGATTACCCTTGGACATCAGCTTCATCAGCTCTTCATCAGAAAGCTGCTTGACTTGCTTTTGAAAAATCTTCATACTACTCCTTGTCTATTTTCTGCTTTGTCACCTTTTGACCCTTTATACTATTCATATACATACGCCCTTTATTGGCTTTATGATAACTTTTAAGAATGGTTTGAGTAGGTAAATAATTTTTTGAATAATTTCTACTCTCCTTGGAGTGAAAGTGATTCAAATTCTTCTTATTGAATGAATTATTCCATAATTTTTCCAAATCAGAAGCACAAAGCGGAACCTGTTTGCCTGTTCTAAAAACCAAACCAAATGGAATCAGTTGCTTTGAAATTGGACGTAAATAGTCAATAGGAAAGGTCATTGAAATTGATATACCTTTACTTGCATTCAAATCACAAAACTCCTTGAAATATTGAACATCAACAGTTTCCAGGTCAGGCAAATTAATTCCTTTTTTGAGTAACAATTCTCGATAAGATTGGCTTTTCAGCAAATCAAGAGAAATCACAAGAGTCGAATTAAACTGATTATAAACAACATATTGATTATAAAAGCATCCGAAAGAATCGTTGGTACCGTGAGTCAATAGTATTTCATTTTCAGCTGAAGACTTCAAAACATCCTCAGTGTAGGCAATGGTCTCTTGACTCAAAGATCCTGATTTAGCCAATTTGATGAGGTATTTTTTAGCCTCATTATAATCCCCTTTTGCAACAGAATTGGCTACCAAAAGTTGTTGAACAGAGGTGTTTGATGAGTCAATTTCAATAGCCTTATACAATGAATTTTGTTTCGACACATCATAGTTACCGGACAGGTAACGATAAAGATGATAATCAAAAGATTGATCATCCAACTCTTTTAAAAGTTCAAGTTCATGGTCCATCCGCTGCTGACTCTGTATAGAAGGAGAACGGCTATTGGTTTGATATTTTACTCGCTTCGTTTCTGTTTCTAACGCTTGTTTTGATTGGCTATACTGAGAGGAATAAGTATTTTTATACTTTGAATTCGTTTGTCTTGGGCTCCTGACAGGAGCAGAAAGATCCTTTTTAGATTTCAAAAACTTTTGATCAGACTCTTCTGTTTTTTTATTTTCCAGCTCAACTTCATTTAATTCAATATTGTTAAATACCGAAGGTGTGTTTTCAGGTTCTTGAGCCAACAAACTGAACATTAAAAACACCATCAAAAAAAATAAAAAATATTTCATAATTTGTTCTTATCTAATCCTGATACAACAGATTTATAGATTGGTTCATTATATGGACCTTAAATTCATCAAAAATTGACTTTTACGCAAATATTCCGGATGAAATATCGTTATTTGCTTATGCGAATCCGAATTTGTTTAATTGCCTTATGTTTCTTTAGCGTTACAATCCTTTTAAATAGTGGTTGCAAAAAGAATCAATTGACTACAAACGGTCATCTTGAATTCTCACTTGACACCCTCGTATTTGATACTGTTTTTACAACAATTGGTTCAACTACAGGGCAATTTAAACTCTACAATAGAAATTCTAAGACCATAAGGATAGATGAAGTAGAGCTGATGGGTGGAGCCAGCTCTCCATTCAGAATCAACCTCGACGGAATTTCTGGGATTTCGCATGAAGAGGTTTCGTTGGAGGCTAATGATAGCTTATTCATGTTTGTCGAAGTCACCCTAGATATCAATAGTCAAAATACACCTATGGTTATTGAAGATTCAATTCGATTTAAGACCAATGGCTTGAATCAATACATTAAACTCGCTGTGTGGGGTCAGGATGCTTATTTCTATTATCAAGACACAGTTCAAGGAACTTGGATGGCAGACAAACCACATGTGATTTATGGTTATGCATTAGTCGATTCATCTAAAACACTAACTATTGAGGCCGGAACTCAGGTCCATTTGCACAAAAACGCTATCCTCTACATCTACAAAGGAAGTCTCTATGTGAATGGTTTCTTAGACAACGAAGTTGTCTTTCAAGGTGATAGACTTGAAGCCCTGTATGATGATGTTCCTGGACAATATTATGGCATCTACTTTAATCAGGCCAAAGCATCCTCAATTGAATATGCCATTATTAAAAATGGGACATCCGGCATACACATGTATTCTTCCGGAGTAGACCCTTCGAACTATGCTCTAAGTATAAAGAATACTAAGATCTTTAACCATGCTAGCTACGGTATGTTTTTGTATGACGAAGCATCGGTAAAAGGAGAGAATCTCATGGTGAGTCGAAATGGCTTTCATTCATTACTCGTTTTAAAAGGAGCAAAATTCAATTTTAATCATTGTAATTTTTTAGGATATGGATCTGCACAATCACCAGCCATAGGGATTAGAAACCATTTTAATGATCCTAATCAAACATCCATAATATCAGAAGGAGTCATCTATAATAGCATCATAGGCGGAAGTCTTGAAACGGAAATTATTCTGGACACCATTGTTGATTTTCCTGGGCAGCTAAGCTTTGACATACAGCATTGCTTTATTCAAGCCGAAGAGGTGTACAATGACCCTTTCTATCAAAACAATATATGGAGAATAGAATTAGACAGCGCCTTTGATCCTTTATTCAATTCAGTTTCGGATATGGATTATGGATTTTCAGATCAATCCCCACTGCAAGGCAATGGATTTGCTAGTTCCGTTCTTTTTGATATCATGGGTAACCTGAGGAACAACCCTCCTGACATCGGAGCCATAGAACAGAATTAATAAAAAAAGGCGCACTAGGCGCCTTTTAAATATGACTTGTTGTAAAGTTAAACGCTAGCATTCATGCTGTCCAATACGCCCATCACACTTCTAACAGCTTCAACAGACTCGTCCAACAATTCTTTCTCTGAATCATTTAGTTTCAGCTCAATGATTTTTTCAATACCGTTTTTACCCAAAACAACAGGGACACCTAAATAAATGTCGTTCAGTCCATATTCCCCCTGTAACCAAGCACATACAGGAAATATTCTTTTCTGATCACGAACGATAGCTTCAACCATTTGAGCTGCAGATGCACCAGGTGCATACCACGCTGAAGTTCCAAGAAGCTTTACGATTTCACCACCACCAAACTTTGTTCGTTCGATGATTTCATTCAGCTTATCTTTTTCAATCAACTCGGTTACAGGAATTCCACCAACAGTTGTATATCTTGGAAGGGGAACCATGG
>MDTD01045979.1_pt1 | contig 11269 bp, 9 predicted proteins | sample 811221 | NCBI WGS metagenome assembly MDTD01 (sample SAMN05326646, study PRJNA326480) | marine metagenome | isolation source: seawater | place: Pacific Ocean: South West | collected 2011
CAGATCTATTCCCTTAATAATTCTAAGTGGATATTTCGACATTATTAATATGACAAATACTTCATACATTCCTGGATTTATAAATCTATTTGGCATTTTATCCCTTGATTCATATTTAAAACAGCACAATTTTTTTATATCAAATAATATTCTTAATAGAGTTTTTAGATTCATATTAATTTTGACTCCAGTACTCATTTTTCAATTTTTTTATTTAAATGTTCACATTTTGTTTGGTCTTTTGTTAACTTTTGTTTTACTTTATCAATCTCAAAAAAATGAATTTAATTCGGTCGTTTATGTTATTGCGTTGTCTGTGTTCTTTATATTGCGCTATGAGGCCTTAATGTTGTACTTATTATTTTCTTTCTTTTTTAGCAAAGACAATTTATATAAGAATCAAACAATCTTTAAAAATATTTTTATAAGTAATATAATCTTGTCCATCACTTGGGTTGAAATATTCAGTAACACCAGTACTAACACACGAGGGATAGGCCAAGTTCCCGAGTCTTTTATATCAATATTGATTTATCAATTTGTGTTTTTTGTCGTTTATTATTTTCTGATTTATAAGTTAGACAATGTTTATATTTATAGAACTTTAGAATTTACTTTTGTTCTGTTAGTTGGTTTGCTTTTATATCTTATTGGAGATCATGTGACTATATTAAACATGTTTAATCCAAGTGGTATTTGGAGTATTACTCCTTTAATTTTTGTGGCCATAATATTTCTTAATATCTTTAAAGATTTTTATAATATAAAAATTTCTGCAATGCTCTTTATTTGGATATTTATTGCATTCGTACAAACACCACAGCTATTCAGTGGATTAGATAATTTAATTACAGACCAAATTTTCTATTTTCTTAATGATTTTTTTGGTACTCATAATGATAATGAGTCAATTTGTAGGGATTTTTCAAAATTATCAGCATGTCAACGAACTGTTATACAAGTTTTAATTCCTATTTACTATTACACACAATATAACCTACTTAAAATCACAACAGCGTACTCCTAAATGTATTTTGTTATTAGAGCTTTAAAAACGATTTAGCATAATCTAAATTATTATTATATTTTTAAGAATTCAATTTCAGTCAGGGTTTTTTGCATTATATTTATTTAAAAAGTTAGTGAATTACCTATACTTACTTTGTGAGAAAAACTGTTTATGTAGGAATGGCAGCTGATGTAATACATCCAGGACATATAAATGTTTTAAAAAAGGCAAATGAACTAGGCAAAGTGACAGTCGGCCTCCTTTCAGATGAAGCTATAGCAAGTTACAAAAGAGTTCCATATATGAGTTGGAAAGATAGAAAACAGGTTGTTGAAAGCTTATCCTATGTAGAAGAAGTTGTTTTACAAAAAACTCTAGATTATGGTGACAATATTTTGAGCTTGAAACCAGATATTTTAGTTCATGGTGATGATTGGAAAAAAGGGGTACAAAAAGATACTAGAGCTAAAGTTATTGAATATTTAAGTAGTTATGGTGGAGAACTTGTAGAAGTTCCATACACAGTTGGTATATCATCAACTAAAATCCAAAATGAAATTAAAAGAAATGGAATTACTGCAGACGAAAGAAGAAGTTCTTTAAAAAAACTTCTAGACGTAAAAGATTACTTAACTTTTTTAGATTTACACACGCCTCTAAGTGGAATAGTTATTGAAAATGTTAAGTTAACAGATAAAGAAAATAAAATAGTAGAGTTTGATGGAATGTGGGCAAGTAGCTTAACCGACTCTACATCACGAGGAAAACCAGACATTGAGGCTGTAGATTTTTCTTCAAGAGCGATTACATTAAATGAAGTTTTTGAAGTTACTACAAAACCTGTAATTTATGATGCAGACACAGGCGGAAAAACAGAACATTTTACTTTTACTGTAAAAAACCTTGAGAGAATAGGAGTTTCTGCAGTTGTAATAGAAGACAAAGTTGGACTAAAACGAAATTCTTTACACGGAACTAATGTAGAGCAGTTTCAAGAAGATCCAGATAAGTTTTGTGAAAAAATTAAAACTGGTAAGGAAGCACAAGCATCTGAAGACTTTATGATTATTGCAAGAATAGAGAGCTTAATACTTGATAAAGGCATGGATGACGCAAAGAGTAGGGCAGAAAAATACTTGGATGCAGGTGCCGATGGAATTTTAATCCACAGCAGAAAAGAAGACGGCCTAGAGATCGAAGAATTTTCAAAATACTATAGAAAATTATTAAAAAATAGACCTCTAATAGTTGTTCCAACATCCTACAATTCCTATACAGAAGAACAGCTAGTTAGCAATGGTGCTGATATTATTATTTACGCAAATCACTTATTACGAGCTTCGTACCCTGCAATGGTAAATGCAGCAAAAAGCATTTTAAAAAATCAAAGAAGTAAAGAAGCTGACGATAATCTAATCTCAATTAAAGAAATTCTCAACCTTATTCCAGGAACATAAATGAATGCTGAAACCTTTGTTTCTAAGTTATCTGAAATAAATATAAACAATTTTTATGGAGTACCAGATTCCTTAATGTCAAGTTTAAGTAAGTATCTTGAAATCAATGATAATGACAGATATGATCATAAAATTCTTCATAACGAAGGAGGTGCAGTTGGAGTAGCGATTGGTAAATATGTATCAAAAGGTGAAATTTCCGCTGTTTATTTGCAAAATTCAGGATTAGGAAATGTCATCAATCCTATTACTTCGCTGACTAATAAAGAAGTTTTTTCAATCCCAACTCTATATGTTATTGGATGGAGAGGAAAACCAGATTCTGAAGATGAACCGCAACACAAAATGCAAGGAAGAATCACAATAGACCTATTAAAACTTCTTGAAATAAATTTTCTTATTCTAGAAAACGATGAAGACTTAGATTTAAAAATAATTGAAGAACATTTACTTAACAAAAAGTCTTTTGCATTACTGGTTACAAAAAACTTTTTTGATAAAGATTCTAGAGATTTTCCAAAAAATCAAAACGAATTATATCGAAATAAAGTATTAGAAAAAATATACAGTTCATATGAGAATTCACTCTTTATATCAACAACAGGGAAAACATCAAGAGAACTTTATGAAATATCTAAAGAAGATAATTTTAAGAATTCATTTTTTACAGTAGGTGGGATGGGCCATTCAAGTTCAATAGCTCTTGGTATTGCCGAAAGTAATCAGGATAAACAAATAATCTGTCTTGATGGTGATGGTTCGTTGCTTATGCATATGGGTGCAATTTCAATAATTGGTAACAGCCCAATTACAAACTTTCACTATGTTTTATTAAATAATTTTGCACATGAATCTGTTGGGGGACAGCCGACAATTTCAAATAAAATCAACTTTGAAAAACTTTCAAGCGCCAATAATTTTGATGAATTTATATCAATAAAATCTTATGTGGATTTAGAAAAATACTTAAAGAATTTAAAGGAATACATTGGAAAAAAAATATTTATTGAAATATTTGTTGAAATTCATTCGGACAAAAATCTACCGAGACCAGATTTAAAACCTTCAGAATACATTTCAATGTTTAATATTTAAAATTTATGAAAAATTTAATACTGCTATCTAACGGTGGGAAAAATAGAAATTATGAAGAATATATTTATAGTAAATTTTTATTGGATAAAAAATTAACAAAAGAAATCACAGTAGACAACTATCCGGATTCTCAAAAATTATTAAAATTAATTAATCAATTATCAAAAATTTATTTTGATAATATCTACGCAATTGGAGGAGGTAGTGTACTTGATATTGCGAAAGTCCTTTCAGTTTTTTTGCCTATTGCAAATGACCACAAGATACAAAATTTACTTGAAGAGGACTTGGATCTTTATAGTAAAAAAAAGATTTACCTAACAGCAATTCCTACTACTTCTGGAACTGGTGCAGAAGTAACTCAATTTGCCACAATTTGGGATAATGTAAATCTCAAAAAATATTCAGTTGATCACCCCAGTCTTTTACCAAACGAATACATACTTGATTCAGCATTTTTAAAAACACTTTCATACGAAAATTTTCTTTTTCCAGTACTAGATTGTATTTCTCATACCTTAGAATCTATTTGGAATATCAATAGAAATAGTTCATCACTGGAATGTAGTGAAAAAGCTTTAAAGATCATTAGCAAAGAAATCATAAATTTAAATCCTGACAATTATTTAAGAATGAATTTTAATGATTTATTACTTGCCAGTAATTTAGCAGGCCAAGCAATCAACACAACCAGAACTTCAATCGCCCATGCAATATCTTATGAATATACGATTAAACTTGGTGTTCCACATGGACTTGCCTGTAGCTTTACAATTCCAAAAATACATAATTATATTAATACAGAGGTTAATGATGAAATTTACAATAATTATTCAAACTATATATCCCCAATAGTCAGTCATTTAAATAAATTAAACCTTTCAAGTATGATTAATAATTATAAAAAAATCTCCACAAGCTCCGTCAGCCTTTCATCGCTTAATACCTCAAGACTCGATACATTTTTAGTAACACCCTCACACAAGATGATAGAAAGTTTTGCTGGTGAATATTAAAAATAAGAGCATTCTAGTTTTTTTTAAATCTGAGATTGAAAGAGATAAAAAAATTGGTCACCCTTCTTATTATTTAATCTATAGACCTATATCTTTTTTATTTACTACACTATTTATTTTTCTGAATATACGGGCCAATCAAGTTACATTCTTTAGATTAATTTTCTTGTTTTTTACATATGCATACTGTACAAGAGTTGAAACAAATTATTTTAGTGTAATATTTATCAACCTATTGTTTGTAAAGATATTAGATTTTTCTGACGGATCTCTTTCAAGGTATTTCAATCAGGTATCAACTAAGGGAAAATTGTTTGAAAACTTAGTTGATTATCTTTCATATTTATATCCGATGACTATTTACTTGTATTATTTGAGAGTAAATAATTATTTCTATAATTCTGAAATTGATTTTCTTATAACTTTGTTTCTTATATTTTCTTATTACTTTCCTATTTATTTAAATAATAGAATTCTCTTTTTAAGAGAAACATTCTTAAATAATCCCAAAACAGCTTATCAAAATAATGATGAAAAAAACAACAAAAATATAAGAAAGGCTTATGAAATTATCCATAGCCTCACTTTGATGTTTATATATGTATTGTTTAACTTTCAGTTATTCCAATATGCCTTAATATATTTATTTTTATTAAGATTATTTCCATTCTTAAACGCTCTAAATATATACAGAAAATTTTAACTAAGAACTTTTTATTCTGTAGTCAATCATCTTCTCAACTATTTTTTCTAAATCATGTTTAGGCGTCCAATCAAAATCTTTTTTTGCTAGCTGATTGCTTCCTTTTATTCCTAGAAGGTCTATTTTTCTAAAATTTTTAGATTCTGAAATGATGAATGGCTTACCATTAACTTTGCTAATAAAGCTTATATTCTTTTTATGTAATTCAATTTCAAAATCAATGTTTAAGTAATTTAATGAACTAACGATAAACTGCTTTAAAGAAACTAGTTTATTCGAAGAAATAATATATTTGTTATTGGGAGTTTCAGAATTAAACATACTCATTAAGTTCATATAATCTTCAGCATGTCCAATATCTCTCTCAATGTTAATATTTCCTATATGCAGAATTTTTCTATTTCCATTTTTATAATCCCAAAGAAAATGAACAATTTTTTGAGTAAAGAAGTTACTTCTTCTAAATTCTGACTCATGACTAAACATTATTCCAATTGTAAAGTTTTCTATTTCCATGCTTTCTAACTGTTCTTGAATATAAAACTTTGATTTAGCATAAGTACTTAGTGGTTTTGCAAGGGTTAATTCATTTACTGTCTTATTTTTATATCCCTCATAAATTGTTGAAGATGAAGGAAAAATAAATCTAGTCTTTTCAGAAAATTGTTTAACTGAATTTATTAGATTCATTGAACTTCTTATATTTGAATCTTTAGTTAATTCTTTATAAAAGAAACTTTTTTCCACACTTGTTTGGGCTCCGAGGTGAAATAGACTGTCTGGCTTATAATTTTTAATTAGATCCTCAACTTTTTTACTATCTAATAAATCAATTTCTTCGAACTTTATTTTTTCATAAATTCCTAATTCTTTTAATCTAAATGTGATTTGTTCTGATTTTTTTTTGGGCCTTAGTAAACCAATAATGTTCTGTCCTTCACCTATTAGTTTTTTAGCCAAGAAAGCTCCGTCTTGTCCAGTGATTCCTGAAATAATTGTATTATTACGTTTTAGCAATTTTAGCCACATAGTTTAATGCTTCAGAAAAACCAGTAAAATTATTTAAATGTCCCTGCCAAACCTCTAATACTTTAATCTGATCTAGTAGTAAAATATTTTTTAAGTTTTCAAGCTGGCCTTTTCCAAATTCAACTCCCTCTCCGTCTTCTCCAATAGAATCGGAGACATGTAAATGTTTAGAAAAATCGATTAAATTTTTATACCATAATTTCCAGTCTTCATGGGATGAATTTGCTGACATAATTAAATGTGCAACATCTAAACAAATATAAATTTTATGAAGATTTATTAATTCAATATCTTCATAATCAGAAAAGACTTCAGTGTCGAAGGATCCACCAAAATACCAAGCTTTCTTTGGAAGCCATTGAGGCAAATAATTAATGTCGTCTTTCTTGTATCTCTTTATTAATTTTTCAAGATTTATGTAGAACTCCTCTTTATTTTGATATGAATTTACACCTATACTTGAAACAAGTACGAAATTCTCGGTATCACTTTTAACATTTTGATAAAAATCAATTACTTTCTCAATCATTTGAATAGATTCAGTCTTTGTTTTTTTATTTTGTGAAAATGGATCAAATAAAGTATGTTTGTTTAGATAGTCTGGTAAATGTATAGTTATTTTCTTATTTTCAAAAAGTTTTGTGTTTTTATATTCATCTAACATAGAAACCTCTTTGTATGAAAGGTGGAGTTCAAAATTGTTTAAATTAAACTTGTTTAAAATCATTTCTAAATCATGAAATCTAACGGGTAAAGATGTCTGCATTTCATTTAATAAATTCCAATTATTTTCATTTACTCTAACTTCTTTCTTAAAATGTGAAGAAGTCAAGACATCACCTTTTCTGATTGGAAGGGTTAGTATTTTTTTTGAAATAGAATCCCATTGACTTAAAGACAAACCAATTCTAGGTGCTTTGACTTCAAAGTCTTCAAAAACAACAGTTTGATTTGCTTCAATATTATTTTTGGCATAAAGAGAAGTTCCTAGGTTTTGCATATTTAAAATTTCTCCCTGGTTAACGGGTTTACTAGAATTACCCATTACATTTTGATAATTGTTTAATAAATGCATAATTTTCTTCAACTCATCAGGATCAGAACTAGTCGAATCATCAAGGCCATCACCATATTTATCTAATGTAATATGTCTCTCTACAATATTTGCACCTAGATAACCAGCTATAACTGGAATTTCGTAATTTTTATCATGGCTTGAGTACCCAACAGTTATGTTTTTAATTTTTTTTAATTCACTAAGTACAGATAAATTTTGTGACCCTATTTCAGCTGGGTAGTTTGATGTACACAATAGATAGGCTGGATTATTTATAAATTTATATTTATTAATATTTTTCATAATTTGTTTTAGACTATGACCACCTGTTGACATAATTATTTGTTTATTTTGATTGCTTACGGACTTAATCAAATCATAATTGGAAAATTCAGCAGATGGAATTTTGAAGAAATCATAATCTTTGTCGATTTCAACAATTTCTTCAAAATCTATTATATTAAAAAAACTAATTCCAACTTTGAGTCCCTTATCATGAGCATATTTTTTTAAGACTTTTAACTTTGCTAGAGACAAGTAAGATCTTTTTATTTCATCTAATATCATTTCATCTCCAATTTCATTCGAAGATTTGTAAAATTTATCAATATTTCTATATTGAAATTTTATTGCCCAACAATTATTTTCTGATGAGATATCTATAAGTTCTTTTGCAATTTCCATAGAACCTTTGTGATTGATACCTATTTCAGAAATAAATTTAATATTATTTTTCATCATGTTTAAGTACTTCGTCAGTCTATTTTAACTGATACAGACCTCTTCACATTTTTTTTAAACTTAAATCCATTGACCATAAAACCCATTTCGTCAAGTCTGCTATGAACAAGGTTTTCATCAAAATACTTTGTACTTTTTTGCCATATTTTATATTGAGATTTAAATTTCCTAAATGAAAAATCTTCAGGTATTCCAAGAAAATAAAGTATTTTTTTTAGCAAATTAATAATCCAGTTACTTTTGATAATATTATATTTTTCCAAAACCTTAAAATCGATATCTCTAGATTCTTCTAAACATATATTTATATTTTCAGCAATAGTTCGAGAGCTGCTTCCGTAATGATGAATTAACCTGTCTACAATATTTTTACATTCGTGCAATTTTAAATTTAACTCATTATCTTTTTTATTTTCTATGATTTCTTTAAGATCTTGAATGCTGTTGCAATTAAAACTTATATTTTCTACTAATTCTATTTTGAATGGATTTTCAAGAAATTTTAGATTTATTGGCATCACATCACTTAGTAAACTTTCAAAAGATGTTGTTGACGAACTGTGAAAAACATACTTTGCATTTTTTAGAGACTTAATGAGTGTTTGATTATGTGTAATTATCAAATTTTTATAATTTGAAAAATTTTCGTAATACACTTCTGAATTTTCAAATGGATGTATTTTTAATTCGAAGAAATTATCGGGATACTTTTGTAGTAATTCTTTAAATGTATTTATAAATAAATTAAAACTAAATTTGTGTTTATTTTGCAAGTCTCTTACGTAATCTTCATTGCCGCCAGAAGCTAACCAGGACTTAATCTCTTGTTCTGGACTCAAAAGTCTTGGATTTGCAAGAGTGAAACTTGTTAAAAATAAAAATTTGCTTTTGTTAGTTTGTTTGCTTATTTTTTGATTATTAATGTAATAAGTGTCATATTTTGGATGTCCGGTTATGATTTTCTTAGCTTTTGGAAACCATCCATTTTTTTCGGCATATTCATATATTTCATTATTCCAAAAAAATACTTGATCAACACTTTCTCTTAACGATAGATTTTTTGTCAATCTAAGACTTTCAAATTTTTCAAAATCAATAAAAGCACCACCTTCTTGGTCTAGTAAACCCAGTTTTATACCAGCTTCAGCATAACCAGAGGCGTAAAACTCATTTTGTTTTCTTAAGTAATTCAACAGTATATAATCAGGCTTAATTTTTTTGATTTCCAAATGTTGAATTCTAAGAGGTACCAGAAATGGCTCAATTCCAATTTTTTTTAATTCTATTGATAATAAAGATAATGGACCTAAATCTCTGATGACGTCATCAACAATAATGGCTACTTTTTTCATGTTTTCTATATTATTGTGAAATATAAAAATTAACATGATTATTATGACAAAAAAATACTTCATTATTCCTGCTCGAAAAGGTAGTAAAGGCATAAAAGATAAGAATATTTCAAACCTTGGCGGCCACCCTCTTTTTGTTTGGTCTTTAATTCATGCAAAATATATGTTGTCCAAAGGAGATGAAATCATTTTTTCTTCTGATAGTGATGAGTATTTGGAGATAGCATCTGATTACACATCAAAATTGATAAAAAGAGACAAAACACTGTCTGATGACAATGCAAGTACAGAATCGGTAATGATTGACTCTTTAAGAAATTTTCTTCTAGCTGATACGGATGACATAATACTCCTGCAACCTACAAGTCCATTTAGATATAAAGATACTTTAAATAAATTTTTAGCAATTATTGAATCTGGTTCTGAATCAACATTGACAGTCAAAGAAACGCATCCATTTGTTTGGGAAGAGTCTGAGAATGGTCTTTATAAAAAGTTATTTTCCGAAAGGCTACCAAGACAGATTGCAAATCCAACATATATTGAAACAGGATCGATATACCACGTAAAATCTGAATTCTTTGGTAAACACAAAATACGTAACAAAGAATACTCGAATATATTAATTACAGAAGAAATAGAAAACATAGATATTGACTCCTACATTGATTTAGAATTATCAAAAGTATATGTTGAGGACTATAAAAGTGAATGGAGTGACTTCAATATTTAATATTTTTCCAGCTGAAATTTAAAGTCCTTAAATTTCTATAAAGCAAAAAAGTTGCCAATAATCTAATAACAAATAAGTAATAAATTATAAATTGTTGTATTCCAATTATTGCCAAAAAGCTTGAAAATACAAGATGCATTTGTGCGAAAAATGTAAAGACTCTGTGAAACAATGCTCTGTTTTTATTTTTTTTAAAAAATTGATGGCTTTTATCAATTGAATCTGAATTACTTGACCCATCTTTACTAACTACTTGCCTACCAATAAACGTTAATCCATCTACACTCACTGGTTTAAAAGCTCTATGCCTCATCCCATAAAATGCAGAAAAAGAAAAAGAAAACATTACAAAAATAGTAATTAATAATTCAAATTTAAGTTCTAACAAATTTACACCATCTTGGTTATTCAAAATTGGAAGATAAAAATATACCAATGGTATTAAAAAATCAAATAATCCATCAATAAATTTTCCATAAAGTGATTCAGTTTTGTAAAATCTTGCAAGGTTTCCATCAACAAAGTCAAGAATTTGACAAAATAAAGCTGCCAATAAAATAAATACAAAATATTTTGAATTAATAAATGCTGAGAATATAAAGAGAAACAAAACAAAAAAAGCTCTGAAATAAGTTATTGTATTTGGCTTTATATTTAAGAATGCAAAAGGTATGGCAATATATATTGATAAGGGTCTGAAAAAATATTTATGTGCGTATTTAGAATTTGGTCCAGAATCGAGTTCTAAATTTTTTTTCATAAATTGGTAAATGTCTGGTATTTTCATGAAATTGATTATAGTATTTCAGAAGGGGACTTTTAATGAATTATGACAAATACTATAAAAAATGTAAAAAAAATTATAAAGGCAAGATAAAAGATACAGATTTTTATAATAATCCAGTAAGAGTAATTCCAAAAACTTATTTTTCAGAACAATATTTTTCAACAATAGATGAAGTTTCAAAAAAAATAAAAAACTATTTTGATAATTTAGAAGATGAAGAAATCATGGTCTATCACAATAATATATGGGAATTTGAAGATGACTTAAATATTATTTCTAAAGAATTAGTA
>MDTD01125578.1_pt1 | contig 11269 bp, 9 predicted proteins | sample 811221 | NCBI WGS metagenome assembly MDTD01 (sample SAMN05326646, study PRJNA326480) | marine metagenome | isolation source: seawater | place: Pacific Ocean: South West | collected 2011
AATTGTAGATCAAGAACTTAGAGGTGCAATAATTATTTGTGAAAAGCTAACTCAAAAGCCAGATGGATCATTCGTGAGCTATATTGCTATTGAACTTAGTGGAGATCAAATTGCTCAAGCTTATAATGAGAGATTGTCAAATGATGAAAGGATCATGGCTGAGTTCAACTACGAAAACTTCAAAAAGACGTTTGAAGAAGAAATGAGCAAGCAACGTTAAGCTTTTATTTCTTGAAGCCATGCAAGTAACATAGCACGGCCATCAGGAGTCAAAATAGATTCTGGATGGAATTGAAAACCTCTAATGGGTAGGGTTCGGTGGCTAATAGCCATTATCATACCCTCCTCGTTAGAGGTTTCAATTTTCAACACATCTGGTAAGGTCTTATCATTTGCAACCCAACTGTGATAATGCCCAACAGCACACGGAAACTCAATGTTCGAGAACACTCCTTGAGCATCTCTTTCTCCAATCCAAACCATTTGAGTCACACGACCGTGCAAGACTTCTTCTAAGTTGTCTAGCTCACCACCAAAATACACTACAATAGCTTGCAGTCCAAGGCAAATTCCTAATATTGGCTTCCCCTCTTTAACACTGATGTCTAATATTTCCATTAGCATCTCAGCTTTTTCTGGTTTTCCCGGTCCTGGCGACAAAACAACCGCATCGTACCCCTTTACAAGTTTGGGAATCTCATTAAATAATGGTAACTGTTTAGCTGTTTTTACCTCAACCACAACGCTTTTGTCTACCCTCTCAATTTCGTGAGCCAGGTTCCAAGTAAAGGAATCGTGATTGTCAAATAAAAGAATACGCACTGATATTTATTTTTGGAATGTCAAAGGTATTTACTCTAATTCAAATTCAATGTCTAATCACATTCATTCAAACGACGCAGCAAAACCAGTTGCAGCATATTCACAAGCAGTAAGAGCTGGAGATTTACTTTTCGTAAGTGGTTGTATACCTATTAATCCAATAACTGGTGATTTGGTTTCTGATACAATTGAAGCAGCAACGGCGCAAAGCCTAGCTAATGTTAAAAATATTTTAGTAGGTGCAGGTCTTGACCTAAAAAACATAGTTAAAGCTTCAGTTTTTATGATTGATTCTGATGATTACTATGGAATGAATAATAAATATGCAGAAATAATGCCTCAACCTTATCCTGCTAGAGAAGCAATATTTATCAAAGGTTTACCAAAGGGCGCAAGAGTGGAAATTAGTGTGATTGCACAATATCTTAAAAAAACTTTTTAATATTAAAATAGTAATTGTCCATTAGAACCACGAGCTTCTAACTTGATATCCTTAAGCAACGGTGCCTTAATATTAATCTTTAATGCAAAGCTCTTTCTATAACCATTAGGAATCCAGTTAAATGAGAACTCCCAGCAATGTAGATCCAAATTCAAATTGATTTGAGTTGGAGTGAATTCCTTCAAGACTAAATCGTAACCAGTTTGTAAATCTATCTTTAATTTCGAAAATAGATGAATATCACCATTGAATGCAACACCATGCGTGATGGCAGTTGTATCAGCCTGTATATCTGAATTCCAGTTTCTGCCAATGTTCATGGTGTAATCAATTTTTCCATTCCATGAAACCTTTTTGTCCTTGCCACCATTAAATCTTGTTCCAACTGCTCCATTTGCTCTAACCAATCTTAACAAACCGTTTCCTTGTTGGACAAGATATTCATTAATCACTACACCAGATGTATTCCTTCCATATGCTGATTGTGTAGCATTAAAATTTAAGTTTATTTTGTTGAACAGACTTGTAAAACCTGATGTAGAGATGTTGGCTAATTGAAACTCATCAGCCAAAAAATTATATCCGGTTGACGTGGTTAAACTTTCAAGAATCTTAATCTTTTTAATATCACCTGTTTGATTGTCTTTAACCTTTGCTTCTATGTTATGATTTAAGGAGAAATTCATAGACCCCGACTCTCTAACATCAACAGGAGTAAATCTACTTTCCACCCATGGGTTCCACTCGTATACCTGTTCATTGAAAATAATTGAAGTCTCTCTTGTTCTTGCGGGCGTATAACTTGCAGAAATTGTTGGAGTAATTACATGCCTAATCGCATTAATTCTTTTTTCTTTAAAAGTAAACATCCCATAAATACGAGTATTAGCACTAAGTGATGTACTAAAATTTCGCGCACCAAATAATCCTGAATTAGTTCTTTCTTGAAGAGTATCCGTTAAAGCATTGTAGAAGATATCTTTTTGATTAAACCCTGTAAACTCATCGTATTTCAATGTTGGAGATAAAGTTAAAAACCCAAAGTTTTTACTAGATGTAACAGTCACATTGTGCTTGAATCCATTCTCAAGATTTAATTCTTCAAAATCCATGGAAGATATTGCCGTATCACTAATCTCACACAAGTTTTCAAACCTTGTATTATAGCTAATATTTATATCATCCAATAGCTTAAACCTTCCCTTGTCCATACCTAAAAGATCACTGATTGTTCTTCTATTCATATTTAGTGTAACAGAAGGAAGCGTCAAAGTTACCAGACCTGTAAGTGAGTTTTGTGAATGACGTGCTGAGGATGTTAAAGAAAATGGTGAACGAGGACTGTTATAACTCCATTGAATACTTGATTGGAATGTGTTTGTTAAATACTCTTCTAGTGAAGAGTTTAGATTTTGCTGAAAATTTCCGGTAGATCCAAAATTAATACTAGCATTAAAACGTTGGTTTGGCTTTGACTTTGAATCCTTAGTATGATCCCATCTAACGAAAAAGTTATTTATGACGCTATACCCTGGCAAATTTTTTAATCCTGCAACTTGTCTATTGTAGCTGAGCTCAAAATTGCCAGACGATTTATATCTGTAATTGTACTGGCTAACATTTCTAATTGCCCAACTGCCACCGGAGTATATATCAGCCATTAATCTAGTATCCCAATGCTGACCTATTGGAATATAATAGCCCAAATCCATTAAGAAAAATCCCAATTGTCCTGCATCTCCATAGCTCGGCAATAAGATTCCATGAGATCTCTCGTCTCTCTTAATTGGGAACCATGCAAAAGGTAAAGCTAGGGGCGTTGGAATCTTTCTGAATTTCATATAAAGAGGCCCGCTAACTACTTTATCATTTGGAATCAAAACGGCCTTACGCAAATGAAAATGGTAGTGGGGGTTTTCTGCATCGCAAGTAGTAAACTTACCATTACTAATATGTATTTCATCGGAAGGGTGGCGTTTGCTTTGGCCCGCGTGAAAAACAAGCTCTCCCTCTTGAGTTAAAGCTTGTTTACTAAATCCTTTTTGGGTTCTTAGATTGTAACAAACCTCATCTTGAGTAAAACTCGAGCCAGCTTGAGTAAAAACTGGGCGTCCTATCCAATTTTCTAGACTATCCTTCGTACCATATGCACATAGTTCACGCTTCTTGGTGTTGTAAATCACCTTATTAGCTGTTAGCCGTATATCATCTGATATTAAATCTACGTCACCGTAAAAAGTTACAATTTTATCGGAAAGATTTATTATCATACTATCCCTTGCAGAGTAATTTACCCCGTCATACTCTCCTTCTTGGGTTTGAGCTTTTGTAGAACTGCTTTTCAACAGAAGAAGTAGGAAAAGGAAGTATGGAAGCTTCCTAAGCGTATTGTGAGCAGAATTATTTTTGAAAGATAACATGAAGTCTTTTCTACAACGTCCAAAGCTAGCAAAACATGGAGTGCTAGCACTAGCAATGGTCGTGGTTTTCGCAACTGCAGCGTTTACACCACTTGAACCTGCAATGATCATAGTAATTGATGCTGGCCATGGCGGAAAAGATCCTGGCAATTTAGGTACTGGAAGATACAAGGTTAGCGAAAAGGACATTACTCTTGACGTTACGAAGAAACTAGCTGGTTATATAAAAAAAAACATGACAGATGTAAAAGTCATACTTACTAGAGATGATGATTCATTTCCTAAACTCGATACCCGAGTAAAAATTGCCAATGAAGCATCTGCAGATTTATTTATTTCAATTCATTGTGATGCATTCAGCTCTAAAAACGCTTGGGGATGTGGAACATATGTGATGGGAATGCATAAAACTCAGGAGAGTTTGAGGGTTGCAATGCAAGAAAATGCAAGTATTTACAAAGAAGATAATTATACTGAAACATATAAAGGATTTGACCCAAGTGATCCTGACACCTATATCGCTTTAGCCTTAAGGCAAAATATATACTTAGACAAAAGTCTAGAATTGGGATCTATAATACAGAGTCAATTTAGGGACAGAGTTGGAAGAAGAGACAGAGGTGTCAAACAGGCTGGTTATTATGTAATCTCTTACACCTCTATGCCAAGTGTCTTGGTGGAATTAGGATTCTTAACAAATAATGAAGAAGAAGATTTCCTGATTAGTGATGATGGACAAAGTTATATGGCCTCCGCAATTTATAGAGCTATTAGAGATTACCGACATAAGCAAGCACCTATTCAAATCGAAGAACAAGAGGGACTAGACCTTACTACTGAGCCAGAAAGTGTTGAAACTGAGAATGATCAAATAACATTTAAAGTACAAATAGCATCTTCACCCGTTAAACTTAAAAAAACAGACCCTATTTTTCGGGATCATCAGGAAGTAGACATGTATATTAGCAATAGACAATACAAATACACAATAGGTAACTTCAAGACTATTGATGAAGCACACAAAAAAAAGCGTTCATTAAGAACCAAGGGATTCAAAGGAGCGTTTGTTGCAGCATTCAAAAAAGGAGAAAGAATTCCAATGTCTGAAGTTCCAAAATAATTAACCTAGTGAATAAAGTCTCACAAGAATTCAAAATAGGCACCCTCATGATCGTAGGTGCAGTGATGCTATTCTTTGGGGTTAATTATCTCAAAGGTTTTAACCCTCTTGCTAAACAGGATCACTTGTATGCCGTTTATGATAAAATTGAAGGATTGGCAGTGTCAAACCCCGTACTAGTAAATGGATTTAAAGTTGGGCAAGTAACAAGTATCGAGTTTCACAACTCAGGTGATGGAAAACTTTTGGTTGAGTTTACCGTAGAACAAAGCGAACTAGATATACCAATTAATTCTGTTGCACAAATTTTTTCATCAGACCTTTTTGGCTCTAAAGCAATAGAATTACTCAAAGGAGATTCAACAGTATTTGCTTTAAATGGAGACACTCTAATAGCAAGCAATCAAGAAGATATTACAGAGGCAGTGAGAAAGGAATTAGCACCACTTAGGGCAAAAACAGATCAACTTATTGCAGGTGTTGATGAGATTATAACAAACATGAACAAGGTCTTTAAGGATGATGCGACATTAGGTCTTCCTTCGACCTTTGAAAGTATTAATAGAACATTTAATACTCTTGAAAATACTGCGATCCAATTAGATTCATTGATCATAGAGAATAGAACTGTTTTGAATAGCGTTATGACCAACTTAGATGGTCTTGCAGAAAATCTCAATGATAATAACGATGCGATTTCTAATATAATTAAAAACTTCTCACTCATTAGCGATTCTCTTGTGGTTGCAGACATTGCAGAAACATTGAAAAAAGCTGACACTGCTCTTGAAAACATAACTTACATTACTGATAAGGCAAAAAACGGCAAGGGTACTCTTGGGAAAATTATTGTAAATGATTCTCTATACAACGGTTTAGTTACATCAAGTGTTGAACTACAAGAACTACTTGACGATCTTCAATTAAATCCATGGAAGTATGTTCGTGTAAGTCTTTTCGGAAGAAAGCAACAGGCAAAAATGTCAAAAGGAGATCTAAAGCGAATGAGAAAAATGATTCGCGAAGAAATAGAGATAGAAGAAAACAAAGCAAAGTAGTATGGTATCAAAAATCATATTCGCATTATTATTAGCATCAGCTGGGTTTTTATTCACAAAGAAAATTCTGTTTATTCGAAGAAATATTTTTCTTGGCACTGATATAGATTTCAGCGACAGAAAGGTCCAAAGATTGAAAACCATGGCTATGATTGCTATAGGTCAAGGAAAAATGATAGCTAGACCAATAGCTGGTGTACTACACATTGTTGTTTATTTGGGTTTTGTAATTATCAATATTGAGATGCTTGAAATCATTATCGATGGATTGTTTGGCACTCATAGAATTTTTTCAAGCATTGGACCTATTTACAGCGTTCTTATTGCTTCTTTCGAATTCCTCGCTATAGGAGTACTACTTTCCTGCGTTATTTTCCTATTGCGAAGGCATGTAATTGCAATTGCTCGTTTTAAGTCTTCTGAAATGAAAGGTTGGCCATCTTTAGATGCAACCATAATCTTGATTGCAGAGATCTTACTCATGGGAGCTTTCTTAGGCATGAATGCAGCAGATTCAATTGCAATGGGTCGTGAGTTACATCACTACACTGGAGCAGTTGTAGATGGTTCAGCATTTCCGATAAGCCAATACTTAGTCGGAAGTTTAAATGGCATGAGCGACACAGGAATTGTGATGGTCGAAAGAGGATGTTGGTGGTTTCACATAGTGGGAGTCCTCAGTTTTTTGGTTTACGTACCGTATTCGAAGCACTTTCACATTTTCCTTGCATTTCCAAACACATACTATTCTAATCTTGACGAAAAGGCTCAGCTCAACAACATGGCTTCAGTTAAGAAGGAAGTTGATTTAATAATGGATCCAAATGCTGATCCATATGCAGCGCCAGCGGCAGAGGTAAATATAGAGCCTTCTAGGTTTGGGGTAAAGGATGCTACAGATTTGAGTTGGAAGCAGTTAATGGAAGCATATTCTTGTACTGAATGTGGAAGATGTACATCTGAGTGTCCAGCTAATATTACTGGGAAGTTACTTTCACCAAGAAAGATTATGATGGATTCTCGTGATAGAATAGATGAAATTGGTCATAACATAGATGCAAATGGAGGAGAGTTTAGACAGGATGGAAAATATCTAGTAGGAAGCTATATTACTGAAGAGGAACTTTGGGCTTGTACATCATGCCAAGCATGTGTTCAAGCATGTCCTATCAACATTAACCCTATGGGAATCATATTAGATATGAGAAGATCTTTAATCATGGAGGAGAGTAAGTCGCCTGAATCTATTACCTCTATGTTCAACAATATAGAAAACAACGGTGCACCTTGGGCCTTCCCTGCAGCTAGTAGAGGTGATTGGATACAAGAATCATAAGATGGCAGAATTTAAAGTACCAACAATGGCAGAAATGTTAGCTTCTGGACATAATCCTGATGTTCTGTTTTGGGTTGGATGTGCTGGAAGCTTTGACGATCGAGCTAAGCGTATCACAAAGGCCATAGCAAAAATTCTTTACCATGCTAATGTGAGCTTTGCAGTTCTTGGAGCTAAAGAGAGCTGTACAGGAGATCCAGCTAAAAGAGCTGGAAATGAATTCCTTTTCCAAATGCAAGCAGCCCAAAACATAGCAATACTCAACGGCTACGGAATTAAGCGAATTGTTACAGGGTGCCCACACTGTTTTAACGTAATGAAGAACGAGTATCCTGAATTAGGAGGTGATTACGACGTTCAACACCATAGTCAATTCATTGCTACTTTAATCGCTGATGGTAAGCTTACACTTGCAGACAACCACCCTTTCAAAGGGCGAAGAATTACATTCCACGACCCTTGCTATCTAGGTAGAGGAAATGGCGAATACGCCGCGCCGCGTTCAGTCATTGAAGCTTTAGACGCAGAGCTAGTAGAAATGAAGAGATGTAAGCAACGTGGTCTTTGCTGCGGTGCCGGTGGAGCCCAAATGTTCAAAGAAGCAGAAAAGGGAAACAAAGAAATAAACTTTGAAAGAACAGACGACGCATTAGAAACAAAAGCTGCTACTATTGCTACGGGCTGTCCGTTTTGTAACACTATGATGACAGACGGAGTAAAGAATTCAGAAAAAGAAGGAACTGTAGATGTTCAGGATATCGCAGAGATGATTGCTACAGCTTCCGACATTATTCAATAAATATGCTTTTAGAAGGAAAAATCGCAATTGTCACAGGTGCCTCAAGAGGAATCGGAAAAGAAATAGCTAGATCATTTATATCCCAGGGTGCAACTGTAGCATTCACATACATAAGCGCTGACGAAGAAGCTCTTGCTCTTGAAAATGAGTTGACTAAAAATGGAGGAATAGCAAAGGGTTTTAAATCTGACGCTTCAAAATTTGAAGAAGCTGAAAATCTTATGAAAGAGATACTTGAGGCATTTGGCACTGTAGATATCGTTGTAAATAACGCTGGAATTACTGACGACACTCTTCTAATGCGAATGAGTGAAAAACAGTGGGACAGAGTTATTGATGTAAATCTCAAGAGCTGTTTTAACCTTACAAAGGCAGTTTTAAGAACTATGCTTAAAGCTAGATCTGGTTCTATAATAAACATCAGCTCAGTAGTAGGTGTTCAAGGAAATGCAGGCCAAGCTAATTATTCAGCATCTAAAGCAGGCATACTTGGTTTCACAAAGAGCGTAGCACTTGAATTAGGATCAAGAAACATACGTTGCAATGCAATTGCTCCTGGTTTCATTGAAACCGAGATGACAGAAAAACTTGACGCTGAAGTTATTCAAGGTTGGCGTGACACTATTCCTCTAAAGCGTGGAGGATCGCCAGAAGATGTAGCTAATGCATGCGTTTTCCTTGCTTCTGACATGAGCTCTTATGTCACAGGACAAACCCTAAACGTATGCGGCGGAATGATCACTGCATAAATGGATATTAACGACATTATTGTCGATGTACCCGCTTGGAAGTGGGTACTTGCCGCACTTTTCACTTTGGGTTTACCCCTTCTTCGTTATTACGGTTCAAAAAAATGGGCACTTTTTGCAATTAGATTAAGTGTACTTGCAGCGCTTTGTTTTCTTCTGCTAGAACCCCTTTTAAAATCAACAATATCAGAGATTGAACCTTCGACAATTGTCCTAGTACATGATGCTTCATCGTCTCAATGGATTGGAAAGGATTCTATACCGAGAAAGGAGGCGCTCAATTCATGGGCACATGAGGGTGAAAAGTTGTTTAGTGATCTTGATTACAATGTTGAAGTTTTAGATTTTTCAAAACAATTAACTCCCAGGGATAGATGGGAATGCAATGGATCTAGAACTGACTTATCATCGGCGCTTGAAGGGATTAAGAATAAATACACTCACAGAAATGTAAGAGGAGTAGTAATTACAACAGACGGATTAAGTAATAGTGGAAGAGATCCTGAGTTTGGAACTTCAACTTTAGATGTCCCACACTTCTTTATAGGTACAGGTGATACCACGACGATAAAAGATATTGAAATTAATCAACTTCTCTGTAATCAAGTCACCTACCTAAACAATGAGTTTCCATTAGAAATTAGAATGAGATCTAATGGTTTTATTGGCGAGGAATTCAAGCTAAATATTAAGCTTGGTGATAATATAGTAGACTCAAAGAATTTCAAAATCAGAGAACCCAACGGTTTTTATACTCATAGAACGTCAATTAAAGCACGTTCGAGTGGGATGAAAAGAATAAGAGCATCAATTTCTCCTCTTTTAAGTGAAGAGCAAACGGAAAATAATTATGCATCTACCTATATCGAAGTGCTAGATAGCAAGCGAAAAATTACAATTGCTGCAAACACACCTCATCCAGATGTACAAGCTATCAAGTTAAGTTTATCTAAAAATTTTCATCAAGAGGTTTATGTAATTTACAGGAATGAAATAGATGATAAAACAACTTTTGAAGAAAGTGATATTCTCATTTTACACAACATTCCCAATACTGCTAAGTCCACACCTAATGCTATTACAAAGGCACTAAACAGCGATGTGCCAATCATGTTTGTGGGAGGGGCTATCATGGATTGGTCTCATATACCACTGGAAAGAATTGGTCTAAGCATGGAGCCTGGAAAAACAATCCAAGAAATAAAAGGGATTATTAATTCTGGGTTTGGTTTGTTTAAAGAACCAAATGGATTGGAGGCAGAATTAACCTACCTACCTCCACTAATTCGAGCTATCGGCGAGCTAACACCTTCACCTTCTCTTCACGCTCTAATTTATCAGAAGTTAGATAATCTCAAAACTGAGTGGCCACTTCTAGCATTTAATAAGGATGCCATCGGTAGAAGATCAGGGTTGATAATGGGTGAAGGCATTTGGAGGTGGAGGATGGAGAGCTCAATCAAAAATGGTAATTCAGAAATTTTTGATGAACTCATCAATCGTTCTGTACAATACTTAGACAGCAGAGATGATATAAGAAGATTTAGGGTAATAGCGCCAAAGAGATTAGAAGAAGATAATCGAGTGAAGTTTTCTGCTCAAGTTTATGACGCATCACTTAATCCTACTACTGAATCCGACATTAATCTTGTTCTTATTAAATCAAACGAAGAGGAATTAGATTTCGATTTCTCAGTGGATGGAACCAGTTTTAAACTTGATTGTGGAAGACTTAGTCCAGGTGAGTATACTTGGAAAGCAAATACAGTGCTTGACAATAAAGTAGAAAAGATTACTGGATCATTTGTAGTTAGCGAGATTAAGGCAGAACTAATTTCAGAAGCAGCTAATCACAATTTGCTAAAGAGGATGGCCTTGAAAACAGGAGGTGAGTTTTTAGGACAGATTGGCATTGAATACAATGAGGATTTGGGAGTTGGCTTTGCTGAGAAAGTAGACAAAAAAATAAAAAAAAGAGATATCATTCACGAGTTTACAGAAAGGCTAGAACTAATTAACTTTAGCTTTATACTCTGGTTAGTTCTTGGCGGTTTAACTTTGGAATGGGTAATCAGAAGACGTCAAGGCGGTTATTAAATTTTATATCATGAACACACCAACACAAAAAGAGAAGGCAAAAATCAGAATGATTGCCATGGTTATGATGATTGTTCTCCCAGTAATACTATTGTGGAGCTCTTTAACAGTAACTATAGATTCTGGACACGCTGGATTAATCTTCCACACATTTGGAAATGGGGTTAATCCTGAAGCAGAACCAATGACAAGTGGATTTCACTTTAAGGCACCTTGGGATGATGTATATCAATATGAAATACGTCAACAAGAAATATTCGAACCGCTTGAAGTACTTTCATCAAATCTCCTTAAGATTTCTATGGACATGACCGTTTTCTACCAACCTTTTTATGATAATCTTGGATATCTAGAGGTTGAAAGAGGCATAAATTACAGGGCTAAAGTTATTCTTCCTGCAATGAAATCTGTTGCAAGAGAAGTAAT
>MDTD01201859.1_pt1 | contig 11267 bp, 12 predicted proteins | sample 811221 | NCBI WGS metagenome assembly MDTD01 (sample SAMN05326646, study PRJNA326480) | marine metagenome | isolation source: seawater | place: Pacific Ocean: South West | collected 2011
TTATGAATATATTAAGACACTGCAATCACACATAAATACTACTACTAAAAACAAATTTATTAACGTAATATCAGGCGATTTAATGCATCATCTATATCTACCGAGTCACAAAGATTTAGGGGCTAATATTAGTATTGGAAACATCCAACGTATGGGACTTCCTCTTTTCGCAGGAGGACCACATGGTGGATATATGTGCATTGATAAAGACTTGATCAGAAAACTTCCCGGTAAACTTGTAGGTATTTCAAGGGATACACATCATAATCCTAGATTCAGACTAGCTCTACAAACAAGAGAACAGCACATAAAAAAGAATAATGCAACTTCAAATATTTGCACTAACCAAGCTCTAATGTCTAACTATATTGGTGCATGGATATTACTTAACGGTTCAAGATTAAGCGAATACAAAGACAAGATTATTAACTACAAGGAATACCTAAAGAGTTCTCTTAATATAAAGCACGACTTCATTGATACAATAACGTTCACTGACAATACTACTCACTTTAATATGTTCCAACATGACAGTTCTACATACTCAGCTACATTTACTGATCAACACTGCAGTAATGATATTGATATATTAGAAAAAACACTTACTAATGCTAACATACATAACAATGAAGCAACAAATACACTCAGACTCCGTAGTGATAACATACTGAGCGACGATATATTCCATCGTTTTGATAATGAGTTTGATTTTCAAAGATATCTACGAAATCTGGAACTGAAAGACTTTACACTTGTTGACGGAATGATACCACTTGGTAGTTGCACCATGAAATACAATGATATTGAGTCAGTAAACAATATATTTAAGTATGACTTTAAGCAACATCCATATGAACGCAATAAGAAGGATTATGTTTCTGACATGGAACGATTGAAGTTCTATATTACACAATTAACTGGTTTTCCTGGAGTATCATTGCAGCCATTATCAGGAAGCCATGCGGAGTTAACTGCATTATTAATGATGAAAAAATACGCAAATGATATCAAAAAGAATGTTATATTAGTCCCTGAATCAGCTCATGGAACAAACCCAGCTAGTGTAGTAATATCAGGATGTAAGGTTGTCAAAATAAAACATAATAGTAACGGATCATTTGATATCAACAATTTGAGAGAGAGTATTGATAAGCACAAAAACAAAATATTAGGTGCAATGATAACACATCCGAGCACATATGGCTTCTTTGATGATAGTATAAACGATGTAATTAGCAATGTCAAAGACGCAGGAGGAATGATATATCTTGATGGCGCAAACATGAATTCCTGGGTAGGCAATCTTAGACCCAATGACAATGGTTTTGATATGATGCACATAAATATGCATAAAACTTTCGCTATTCCACATGGAGGCGGAGGCCCAGGAGTCGGAGTTCTAGCCGTAAATAGTGCACTTGAAAACTACCTACCAAAAGACAACATATCATACACACATTCAATTGGTAATGTCAGTAGCAACATATTTGGCAACAGTAGTGCAAACCTTATTAGTTTGAAATATATTGAAAAAAATATCAATAACTTTAATGATATCAGCAATAAAGCAGTTGAAAACGCAAACTATCTTAAGACAAAGCTTGATCAGCATTTTACGATAAACTACAAAAATATGAAAGGAGACGTAGCACATGAATTGATTTTAGATTTATCTGAGTTATGCGTTAACGGTATATCTGAAAATGACTTTTGCAAACGAATGATAGATTATGGTATACATCCACCTACAATGAGCTGGCCAGTTCCTAAATGCATAATGATTGAACCTACTGAAACTGAAAACTTGGAGAACCTAAATTATCTAATTGATACACTTATATCCATCAAACAGGAAGTATTATCATGTGATACGGACGGAGAAGATAATATTATCAAAAATGCACCACATAGTATAGATGATCTATTTGACTGGAAATACTCGTATGATAAAAATAAAGCGTATTTTCCATTAGGAAAAAGAACCAAAAAGTTCTGGAAGACATCTAATCGCATTGATGATTTATATGGTGACAAGTTATACTACAAATAAGTATTTATTTATAATGTAAACTAAATACTTATTTTTGTTTCGGCCTTTTACGAACTGCTGCTGTAACATCTTTAATACTGGGTATTTGTGAATGAAGTTTGGGGTCTTTTACTACTTGATTTATACGTGGCTGAGTCCCATCACTCTTTAACATAAAAGGCAATGAGACTTTCTTAGCTATACCCCTAGAACCGCTTTCACGATCTCGTAAATATTTGTGGATAGATTTACCTCCTCCTCTCTTTCTCTTACTACTTCTTAGCTTTTTATTGCGTTTTCTTGTTCTATTTCTTTTTGTTCTACGCTTATTATTGTTACTTTTGCAAACATTGGTTCTGCATCTGAATTTACGAGTGCGTGGCTTTTTCCCTCCTCTGGCATTCACCACTTTACCCGTACTTGCTTCTCTTTTTGCATTTAAATAAGCTTCTAGGTTTGTAATCGCTACTTCTATCTTACTGTTAACTTCCATAACAATCTCATTCTTATTCCAATCGGGATTATCATCTTTACAGTCTAGTGTTTTTTTCTGAATATATTGTTTTAGATCTTTGAGTTTTATTAGTTCGTTTGAGAAATAGCTAGGTCCTAAATGCACGTTCTCTCTAGATGCTGCAACATCTGGACGATATAAAGAACTTCCAAATAGTTCTAGTGAATTATTAGCATCATTCTTTTTGTCTAAGAACTTACTATATTCGTAACATTTTCGCATTATAGTATTACTAGCGATTATAATTCTAGGGTATCATAAAGAGTTAACGCTTCCTTTTCCATTATAATCCTTATTAAGCCGTCTATATTCTTACACACGTGATCAGCTTCTCCTAAATTTGAGTCTGCATATCCGCCAGAAAGAACGCCTATCACCCTAGAACATTTTGCATTTATTCCCGCATGAACATCAGCTATAGTATCTCCAATCATTAGTGTCTGAGAAGGAGGAATTCCCAAAGCTTTGCATATAGTTAAGATTGGTTCAGGAGAAGGTTTACTAGATAGTCCGTCATTACCGCAGACTAAATGATCTATATAAAACGGTAATTTACGACTTACTGGTTGAATCATATTTGCTGTAAAATTATTTAAATATGGTGTTTTCTTACTATTTTTCACCGCTATATTAATGTATTTAAGTGTTTTTTCGGTTGGCGCCCTATCATCAGAAGTACATATAGCAATTTTGATGTTCTTCATCTTTAGAAATTCAAACAAGGCACGTGTATTTACACATTCTTTAATAGTGTCTTTCGTAACTTCTATTTCAATCCAGGCTTTACGGATAGTTTCAATAAGGGATTTTCTCTCTTCAGGTTGTTTACACGGTATCATATTCCTAACATTTACTATATAGTCACACATGGCATTACGCATATCGTCATTGGTTCCCTTTACAATAACACTTTCTGAAGAAAAAACATTATAAACTGGATCATATCCTAGATATTCCCATATAGTTGGATACTTATCAGATGCAATTAATAAATCATCAAATATCTCTGCAAGTTTATATATCATCTTTTTTGCCCATTCGCCAAACATTAATGTATTATCTATAATAGTGCCATCTTTGTCAAAAATGATAAGTTTTATTTCTTCTACTTTTTTTTTACTCTGAAAATAGATATAAAATTCTTGACTCTGTATTATATTATAAAATTCCAATTTCTTATTTTGATATCGTTTCTTATCGTATTTCTTAAATAATTTATAAAATGCCATATAATTTATAAGACAATATTGTAGAAGATCTATTTCTATATTAATTTTGGTTTTCATGAGAGAAACAAAATTATTTACTTTCTTAAGTTCAATATTCACTCCCTTAATAAAAATATCATAACTGCTGCTACTGTCGTTGATAATACTCTTTAAAAAAGAGTAGTCAACATAAAAATCCTTGTAAATATTATTGGATTCTTCTAAAATTTTCCTTCCAAATTTCATTCTAATAATGAGAGATATTTAATTATCTTATCAATAGTTTTTTGATAGGATGTAGGTTCACCTGTTTATACTTTTTCTCGTATTTCTCTCTTTCATACGACGTAATTTCCCTAATGGACTTGAAACTTTCTTTGGTATTTTTAATACATAACCCTGAAACACACCCGCCCATATATTATAATTTATATAATTAAATATATAATGAAAGGAATAGTTCGTAGTAATTTTTACATATACGGAATCATAATACTCTTAGCTGTTCTAGAATCTGTATCCATGAGTTCCTTAAAAATATCAAAGGGTTATGATGTCTATCTGATTGCCAGTATACTATGCTTCGTATCACTTGTCTTCCTGTTTAGAGAACTGTTGAAATATAAAAACTTAAGTATTGCTTATCTTTTGTATCATTTAGGAACTATATTGCTTGTGAGTCTAATAAGTTTTGTAATCTACAAAGAAAAGTTTTCAACAAAAGAAAAAATAGGATTAATAATGGCGGTAACAGCAATAATATTAATGTCCGATCATTCACACTGATAAATAAAAAATTTTATAAATAACATTTTTATTTATCTAATAACTTAATCACCGCCTGCCTTCTTCTTGACAATGCGCTTCTTCTTCACGACTGGTGTAGCTGCTTCAACTGGCTTTACATCCTCTTGAACCGCAGCTGGCGCGGTTGAGTCATCTTCATCGTCTGAATCTGCTACAACCGTAGAAACTGCTGCGGGCTCTTCATCATCACGCTCTTCCTGTTTGCTGAGAGTCTCCTTGTCAGCCGAAGTCATCTGCACAAGGCACTTCGCACGATCAAGGGAGGCCTTAGGCTTTACAACGCACTGCATGAGCTTCCATGTAACACCGAACTTTCCACCTGCAAACCAAATTCCGCCACACTGGACAACCAGGGCAACATTTGTCTGCTTTGGCACGAGTTGCATTGGCGTGCCAACAGGCTCACTCATGTTGTGCTTTGCAAGAATGTCAGGAGTAGCGTAAAGGAGCTGTTCATTCACATCGTAGATCTCAATCTTGTGCTCGCCATCGTAGAAAGGAACCTTAACACGAAGAGTTGGTGCGCTGGTTAGGTCAGCTTCCTGTGTGTCAGGATCTTTCTTGTAACGAAGCATAGGAGTCCAGAGGGCATCAACCACCTCTGCAGTCATCTTTGGCTTATTAAACCACTCCTTAGAGTTGGTAACAGCATCTTCCTTGATCTTCTTTTCCATCTCAACAAGACCCTCAAGGAATGCAGACGCATCAGGATTAGGATAATTCGCTGACGGAAACTGAAGTGCCAAATCATAGCTCTTCTTACCATCATAATCATTTTCATTCAAACCCCACGTGAGCATAAGCGGGGTAGAAAGCATAAGATACTTTTTTGTGTTGGCATTGTTGATATTGATGCTCTTTCCACCAGACGCATTTGTCTTGGGAGGAGAGTAAGCAATTTCAGAGCCAGTGAAAGCGGAAGCGAGAACGACCTGGGGGGAGGACATTATTAATTTAATATATTGAGTTTTCTTTAAATCAATTTTCTGAGAAAATAAATTGTAATGTTAGTATTCTAAAAATAATTATGGTCTAGAGTTATGATTTACCTACAATAACAATTAAAATATATTTTATTAACTATTAATATAATGGATATAGGGATTCCATCAATTTTAAAGCCTTCGGTGCAAAACAAGAAATATGGTATTCTGCTTGCATCAATTATGTTCTTATGGTCAGGACTTAACAAGATATTTAACTTCGACAAAAAAGTGTCTACACTAATGAAGAAAACTGCCCTTAATAAGTTGATATGTTCTTCTGGAATGATCGGCGTTATACTCCTTGAAACTATAGGCTTCATGATTCTAATAGAATATTTCTTCGGATTAGAAATTATCACGCGCTTATTTACCAAACACATAAAATCTAAGAATTTAGTAAAAATTATTCTGTTACTATTGCTTCTATTTCTGATTGTCGTCACCCTAATATATCACCCATTTAACATGAAACATCCTATTCCATTTCTCTCTAACTTAACCACGTTTGGTCTCTTTTTGTATGTATACAATGATATGTAAAATATCAACTTAGCACTACATCAACCTTATTGAAATGAGGATTCATATATCGCTGCAGATTGAAATAATTCAGCTCTACAGTATCATCTATATTCAACATTTCCTTCAACTCTTGATTAGGTTTTATAATCCGTCCATCTTCAGCGCTTTGTAATTTCTTTTCCTTTATATACTCATGCAGTTTTTGTGCAACTGTTGTTCTGGGCATCTTTGTTCCTTTCTCCAATGAGAGAAATTCACATAAAGCATCAGAAATTAACACTGGTGCAGCAAACCCAGAGGGTTTCTTCTTGTCGGATTTTTCTTTTGTTGTCTTTTGCGCCTTAGCTGTTTTCTTTTGCTCTGCCTTTACAAGCTTTTCCAGTTCTTTGACTGCTTGTTTGATCGTATCCATCTGTGTTTTTACTGTCTGGATTGCAGTTGTGATTTTCGTAAACTTATCACCAATGTCATTACCTTCTTGAATTGGAAGGCTAACGTCTAGTGTTGTTTGCATATATTAAGTCTATGTCTGAACCTTTATTATATTATATTATATAATCAATTAAGTTTTTGAAATATAATATAATAAAATTTTTTGTGTTCTCATAAGAGAACTAGTTATCATTTGTTATCTATTTAATTCTAACGCCTACCCTTATTGTTCCATTGCTTACCAGAGTTTGACGGAACCTTACGACGAACAAGCATCCACTCCTCGCCCTCGCGCGGACCTTCACCGCGCACACGAACTGGGCGCCTTTCCTCACGAACAGAGCTGCGCGTATCACTGCGCTCATGACCACGCTCCTGACGAGTCTCACGATTCGCCTGACGAGTTTCACACATCAACATGTTTCCCCCTACTCCGCGAACATCTCCTGCCTGGTATTCATGGTCTCCGTCGGGTGTCTCACACCAGACAAAGTCAACATACTCACCCTGAACAAGATACTTGTATTGTTCCTTAGTTACCGAAAGACCAGTATGATGGACAAAAACATCAGTTCCCTGACGCTCACCATCAGATACCGTGATGAATCCATAGCCTGCGCGTGCATTGAACCACTTTACGCGGCCCTGCAGGCGCTCAGAAGAAGTAGAATCTGCGGACGTGTTACCCTGAGAAGGCATTATACTATTATCAAGGAGATTATCTTTAAGTTTATTCTCTATATATAATATGGTCTACTTCGTAGGACACGTCATTAAGCATAAGAACATCTGGATTCCGTTGACAAATATTCCTGTTGATGTTGTTGATCTTAGTCAAGATCTCTCATGTAGAAATCTTAATCCTTTATCTCCTTCAATGCAAATCTTATACCAACCACACAACAGAATGATACCTTTGACTGGGACTATTGTAAAGACAACTTATATCAAAATTTTTCAGAGAAGGTTCAGAAGTATACTTTCAAAAAGAAGAGAGAAAATGAAGTTCAAGAACCTAGTTAAGAGAGAAATTGGTCTATAGCTTCCGTTTCTTCCGTGTCTTCTTTGAATTGTGTCCTGAAGTTTTTGAATTCGGAAATTTATAAGATACCCAACATAGTGACGCTATTACCGTTCCATGTTCTTCCTTTACCTTCATTGAATCATAAACAAATATCTTGCCTGGATGAATAATCATCCCATTACTTGTAATGTTATCTTTAAAAAACTCTATCTCTCCCTTAATCTCTCCGTATTTACGACGTTCTATTAATCCTTTTAAAGATTTTCCCAAGCTTTTTAGAGCATCCTCGCGGTTTCCACTTCCTGAGTATTCAAGTGCAAAACCTCCTAGATACTTCTTACTAGAATTGAAAACATCTATCGTAATGACTGCTGCACTGATAAATTTCCCTTTTTTACCATTTGCCTGAGCCTTAATACACTCCATTACTTCACCCCACCTAATTCGTTTAAGTCCTTCTTCTTTAGATATTTTTTTTGCTACAGTAGGAATTACACTTGTATACGAAATAACATTAACATTTTCTATACCTGCATCACTAAGGGCAGCATCATAAGATCCTGTCTCAAACTTTAATCCTTCTGAGCCTGCATCTGATTCGCCTTTTCCCGATGTTGCAAAATATTCATAAGGAACTCTATTACCGAATATCATATATATAATCAAAATATAAATTATGTATTAATATTTTGAGTAAAGTTTATTTTTTATTCAATATCATGAAGATATTCAAACAGTAAAAAACCACGGTCCAAAGAACCACATCTATTGTAACGCCTCCTGTAGTTTTATACTCCCATATCATTAAAAACAAATATGCTAACATGACTGAACCACGTATTTTTATTGGTCTTGAAGATACAGTTGCTACTAAAAAACATATCATCGCCAATTGGTAAAAAAGACTCTTAGGTATTAAATTTATCATATATTATACACTGCTATTAATAAAATCATAATTGCTAGAGAACCATCCATTTCTTCTTAGTTCTTGTAAAAACATTCGTATCAGAGCGTCGTAATCTGGCTCCTCGTCAAATTTTAACTTCATAACTGCATTCAGATAGTCAGTAAATACATTACTTTCTATATTCTTGCATAAATCTTTTACAGTTATCACACACTTTAAACGTTTCACTTGATTTAATCGTATTGTTTCGTCTGAATGCTTTATTCCTTGCCATGGAAGTCGCGATCTCTGAAGCCATATGAGCATATAACCTAATGATATCAAATCATCGCGACGAGACGCTTCTATTCCATTATGCACATTTATACTAATGTAACGAGAGGTTCCTACTATATTTTTACCCGTCTTATACTCTATGTGTTTACCCTTACTAACATATTTCTTAGAAAGCCCAAAATCTATTATCTTAATATCATTAGATTGTCTACATAATAAAAAGTTTTCAGGCTTTATATCTCTATGTATAATTTTCATTTTATGCATAACTTTAATTTTGCCTAATAAATCGTGCATCAAGATAATAGCATCTTTGGTCGAGAATTTACCATATCTCTCTTTGATCGTTTCCAATGATTCGTTGTATAAATCCATTATCATACAAACCTTCTCGTTATAATATCCAAACCTTCGTAGCTTTGGAACAAAAGACACCTTATTAAGGTATTGCAATATGTTCGCTTCATGCTTAAGAGTTGCTACCTTAGAATTTATTTCTAACTTACACGCTAATTTCTCATTTGTTGCTACATTGCGCACTACAAATACATCGCCAAAGGATCCTGTTCCAATATGTTTTTCTATTTCGTATTTATCAAAAATGAGACTCATAATGTTATATCTAATTTATATTTAGAATATTATTACAATAATATATAAATGTGGAGAGTGATGTTAGGAACAATTTTTGGTATATATCTTGCACAAAACTACAAACTGCCAAATATAAAAACTAAGTTTCGTGAACTAGAAAAATATCTTCATGATAATCGCGTGCTGGAAAATGATGATGACATTCATAGACCTGATAACAGCGTATAGTATTAATACATTATGCAAACGATATAAAATTTGCACAATGTATAAAGCTAATGGTTAGACTCTGTGAAAGCAATGTTCCACTGCTTAATGACATTAGCGATATTGAAAGCGAGTATCCCTTCACATTAAGTTCGTTTCAAAAGCATGCTATTGATGCTGTCATATCCGGTAATCATACACTGGTAACAGCACACACAGGTTCAGGTAAAACGCTTCCTGCAGAGTTCAGTATCAAGTATTTTACAAAACAAAACAAAAAAGTCATTTACACATCTCCAATTAAGGCACTATCTAATCAAAAATATTATGAATTTGTCGAAAAATTCCCTGATATTAGTTTTGGTATCCTAACAGGCGACATTAAATTCAACCCTGATGCTGATGTAATTATCATGACCACAGAGATCCTAAGAAATACTATCTTCAACAATCTAACACATGATAATTCCGGTAATGCGTTACAATTTAATATGGACATTGAAAACGAACTCGCATGCGTCATTTTTGATGAGGTGCACTACATCAACGATGCAGATCGTGGAAAAGTGTGGGAAGAATGCATCATGAACCTTCCTCATAACGTACAGATGGTTCTGTTAAGTGCCACATTGTCCAGTCCTGAGAATTTTGCAAAATGGATTGAGGAACGTCATGACAACAAGAGTGTATTTCTCGCCTCCACTCATGAACGTGTTGTTCCTTTAACACATCATTGTTTCATGTGCATGCATGACAGTTACATCAAAAAAATTAAGGATCCCAAGATAAGGGAGGAAATATCATATAACATAGGCTTCCCTATCCCAATCTCAAATGCCAGGACTAAATTCAATGATACTGTATACTCTACAATTAAACGAGCTCATGAATATACGCGACGAAACAAAATCAACATTAATAATAAATATGTCCTTAACTCTCTAGTTGAATATCTAAACACTAACAACCTACTACCCGCTATTTGTTTTGTTTTTTCACGAAAACAAGTAGAAATTTTAGCAAAAAGTATAGATAGGTCTTTATTTAGCTCAGATTCTAAGATACCCTCTATCGTTGACCATGAAGCAGAGATGATTCTACGCAAGATACCCAACCATAGAGAATACACAGAGCTTCCTGAATATGTAATGATGATGTCCCTAATTAAAAAGGGTATTGCTATTCATCATTCTGGCATCCTTCCTATATTGCGCGAAATCGTTGAATTGTTTTTTGCAAAAGGATATATTAAACTGCTATTTGCAACTGAAACGTTTGCAGTTGGGATCAACATGCCTACTAAAACTGTAATCTTCACAAGTTTCAGTAAGTTTGATGGTAATGATATGAGATACCTGCTGCCACACGAATACACACAGATGGCAGGAAGAGCAGGTAGACGCGGCCTGGACACTGAAGGTCACGTTATACACTGTAATAATCTATTTGATATGCCCGACATCCACACATATAAAAGAATCCTATGCGGAGATCCACAATTCTTGAGGTCAAAGTTCAAAGTATCATATAATCTTTTATTAAATCTTATTTATAACAATCTATATAACGATAATCATGATTTTATTAAAGGGATAGAAGGGACAATGATGCAAAACGAAATTGATCGCGAGATAGAAGAATCAAATACTGCTGCCAAGAAGTCTTTAGCAACATATGAAGATAGAGTTAGAAACACCCACACGAAAACTCCTAAAGAAATTTGTCAAGAGTATATTCAACTTCAAAAGTCTATCAAAA
>MDTD01040561.1_pt1 | contig 11266 bp, 10 predicted proteins | sample 811221 | NCBI WGS metagenome assembly MDTD01 (sample SAMN05326646, study PRJNA326480) | marine metagenome | isolation source: seawater | place: Pacific Ocean: South West | collected 2011
CGGGGTGAGAGCTCGAGCCCGAGCCGGAGCCGGAGCCGGAGGCGGAGCCCGATCCCGGATCCAGTATCTCTAGGACCCGCTAACCCAGCAGGCATCGTGCGCACCCGGAGACGGAGCCCGTCTCCGGGTGCGAGCTCGGGACGAGCTCGCGAGGAGAAACCTGAAATTACGTTTCGCGAGGATAAAGAAGAAGCCGAGCTTTTTGAAAAGTTCATTAGAACATACGGACCGGACGCGATAGAATGGCAGGATATAGAGGAACCTTACATAAGCTCTGACGTTATCTCACAGAAACTCATGGGCGACATAGGGGCTGGGCTTGATGAGAATGAGGTCGAGAATCAAATGCTACTTACGATGCTCCGGGACTATTTTGTACGCATGGGATTTGAACAATTAAAGGTTAAGCTTTCATCCGAAACTTCTGTTGACATATTCAGTGAGGAAGATCGAAGGATCCTTGTAGAACTATTAACCACATTATTTCCAGAGAGAAATAAGGGTGTCGTCAATGACACGAGGTTTGCTTCTTTCACCAGTCTTTTAGCAACACCTGGATATTTTACTAAGGAAATGGTGATGAATGCCCCTATAACGAAGCATGGAAGTGAGACGAATGGGCACACACTTATCCAATTACAACTAAATCGGAGAGTGATTGTAGGAGCAGTGGTTCAAGCCAAAGAAGCTTGCAATGAAGCAAGAACTAGGATAGAAGCGATGGCTGGGCAGATGGCTGGGCAGCTAGAGAATAGGAAGGCGCGAAATGATAAATGGATAAAAATTGAGGAAATATTACGATTGATGTACCGATTTGACGATCTGATGTCCAGAGGGTCCGTATCATGCTTAGGAAACCAAGTATTAAAGGGTTGGGTCTTACCCGTAACCGAAGGAGCCGTAAAAGAAGAAACGAGAGAAGCAATATCAAAAGCAGCCGTCACCGCACCAGAAGTAGCTGAAGCAGCCGCAGAAGCAGTATTATTAGCCGAAGAAATAAAAGAAAAGGCAAGCAAGATAGTCGAGTCTTCTCCTGATTTGTAGGGTTTACCATACGGGTCCCGTAAGAAAGTTATTTGTCGTATTTTGAATCTTATCAAATATAGATCTGGTGAATATCTATTTGACTTGTATCTGACCTGTATCTGACATGTAAGTTTATTTTATCCTAAAATTCCTCTATCATAGACTTATAGAATGTCTGATCGGGTATTATTTATTAGCGGACGATGTCCGCACTCCAAGAAAATTTTATTGGGTATTCATCAACACACCTTTTTGAAAGACGTCTTTCAAATTGTGAATGTTGATGTTCATCCTTTTCCCAATTATATCAAGACCGTGCCATGTATTCTGGTGAATAACCAAGTCGTATCGGGCACTGGTGTGTTTGAATATCTGGGTAAAATCGTAGAGGCGAAAATGGAGCAAGAAGAACGTGAAAAGGCCAATCAGTTGACGGAAAAAGACCAAGGCGTCTGTAAGATTAATGAGGATGGGATGTTAGAAGGTTATTGTTGTGGACAGGATTCGGGAATCGGGTTTTCAGCGATTACCGAAGACAATGACGATTTCACCAAGAAACATCATAAGATTGAATCACGGTATGATTATCTGGATGGATCTTCGGATTCGAATGCGGTGTATCAACAAGTAAAACAAATGGAAGCGAGTGATGATACTCTGAGTCAAAAACGCAAAAACTTTGATTCCGATTATGAAAGAATGCAACAAGAGCGAGGAGAACTCATGAAAGGCCATGGGGCGATGGGAGGTCAAGGACCCCAAGATTTTGGATCAGGGGGTCAGCCACCTCCGATGATGAGACGATAAATTTATTATATTTATTATATATATAATGAAGACAAAGCGTACTAGAAGATATCGTAAGCGATCAACTCGTTCGAGGGCTCGTCGCAAAAGCGCAGGGTCTCTCAAGCGATCCAAATTATCTCGTAAAAAACATAGATCTTCCAGGAGACATATGCGAAATACGGTAAAGCGGGGGGGTATGCAGGGTATGGACCCGTTGATGCGCCCCCGTGAAGGATTCATGGCGGCTCCGACTCAGACTCATACCAGACGTGGCGTTGAGCAGCGCGTGGCCACCGAAAACCCCAATCAAGATTTACATACTCAAGGGATTAGGCAGAACCAGGAGCTTGAGAAGGCCTCGCGTGAGAAGCGGGCAAATAAGGACAAGGCAATGGTGGAAATATGGAACAACAAACGGCATGAGGCGATACAAAACCCTGTATGGAAACTTGACGATGAATGTACAATATGCTCTTCTCCTTATTGCCCATACGAATTCAAAACTGGGTGGATGTCGAAGCGCGGGGAGAAACATCATTGCCGTCGTTGTGGATATATATATTGCGGGAAGTGCTGCAAACATGAATTTCCATTAAATAGGTGGGTGGGGGAAAACGGGGTAGTTACTAGAGACAAACCAAAGAAACAGAAGGTATGTGATTTCTGTTTACCTGAACTCTTAGAAGAGGACTCGTTATAGATGGTGGATGTAGTGTATCTTGTAAGTTTAAATCATTTAAATAAATGATAGTCATTCAGTAAATTATGGAGATGGAGCAGCAAGTGTATCCGTTATTTTCAAGTTTTATTCGGGATTTGGGAAAGACTTATCCTGAGATCAAAAATTGTTTGTATCGTAATTATGAAGAGTGTCTGGTGGATACCGAGACAAAACCCTTGAGCGAGTGTCCGAAGCTCCAAGTCTTTTTGGATATTGTTCATACACATTCTACCAAGATTACCAAGAAAGATATCACGTTCTTTGAAACGGAGAATATCTTGGAGGAGATTTCGTTTGAAAATCTGTGGTCCAAGAATATCTCGGAGAAGACGCGAGCGACAATCTGGAAGTATTTTCAGACGTTTAGTTTACTGACGATCAATCTGAAGAGCAGTCAGGCGTTAAAGGATGCGTTGTCGTCGATTCAGAATGATGAAGAGGTTGATTTAGCGGATAGAGGGGTGGCCAAGGATTTGAAGAAGATGAAGCAATTGTCGGAGTCGGTACAACAGGAGATCCCAGATGAGTCGGGTGAATTAGATTTGGAGAATATGTTGGGAGGGTTGATGGACTCGAATATCGGTAAGATTGCGCAAGAGGTGGCAGGAACGATGGATATGGAACAAGTCTTTGGAAACGTGGATGAATCTACAAATCCAATGGAATTGATGAGTCAGATGATGAATCCAGACAAGATGGGTAAAATCTTTCAAAACATCAATTCGGTGATGGAGAAAAAGATGGAAGATGGAGAATTTAAACAAGAGGATCTCAAAAAAGAGGCGGAGGGAATGTATGGAAATATGGCGAAGAATCCGATGTTCAAGAATATGATGAGTCAGATGGCACCTGAAGGTCCTGACAGAACAGAAGGGGCTGAAGGCCCAGATATTTCGGAAATGTCAAATGACCGAGAGCCAGAGCCCGAGTTGTCCAAAGAGGAGAAGCGGAGATTACTGAAAGAGAAGATCAAGGCAAAAGAAAATGAACGCACGGGCTCAACGAAGTAAGCCTCAACGAAGTAAGGATCAAGCAGAGTTAATACTCTGAATATAATTTATCTAAGATTACTATATTGAATGAACGATACATTTATTACACCTTTTTGGTATGAGAGCCCTAGCATCTTATATCAGACGCGTAATTTGACGGAGATCTTTCCGTCCCATAACTTTGATATGACGAGAAAGCTAAATGCTCTGGTGAGATTATCGGTGTATTTTGCGATTATCATGTATGTGCTACACAAAGACAAGAAATATATGATCTTACCTGTAATTGTGATGGGGATCACGTGGGTCATTCATTACAAGAATAAAGAGAATAACAAGAAGGATATCATGAAGATGTCTATCAATGATCAGTTGGCAAATGCGGTGAAGCTGAACGATCTGGAGACCGAATGTCGAATCCCAAGCAAAGACAATCCCTTTATGAATCCGACTTATACGGACTATGGTTCAGATGGACCTCCTCCCCCAAAAGCGTGTCCCAGTTACAATAATGTGGGAGTCCAAAGACGTGTGGAAGACTTGTTTAATGAAGATTTATACCGAGATGTGAATGATATCTTTGGGAAAAGCAACAGTCAGAGACAGTTTTATACGGTGCCAGGGAGTCAAGTGCCGAATGATCAGGGATCATTTGCGCAGTGGTTATATGGAACTCCTCCAACGTGTAAGGAAGGAAATCGGGCGGCGTGCTTAGCAGATGCGGGTAATTCTGGGGGTGCCGCGAAAAGTAGTACGTAATCTGGAATTATTTTATTATTTCTTACTATATAAGATAATGGCTTGTGCGACAACGCTGGCATATTCGGCATTTTCGGATAAATATTTACAGAAGAATATGACACAAGATATGGAAAGTCTCAATGATTTAAAACTGTTCAAGGAGAATATCTTACAGGAGGATGCGATTCAGTTGAGTCTGGAGATGATGCAATCTCAGGGACCGGGATACTATCATATGGATAGTCAGTATGCCACGGAATGTGGTCTCAAGGAGGCTCGGGATGTTCAGACGTCTCAGCCAGGTATCAATTTCAAGGGTGGATTTGGGTGGTCGGGTGAGAAGGGATGTTTGGTGGACGTGGATTCTCAGCTTCGGGAGAATAAAGACAGACTTACCAACAAACGTCAGATTAATCAGCTGACGGAGAGACTCAGTCTGACGACTCCCAATCTGAACAAAGGTTTCTTTGATGTGGACGTCGAGTCTGTGATTCGGCCAGGAGATTTCTCCAAGACTCAGAAACCGTGTGGCCCGTTATCGGGAGTCACCATTGGTAATTACTTTACTCCATTGATTCCCAAGTTGAAGGAAGAAGTCCAAGATACGGATCATATTATCCCCGAAGACTCCAAGCAGGATTGGGTGCGCGGTGGCTTACCGACTCGGGAAATGGTGAGAAATGCCGATTATTTGAGACGGTGTCAGGAAAAAACATTCAAAGCTGAATAAGCGTTACGTTTTATCATAATTTTTACCTAATTCATTACTATATATAATGGATCATACAGCCTTGAAACCGGGATTTGGAGGATATAGCCAAAAAGATATGGCACCTTTAGATTATGCGATGGATGGCTCCCAGTTACCCGTGAATGCGTATACGAAGATTGGGACGGGTATTAATCGGTGGGATTACTTGTTTTTCAATCCTCAGAAGAATTCGGTAGAACCGTTTCGGAGAATCGGGGAAAATAGTCATTTAATGGTATCCGATGAACATCGTCATGGATGTTTCGATACGTACAGAGGTCAGGGACATATTCAAGGGAAACTCAAATGCTCAAATGAGTAAATTAAGAACATTGAGTATTGGTATTTACAACTGACTGAATATCTTTCTTGAAGAATAGAGACAAGAGCAACAAGGATAACAACACAAATCCAATCGTTTTCACACTAATACACGCTTTCATAGTATACTCTCTCTTAGAAAAATTTGACGATATTTAAAAGATATCATCAAAAGAAATCATCAAAATACTATCCAACAATGAACCGTTATTATATTACTGACGAGGTCTATCTGGATCTCAATGATAACAAGATGTATTCTGAAAAAGGTGATATCTCCAAACCTCTGACTCCGAACAATTGGCATCACAAGCTCGGAGACGTTGGGTGGCTGAAGCTACCGAGACCTTGGATCATCAAGCTGAACTCGTTATCAGCGATGAAATCCAAGAACTCTCCTTATGGGGTGTTAGATTGTGAGGCAGATGGGGATTGTTTCTTTCATTGCTTAGCAAATTCTCTCAATGAGAGAGATAAGTGGGTCAATCAATATACGAGCGATGATATCCGTCAACTACTCTGCGACAATCTGACGGAAGACCAGTTCCAAGATCTCATCGGGTTTTACAAGATTATGAAAGATGCGAATGATTTTGAAGAGGAGTGGGATCCCTATGAGATCCAAACTATCGATGATTTCAAAGAGCAGGTGTTGAAGGGGGGTCATTCTTATTGGGGAGATTATCTTTTGCTATCATTGCTCTGTGATATCTTGAAGATTAATCTCAAGATACTTTCCCACGAGACGGACACAAATGATATCTCGGTGTATAATATGATGCGGGACGATATTGACGAGTATGATAATGTCGTTCTCTTGTATGAAAATGGGTGTCACTTCAAGTTGATTGGGAAATTCCAAGAGTCTACGATGGTGTCGTATTTCAAAGAGCTCCCTGAAGAGATACGGGGTTTGGTTGGGTGAGGACGAGATAGACTCAAAGAAGGTTGATTCGTTGAAAATATTCTAGTAGTTAGTATTATATATATGGAAGGCGTCGTATTACTCGGATTACTGGGAGCGGGGTATATCTTGAACAAAGATAATGAAAAGGAGAATGCGGGGACACAGGGTCCGTTGTATCAGCCTCCACGACATACGGGGCATTTGTCCGGGAAAACAGTCTATGATGTCAATAATTACCGTGATTCGAAAGCTCACGAGAGAGAGATGGTTCAGAAATTCAACGATCTATCCAAGGTGAAAGGGTCTCCGATCATTGATCCTGCGAATGTTCATCAAGTGGATACAGAGCCAGGGACGATGATTAATTCTATGAGTGGAACTCCGATTTCTAAGAAAGATTTTTTGGTGAATGACCAAGGGATTAAGGTGGAGCCGTTTTTTAGTGGTTCGGGGCCCCGTAATCATAATTTGAAGGAGAATCACGCGTTAGAACGTTCTCAGGGAGGTCCTCATGCGAAACGTGCGCCTAAGAGAGAAATCGGTCAATTCTTTGAACAAGCAAGTTATGGCAATGTGTATGGAAATACGTTTGCGGGAGCAATAGCTGACAAATCACGGTATGTGAGTGGGAAGATGAGAACAAACGAATTGGGACATGTGAAAGAGCAAGTCGCCCCTATTGACGCAAAGAGTCAGATTAATATGGATGTAGGAATGCTCCATGCGGGACGGAATTCAACGGACAATATTCGGTCTCTCAACAATCCGAAGGTTAGTTTTGGAGGAGTGATTTTAGGTGGAGAGGGTATTAGTAAGCGCACAGAACAAGGAGAGGTCTTCAAACATCTTCCAGATAAAGATTACTTGCAGACGGCGGATCAGTGGCTCGTCACAACGGGTGCAACGACCTCAGCCTTAGTGAGACCTACGGAGGTGATGCCTGAAACAAATCGCCAATACTTTAATAAGGGAGAGTTCGGTCCTGCTGCCCCCGCAGTCTTTGAAACAAGTGAGAGCCGTCCTCTCGTCAAGAAATCCACCAATCAACAGTTGCCTTCAGATACGATGCGAAATGCGACGATGGAGGGTCATTCTCACGATGACAATCACGGGGTCACGAGTTATTTTGTGTATCCCAATGAGAGAGAGACCTCTGTGGACAATTACTTTGTGGCGAATCCGACCCCGGTCTATGAAGGAGATACGACAAGAGTTCAGGATGACCTAAGACCCACTGTCAAAGAAACGACAAACTTCTCTTATACTGGTGATGGAAAGTCGCACGTGCCTGCGGATATGTCTTCTGACCAGTATTTGAGAGCGGATCTGAATCCGAATAAGGAAATAATATCTCAGGGTCGGGCACCGACTCCTCAGAATGTGAAGTTGACGAATGGTATGGATACGGTGAATATGACGATTGATAAGATTGAAAGTGATTATTTCAATCATCACATCTCCAATATAGATAAGGTGTATCAAGAGATCCCTCAAGATAATACGTGTCAGCTCACGAGTGAGAAGGTTCCACTCGATAACACGCGATTGTCTGACAGGTTAGATCCCGATAATTTGGATCCGTTTCGGGCAAATCCGTATACACATTCTTTGTCTTCTTTCTATGGCAATTGATCGGTCAGATAATTAAATATTAGGACTCTATATAGGATGTCCCAACCTAATCAATTTATGTTTCCTCGGCTCGAATTGAGGATTCTCAATAGCCGTGTAGAACCCAAGACAGGTAATATCCAAGGTCAAATATGTAGCGATGATCGTTCGTGGAAGAAGGGAGACAAAACGTGCCGTGACTATTCCGTGGATGGACACAATTGCTCCGATGTAGGCGATAATGGAGTCAAAGCCTCGGAAGCATGTAAGGTTGCGTGTAATACATGTCCGGTTGATATCAAGATTAAGCGGGATTTACAGCACACATACAATCGCCTACCTACCCCAGTGGAAGATATAGATGATCCCTATGCTGATAATATCATCAATCAAGGAGAATGGAAACCTGGCGTAAGACACGATATCAGCCAGAACCCTGAATATTCTGATAAAATGGATGAGCTAGAAGAAAAGATTGATGCGATGCGACGTAGTATGCCGAATCTCAAGTGTTTATGTTCTGATATCAAGAAATCAACAGATTCGAAAGACACAGATCATGTGTCTATGCAACCTCATAGATGTGGTGACGCCGTGAGCACACGGATGAAATGGGACGGTGTCTATAGAGACATGCAATCCAAAGATACAGATGTCCGATACAAAATCGCCTGCGAGGGAGATATAAATTACCACGATATAAATATCAATCCGCAACTTAGATCAAAAGAGGATAAAAATAGTCCAGTAGAAGAGGTATATTATAACTGCACCCGTCAACGATGGGAGGTCAAGGGTAAAACGGATAGTAAATTTACATCCTACGATTTCAAGACGCGAGGAAAACTCCGATGTAAGAGAAAATGTAGCACCTTTGATGACGACAAGAAAGTAGGATGCCCAACTGGTCTAAATGACCATTGTAAAAAAGAGGGCATACATTGCGTTGAAAAATCGGATGAGATGGACACATCACACTCATCACACTCATCGCACTCATCGCACTCATCGCACTCATCACACTCATCAACGGATCAAACAGGTAAGAAGGATAAAAAGGACAAGGATAAAAAGGATAAAGACGCAAAGAAAGAAGCTGCCAAACAAAAAGCGGCAAAAAGTAAACAGGATGCTCTTGGAGATAAAACTGACGGGGTTGTTTCCGCAACTATTACGTTTGGGTTAAAAGATGTAAATAATGCCACCATCAATAGACATTACAAATCCTATAGCGAGGCACTCGCAAACGAGATAAAAGCAATGATTACATCTATAAAGGCTGGAGAGAAATATAGGGTCGTGGTGTTTAATATCAAAGAAGGGTCCCTACAATTCGATGTTGAAATTTCTCCAGAAGGGGACCTTTCGGAGAAAGATAAAAACAAAAAAGTGGTTGATATCTTACAAGCAATTCAAAGTATTATAAATAAAACAGATACCAAGAAAACGTACACATTCTTGACTGATGGGACTATACCCGGTGAAGATAAACCTATTTTTAACAAGGGTGATAAAGCAACACTCATAATAACCGCACTGACACATGGCCGCGTGAGAAGAACAGTTAATCTCAAAGATGAATGGAAGTTATTGGCGATTTATGGATTTGTATCTGCGATCGCGGTTGTGATTTCCATGCTATCCAATGACAAGAATATTTGGGGCTTAAAGCTCGTGTTCCTAATGATTCTCCCATTGCTATATGTCCTTATGATGTATATTAACAAAGAAACTACAAAGGATGATATCCGTCGCAAACTGATGTGGGTGTTTAGTGGAGTTGTGATAATCATCATGTATGCCCTCATCTCAGGACAAAAGATGAAGAGTAAGGCATTCTCCCAATACCAAGGGAAGGCGAAAGGATTTCTAAGTAAGCTGAGTTCGGTTAATCCTATGACGATTCTAACCACAACAGCCGGTATAGGGACCAGTATCAGTGGTTTAGCAGGTTTATTGTAAGTTTATTGTAAGTTAAGAATGTATGAGTCTTATATTATGAGTGATTCTGCCGATTCTGCCGATTCAACCGAGTATAAAGAAGGAGATCATTCAGAGTTTATCGTTTATTTGTTTTCATCAGAACCCAAACCAAGAAACACCATTGTTTTGGAATCCCCTCCCTTAGATCCTCACAAAAACAGAGGTCTTCATATCTTTGAGCAATTGCTGATGATTTTTGTGGATGGTCTCAAGTATTTCCACGGAAATCACGAGAACAAAGTCGATGTGAATACATTGACGAAAGAAGATATCTCCAAGATTCAACTGTATTTTGAGAGTATGGGATATATCTCTCACGTTGATATCTTTGAAACGGTGTTTGAGTATCAATTCAAGCATCCCAACTATTTCAAGGATAAATCCAAGATTACACCAGACACGCAGTTAGATGACTTCTATTATGAGATCTTTGGCACCAACAATCGCGTATTTCGGGTTTCGTTTTCATACATCGATGGCTCATAATCCGCTAAATTTGACACAATCTTTCCGTTAATGCTAATATACACATACGTACATACTTACACAAACTAACCTATACTTAACTCAATGACACATATGACTAATCAGATCCATCGGTTCTATTATTTTGGAGGAAACGGTCTTCGCCTGTTTCGTCTGAGACAAATGACCACCTTACATCACGTGGCATCCACTCTACAATACGATTGTGACTCTCTGTATCTGGTTCAACAGCACCTGCTACAGATGAAAGATCCTCCCACAGATCTAGAGACTGTCATGGAATGGCGGAGAGCCTTAGACCCCGATCCTCCAGAAAGAGAACCTCCAGATTGCTGGGAAGATGAATGCGAGTGACTGCGAGTGACTGCGAGTGACTGGAATAGTAATGACTTAAACCTTTACCCCTATGTAATCTTGTATAACAACTATGAGCGAATTGACGGTTATGTGGGAGACTCTGGATCTCAATAACTTTCGTGTTTTTTTACGCGATTTATCGGCATCTACCGATATTAATCTGAAACACATGATCGAAGACTCCGTACAACAAGAAAAGACACAAGCGACGATTACTCATTCAAAGAAACACAACAAAAAGAAGCCTCAGATGAAAAAGAAGGATATGATAATCCACGAGAATAACAAACGCCTTCGGAAGAAAGAGGTGGAAGCGGATAAACAGACGATCGGGTTTCTGTTGGAGAATCTTGATGATAAGAATCCCTATTTGAATTTTGAGAGATTAAAGACGGAGGAGGCAAAAACGGAGTATAAGTTGGTCTTGTTGGAGAGATATTGGAAGCAGAGGAAAGAGTATTTCAACCATGTATTGATTTTGTATTTTCATTTACAGGGTTCTAAGAAAGAGAAACCTGAGTTGTTTGAGAAGATTGATGCGATTGTAGATAAGTATGAAGTGAAGGGATATATGTTAGAGA
>MDTD01107079.1_pt1 | contig 11266 bp, 13 predicted proteins | sample 811221 | NCBI WGS metagenome assembly MDTD01 (sample SAMN05326646, study PRJNA326480) | marine metagenome | isolation source: seawater | place: Pacific Ocean: South West | collected 2011
GCGCTCGACCGCGTGCCAGCGCTGGCCAAGGCGCTCGAATGCGACGCGGCCCTGCTGTTCCGCATGGCCCTAGACCAGCATGACAGCCCGACGACGGAGACGGCGATCCGGCAGATCTTCCGCGCGGTCGTGACCGAGAACGAGGCCGCCTGGCTCGACGAGTTGCGCGACGCCAGCGACAACAGCGACCCCGCGCTGACGACCCGGGCGCGTGCGGCGATCAGGGGGATCTTCGGCAAATGACGATTTCGGGATTGAGCGAAAACGAGAAGGCGTGGATCACCTTCCTGCGGATGATCTCGGACGGCCGCGACCCCGCCCCGACGCTGCGGCGGGTGCAGTTGCTGCGGCGCGTGCTCAAGAAGGCATAGGCCGAGAGGTTTCGACTGGCGGGCATGCTATTGCCTTGTGATCCAGACGACCTGTCTTGCTTGCAGAGGTTATGCGCAGCAATAAACAGACTGATGCACAAACTCAAGGAGTGCAGATAACATGGTAATCGTGGCACATAGCCGACCTGCCATGGTAGCCTACTAGATCTTACTGCGCCTGCATCTCGACGAGCAGGCATCCGAGCTAATCGGCTCTGACGAGATTGCCGAAGACTATGAGGACGCCCTATCGCGTGGCGCCACCTTGGCGCGACCGGATAGCGGCGAGCCGGAAGCGGACGCCCGAAACGGCAAAGTGGCTCGCGGCGCTGGCTTGATGCACACGATCATAACGGTCCGTCATCATTCGGGCCGAATACTGGCAAAGAGATGCGCAACATCCTCGGGCGATCTGAAATATCGATTGGTATTGTGATAACCCATGCGGGGCGCCCACTCCCCGGGCATGTTTTGTCCCATAGCCCTCTCGATGCGGGCTGCATCGACACCGGCGTTGATTCCCTTGTCGCCGTCGATGCCGTCCAGAAATACAGAAATCACCAAGCCCGACTTCCCAGGTCCCCTGATGTTGATGCACGAAATGAGTCGGCTGACACGGTAATTTTCTTCGCGGGCATGATGCAGGAAGGCCTCGAACGTGTCGCCATAGCCGGCCTGCTCGGCCATCTCCCTGAATTCGTCCATTGACGGCGCACGTCGTCGTCTTTGCACGCCGACCATTGCGGGCACGGAGACCTGCTGCCAGTCTCGCGGGACGCGCGCGCTGTCGAAGCGAAACAGTGTCTCGACCTGCAAACCATCCCACCGCCAGATGCGAGAGTTGAAGCACCAGCCTGCCCCACGTTCCTCCAGCATGGCTTTCAGTTCCGCCAGTCCTGAATCCGTATAGTGACCCGCGAGAATAGCGATTTCCGGTGGTTCGGACGGAAGCCAGTGCTTGCGGATGATCTCAAGCTGGCGGTCTTGGGCACCCCGAATGAGACCACCGATCGTCGCGGCTATCTTTGCTTCTAGTGAGCCACTTCGATCATCTCTGAACCTGGTCATGCCACCGTAGACTGCCGGCTTGACCTCCACCGCAATGACAACGCCCTCGAGCAGGCCGATGCTGTCCATCCGGTCACCGGTTGCTTCCACATCTCCAGCAAGTTCATCATAGCCCTTGTGCTTACTCAACCAGCCGATTGCTGCCAATTGCAGCGTCTTTTCCTTGTAGACGTGAGCCATTCACCTCTTCCTCAATTTCGTAGGCATACCGCATAGAAACCAACAGCAAGGACGTAGTTTGACCCAGCGAACTGACGCGCACAACCGCAGGCACCACACTCCGAGCTTTGTGTTCGTATCACCAGGATGTTTTTAGGTTTTGGTTAGCCCCCCAGGAACCAAGGCGCTCCCGTCCGGCGCCGGATCCCGCCATGGTGACACGTCGAAGTCCTAGGTGAGCCCGCACGCCCCATGGGGATGCCTTCTGGCGCCGCAAGCATTCCGGCTCGGATCCACCGCTATTGCCATTTTTCGTGCCTCGGCGCACCGGGCGAACCGGAGCAAACTTTCGCCCGGTCCATCACCGCAATCGGGTCAAAACATAATGACGGCTATCGCATATTCATGGCGGTGACCGCCGAATGGACTATTGCCGATCAGCCCGACGTTTTCGGCGAGAGCATAACCGCCTGGCCCTAACCGTTCTGAGGCAAGCAGATGCCCCTTGCGCCTGGTTTCCATCGGATCATTTACAAAACCAGTAATGTGGTCATCTTGGCTCACGGCCACGATCCGCAGGTCTTCGCGTCGGGCTTGCCGTTCCAGCTCTGAGCCTTGATGACATGCGTTGCGGCGAGGCCTACGGTCTCGCCGTGCCATTCCTGAGCGAACCATAACCATGATTTCACGACTGTCTCCGGCGCGGCGCGGGCTGATTGTCACCGCGCTCGGATCCTCCCTCACCGTCAGCTGGGCCTCGAGCTACTACATCCCCGCAGTTCTGGCCGTGCCCATGGCCGAGGAACTCGGCCTGTCGCCTGTCTGGGTCTTCGGTGCCTTTTCCATGGCGATGGTGGTCTCGGCCATGGTCAGCCCCTGGGCCGGAGCGCGGATCGACGGCGTCGGCGGGCGCGGCATGCTGATGCTGTCCAACCTCGTCTTCGCGGCAGGTCTCGGATTGCTCGCCCTGGCTGCGACGCCTCCGGTCCTTTTCGCAGGCTGGGCAGTGATCGGGCTCGGCATGGGGATCGGGCTCTACGAGGCGGGGTTTGCCACTCTGGCGGGTATCTATGGCAAGGACGCCCGCGGGCCGATCACGGGGATCACCCTGATCGCCGGGTTTGCGAGCACGGTCGGCTGGCCGCTTTCCGGAATGATGCTGGCGACCTGGGGATGGCGGGAAGCCTGCATCGGCTGGGCGCTGATCCATCTGTTCGTGGCCTTGCCGCTGAACGCGTGGCTGCCGAAAGGGACCGAAAGGATCGCTGCCGCGAGCACACCGGTCGAGAACGGGCCGCCGCCGTCGCGCATGGCGCTCTGGCTGCTCGCCTTCGTCTTCGCCGCGACATGGTTCAACTCGACCGCCATGGCCGCGCACTTGCCGGGGCTCTTGCAGGCGGCGGGGGCCAGCACGGCCGTTTCCATCGCGGCCGGCGCGCTCATTGGACCGGCGCAGGTAGCGGCACGGGCGCTGGAGTTCGGCCTGCTGCGCCGGTTCCATCCACTGATCTCCACGCGCGCAGCGGCCGCCGCTCATCCGGTTGCTGCGGTGGCCCTGGTGATCTTCGGCGGACCCGCGGCCTATGCTTTCGCGCTCCTGCACGGCGCGGGGAACGGCATCCTGACCATCGCCAAGGGCACGCTGCCGCTGGCCCTGTTCGGCACGGCGGGCTACGGGCGGCGGATCGGCTGGCTGAACGCCCCGGCCCGCATCCTGCAAGCGGCCGCCCCGTTGATCTTCGGCGCCGCGCTGACCACTTGGGGCCTTTCGGCGATCTGGCTGACGGCGGGGATCGGCCTTGCTGCGCTGATTGCCCTACTGGTATTGCGACGGCCGTGAGACGCCGTGGATGCGAACGAAGCGGCCGACGCTTTGGAGGATGGTCATTTGGGCTGGTGCATGCAGTTAACAGGCATCAGTCAGCGGCTGAACATTGGACGGTGGGCCCTGACCACAGCCATGCCCATCGCCGCTCGGGGCGCCGAGACCAGCCAAGAAATGATGACGATATAGAGCAGGCCGGCGAGGCGCGCCTTGCGCGCAAGGTTCCGGGTCAATGTCAGCGGCAACATTCGCGAAGTCCTTTCTGAAATGGCGTTCAGGCGGCCCTTGCCCGGCTCTGGGCCGTGTGCACGGTCGGGCCTTCGGCGGCTGGGCGGTTCGCCCGTTGACCTGCCCAGACGGAGCCGAGGACAATGGCGGCACCAAGCCCCTGCAGCGGTGACAGGGACTGGCCCAGAACCACCCACCCGAGCAGCACGGCCGTCACGGGACTCATCATGCCGAGCATCGAGACGGCGCCGGGCTCTATCCGGGCGATACCCCGGAACCAGATGACATAGCTGGCCGCAGCACCTATGATGCCGAGCCAGGCAAGCCCGGCGAGGTTTGTCGCCGTCAGGGGCGGCAGCGCGGGTTCCATGACCAGCGCCAGCGGCAACAGGATCAGCCCGCCGGCGGTCAGTTGCCACGCGGTAAAGCTCAGCGCAGATACCGGCGGCTGCCATTTCCGGCTGAGGACCGTGCCCGCCGCCATGGACGCCGCGCCACCGAGCCCGGCTGCGATACCCACTGGGTCAAATGCGGCATCAGGACCGATCAGCAGCATCGCCACGCCCAGACCGCCCGCCCCTGCCGCAGCGACCGCCCCCGCCCGGATTGGCGTGCCGAGCCAGCCGCGCGCCATCAGGATCACCATCATTGCCTGCAACGACCCCAGTGTGGCTGCCACTCCGCCGGGAAGCCTGTAGGCAGCCACGAACAAGAGCGCCCAGAACAGCGCGAAGTTGAAGCTGCCGAGCAGAAAGGCACGGCCAAGCCAGGCACGGGGCGGCAGACAGCGCGTGAACGCGAGCAAGAGGAGCCCGGCCGGCAAGGCGCGCAGCGCCGCCATCGTGATGGGGTAGCCTGCGGGCAGCGCCTCGGTCGTGACGAGATAGGTGCTGCCCCAGACGGCCGGTGCAAGCGCGGTAAAAAGAGTATCGGTGGTGCGTGACATGGGTCATGTCTCCGGGACTGGCTCAGCAGAAATGGAAAAGCGGAAGACGCGGACGTTCGGGCCAGGGCTCGAGACCGATATCGCGCATCAGGTGGGGCGTCATGTCAGGCGGCACGCCGCGCGGAACGTGCCGGCGGTGCCGGGCACCTGGGCGAAGGAACCGGAGGGTCATTGGATTTCCTTTCAGGCGACGAGGCAGAGGACGGTTTGCAGCTGCGCGGCCAGGTCCTCGCGTGGTCCGTTGACGAGCCGGGTGCCCGTTTCGCGAATGATGAGCGTCGGGATGGACCGGACCTCAAGGGCCCGGGCATATTGCCGATCGGCCTCCACGGCTCGCATGGTTTCCGGATCGTCGACGACCTCTGCGAAGGCCGAGGCCTCGAAGCCGAGGTCTCGGGCAACGTGCAATACCGTGGCAGGATCGGCGACGTTCCGCGCCTCGGCCAGATGGGCACGCTGCAGCCGGTCGAACATGTCCCAGTGGGCGGCCTGTCCGCCAAGCCGTTCGGCTGCCTTGCACCCCAGCGCGGCGGTCATGCCGTGCGGATAGTCGAACGGGGCCGCACGCATGGCGTCGATATCGACGCGCTCCGGCTGGTCGCTGTTCTCACGGCAGACCGCCCAGTGGCCGAGGATGGTCTCCCGGGCGTCTGCGGGGCTGCCCCAGCGCGCGGCCATCTCGGCGGTGTTCGCCTGCAGGACAAAGGTCCGGTGCCGGATGTCGAGATCGAACTCATCGCCAAGACTGCGCATGCGCGACGAGATGTTGAAGCACCAGCAGCAGACCACGTCGTGGAAGAAATCGATGGTGAGGGCGGTCATCACGCAGCCGCCTCGCCCAGGCCTGCCCCGGAGAGGCGCGCGGCAATCCGCGCCACATGGGCGCCCTGGAAGCGCGCACCGGCGAGGTCGGTCCCGGTGGGCACGCGCGAGCCGTCGGCACCGGCAATCGTTCCCGCGCCATAGGGCGCGCCGCCGACGATGCCCTCGGCCGTCGTCTGACCGGCAAAGGTGTAGGGCATGCCGACGATTAGCATCCCGAAGTGCTGGAGAGGGATCTGGGTGGAGAGCAGTGTCGCCTCATGCCCCCCGTGTTGCGAACCGGTGGAGGCAAAGACGGCGGCGACCTTGCCCACCAGCGCGTTCCTCGCCCAGAGACCGCCAGCCTGGTCGAGGAAGGACTTCATCTGCCCGGCCATCATGCCAAACAGCGTCGGCGTGCCGAAGATGATGGCGTCATAGGACGCCAGGTCGGCAGGGCTGGCAACGGGCGTGTCGTCGCCAAAAAAGCCGGCCTTCTGCCGGATGTCCTCAGGGACGGTCTCGGGCACCCGGCGAAGGTCGACATGGGTGCCGGGCACGCTGCGGGCACCTTCGGCCTCGGCCTGCGCTAGCGCGCGGACATGGCCGTAGCTGGAATAGTAGAGAACGAGAATGCGGGTCATGGTATCCTCTCAAGGCTTCGGGTTTCGTTGCCTGAGAGGATCGGGGAATGGCCGGGCCGGAATAACCGGCCGGCTGTCACTTCATTCTTTACGTGGGCTGAAGAATGTCAGGGCTATAGCGCGGCACGCAGGTGGTCGAGAAATGCCGTGACCTTGGCGTCCATGCCCAGCCGGGAGGCCGTCACCGCGAAGATGTCGGGGGCCGGGAGATCCCAGCCGGGCAAGACGCGCACAAGCTCGCCCCGCCGCTCGGCCTCGTTGGAGACGAAGTCCGGGAGCGTGCCGATGCCCTGGCCGGCGATCAGCAGATCGCGCAGCACGAGACTGTTTCCGACACGAACCGGTGGATCGAGCTCGATGGTGGTCTTGCCTGCGGGACCTTGCAGGCTCCAGCTTGTCAGGTGGTCCGCGAGCAGGAAACCGATGACCCTGTGCCGCGCAATGTCCTGCGGGGCCTTTGGAACGCCCGCCCTTTCGAGATAGGCGGGCGCTGCGAAGATCCGTTGCCGCATCGTCCCGATCTTGCGCGCCACCAGTGCCGAGTCCGGCATGGCGGGGCGGATGCGGATCGAGACGTCGAACCCGCCCTCGACCATGTCCACGACCCGGTCGTCCATCGAAAGCGTGAGCCGCAAGTCGGGATGGGCGTCAAGGAAACCTGGCAGGATTGGCGCGATCACCGTCTGCCCGAATGAACTGGAGGCATTGACCTTCAGGTGACCGCGCACCGCCCCGGCCCCCTCTCGGATGCGGGTCTCGACCTCGTTCACCGCATCGAGGATGCCGCTCGACTCGTCGTAGTAGAGCCGCCCGGCATCGGTGAGCGACATGGAGCGTGTCGTGCGTGTGAGCAGCGTTGTGCCAAGGCTCTCTTCGAGCAGCTTGATCTCCCGGCTCAGAAGCGCAGGTGAGACGCCAAGATCCTCTGCCGCGCGCGCAAAGCTGTGGCGTTCGACAATCCGGCGAAAGGCGTGCATGACGGAAAGCTTGTCCATGTCCTTATACAATTCCCTGCACCGCCGGACGCTGGCGGGCTGGTGGCGCCATCGGAATCGATCGACGAGATCGCCGTCCTGTGACCGATAGCGCCCTATGGGCGCTACTCTTTGTATATCCTTGTTGATCCTCCAACTTTTGACCCGCTTCGGCAAGAGTCGGGAACCAGTGGGCATTCGGCCCTCGGGAGCGGGCATTGACACGCTAGACGAAACCGTCTGGATCAGCTTGCCTGACCCGATGGATTACCATTGCGATCCGGGGCTTGGACAACCATCGCAGGGTGGCGTTACTGGTCAGTTCGGCCCCGTTGTCGCGGCGCGGCACTCCTGTTCAGCGCCGGATTCCGTCATGGTGGCAAGTCGAAGTCCCAGGAAAACCCGCACGGGCCATGGGGATGCGTTCCGGCGCCGCCGACATGACGGATTGGAACCACCTGTTTGACCGGGAGGAACCCGGCGTAGGCCCGCCGAGGCACGAGACCTTCATTGTCCGCGATCACACCCGGTTATCGGGAGCGTCTTCAGAAGCCGCGATAGCCGACCTGGATGTCCCGCTTCAAGGTGGAGACGGGGTCAGCATTCCGGCGCCAGCCCGCCTCTTCGTTGGACAGGCGTGCGCCCGCTCGCTCCTATGGCTCCAGACACGGCAGCCATTGCCGGCCGCCATCTACATGGCAACTGGTCTGCTGCTCACCATCGGCTTCGAATATTACTACACCGAGGTGAGCCTGCGCTGGACCTATTCGGATCTCATGCCGCGTGTGGCACCCCCTGCCACCGGTCTTGACCCGCTCATACAGTGGCTGCTGATCCTCCTCCTTGTCCTGCTGGCGATTGCCGCCCTGATCAAATACCTGCGCAGTTGAGGACCGGCCGATCTAGCTGACCGTGAACTGGCCCATCATGCCGGCATCCTCATGTTCAAGGATATGGCAATGGAACATGTAGGGCGTCTCACGGCTGGCGGATTGCGTGAAGCGGACGAACAGTTCCGATTCGCCGCCGGCCGGCACAACCACGGTGTCCTTCCAGCCCCTGCTCTCGGGCCGAGGTGCGACACCGTTTTCCCGGACGACCTGGAATGAAACGCCGTGAACATGAAAGGGATGTGACAGCATAGGGCTTGAAACCACCCAGCGCTCCACCGTATCGCGCTTCACCTCAAGGTCGATCCGGTTCATGTCGAAGGGTCGGCCGTTGATCGCGAAACCGCCCATCATTCCGCCACGGCCCATCATTCCGCCCATCATGCCACCCATACCCATGTCGAGCGAGAAGCGGCGCGTCGCCACGACCTGGTCCGTCAGGTCCGGATGCGTGTCGGCAAGGCGGTCGGGGACGGTGCTGATGCGGGTCGGCAGGGTTTCGTCCACCAGCAGCGGCAGGACCGGAAACGAGCCGGGGATCACGGCATCCATCATAGCGCCGAAGCGCCCCATCATGCCTGCGGGGCCCTGGTTGGGGTCGTCCCGGCTCATCAGTGTAGTCGGCTGTCCTCCGGTAAAATCGACAAGAACCTCCGCCCGCTCCCCCGGCCCGAGACGCAGCGCGTCAAGGGCAACTGGCTCCGGCAGGAACCCGCCATCGCTCGCGGCAAGATGGAGCGGCCGCCCGTCCTCGGCGAACAGTGTGTAGATCCGGGCATTGGACCCGTTGATCAGGCGAAGGCGGACCACGGCGCGCGGAATGACGGCAACAGCCGAAGCCTGACCGTTGACCAGCATCATGTCGCCGGTGAAGCCGTGCATCACGTCCATCATCGACAGATCATAGACCATCCGGCCCCGTTCATCGAAACGCCGGTCCTGAAGGACGAGTGTGAGGTCATCGATGCCGTAGGAGACCGGCAGGCCGCGTTCATCATCACGGCCATCTTCCAGGTGGATGACTCCGGCCAGTCCGCGGTAGACATGGCTGGCGGTCTGGCCATGAACATGCGTATGGTAGAACGGTGTTCCGGGCGGCTGGTCCAGTTGCATGTCCGGCGACCAGACGCCGCCTGGACGGATTGGCGAATGCGGGCCGCCATCATGCTCGCCCGGCACGATCAGCCCGTGCCAGTGCACCGTCACGGAATCGTCCAGCGCATTCTGCACCCGCGCCGCGAGCGGTCCGTTGCGCATGCGGATGGTGGGGCCGAGATAGGCTTGGTTGTAACCGAAGGTGACGGACGGGGCGCCGCCGAGGAAACGCGTTTCTCCGGCAAGGGCCGTCAGGTCGAGCCTGCCGGTTCCAGTCGTATCGAGCAGCGGCGGCATCGCCAGCCGGGTCCTCCCGTCTGCCAGCGCCTCGGCACTGACCCGGCTGCGCGTGAGACCATAGCCACCGGCTGCGGCAAGCGCCAGCGCACCTGTTCCGGCGAGAAGGGTTCTGCGATTGATCGTCTTCATGATGTCACCTCGAACCAGCAGGTCATTCCGGCCGCCGCGTGCTCCAGCATGTGACAGTGATAAAGCCACTTGCCGGGATTGTCCGCGACGAAGGCGATGGAGACGGTTTGACCGGGCGCCACGAGAAACGTGTCACGCCAGGGCTGGCGGCCGTCCATCCCTGAACCGTTGACGGAAATGACGCGGAAATGATGTCCGTGGGTGTGCATGGCGTGATCGAACGCCGTGTTGTTGGCTGTTTCGATGATCACGGTCTCGCCGCGCTTCACCGAAGCGATCGGCTTGTCCATGGCGTTCGCAACGCCGTTGAGGGCCCAGACCTGCCCGGTCCTGCGATAATCCTCGCCGTCAAGAACCTTGCCCTTGTGGGTGATGGAGACAGGCCCGCCCATGGCGCCGCCCCGCATGTCCACCTTGATGACCTCCGCGCCGGCAAGATCGGGTTCCGGCAGCGTGTTCGGCGGCAGCGGTGCCGGCATCGTGCCGGTGCCGGACACCGCCTCGCCCCGGACCCGGAATTCGGCGAGCGGAAACGGCTGGTCGCCCGAAACCTCGTCGAGCATGAAATCGTCCCTCGGGATGACCAGAAGGTCGACGCGCTGGCCGGGCCCGAGCGGCAGGGGGCCGCCACCTGGCACCACCGCCTCGCCGAGCGGCTGACCGTCCCATGCCAGGATGCGCGCGCCGAGGCGCGCGGGATCGAGCGCCAGGATACGGGAATTGCAGACGTTGATGAGCCGGAGGCGCGAGGGCTCTCCCCTTGCAAGCGCGAGAACCGGCCGGTTCTCGCCATTCACCGTGGCATGGTTGCCAAGCCTTCCGCCATGGCTCCAGTCCATCAGAGATCCGAAGCTGGCCGTTTCCAGCACGCCCTCGCGGGTCAGCCGCCAGTCGTCCAGCACGAGCACCAGATCGCTTGCCCTCGGATAGACCGGTTCCGGCTCCTCGACGATCAGCGCGCCGTAAAGCCCGCGCCCCACCTGGCTCCAGCTTCGCGTATGGGCGTGATACCAGTAGGTGCCGGCATCCGGCACGACGAAATCGTAGTCGAACGTGCCGCCCGGCGGAACCGCCTCCTGCGTCAGGCCGGCGACGCCATCCATGGCGTTGTCGATCCGGATGCCGTGCCAGTGGATCGATGTCGGCTCCTCCAGAGCATTGACCAGGCGCACCCTCACCCGGTCACCCTGCCTGACACGGATTTCCGGCCCCGGACAAACGCCGTTATAGGTCCAGAGGCTGGAGACCGGCCCGTCCGGACCCGCCAGCCGGCCATCCGCCGGCATGGCCTTGAGTTCGATGACGCGGTCACCGGCGGCTCCGGCTACGGTGCCGGGGAAAAGCAGAAACGCGGCGGCGGCGGACGTGGCGGCGAGAAAACCGCGGCGGTCAATGGTCATGACGGGTGTTCCTTAACGGTAGGGAAATGCGCGGTGCGGCAGCGAGGCACAGGATCACCATGTCCGGCTCACCCGGCAAAGCGTGCAACCAAAGGCAAGGTTCCCTCCCGCCCGCGGATCATCGGCGCCGGCGACCGCCGCAAACCCCGCCAGCACGAACCGCCTTCTCATTCGACGCGTTGCCCGGCAAGGCTCTCGATGATCGGGCAATCCGGCCGGTCATCGCCATGGCAATGCTTCACCAGCACGGAAAGCGTCTCGCGCAGCGATTTCAGCTCCTCCATCTTGCGCTCGATCTCGCTGATCTTCTGCCGTGCCAGCGCCTTCACATCCGCGCTCGCGCGGTGCTTGTCCTCGTAGAGCGAGAGCAGCGTGCGGCATTCCTCGATGGTGAAGCCGAGGCTGCGGGACCGCTGGATGAAGCGCAGCCGGTGAA
>MDTD01143990.1_pt1 | contig 11266 bp, 10 predicted proteins | sample 811221 | NCBI WGS metagenome assembly MDTD01 (sample SAMN05326646, study PRJNA326480) | marine metagenome | isolation source: seawater | place: Pacific Ocean: South West | collected 2011
CAATAGGAAGCAAGTTCAGTTCTTGCCATCCGCGCATCCAGGTCAGTTGCCGTTTAGCCAATTGTCGAGTTGCTACTATTCCACGATTCAATGCCTCATCAAAATTTATTTCTCCCTCGACAAAGCTCCATAATTGACGGTAACCGACAGATCTTACAGCAGGCAGTTGGCAATTTAGATCTCCTCTTCGATGCAGCTCCCTAACCTCCTCCACAAATCCGCAAGCGATCATTGAAAGAAATCTCCTCTCAATTTTGGCATGCAACAAGCTGCGCTCAGAAGGCATCATTCCAAATTGATAAATAGAATATTTTTCCTTTAGAGCATTCGTTTTACGGTTTTCCCACCATGATGAGATTGGTTTGCCTGTGCTCTTATATACTTCGAGTGCCCTGATAATTCGCTGCTTTTGATTTGGATGCAGTCGCCTGGCAGACAATGGATCGATCAGCTGCAATTGGGCATACAGACTTTGAATACCACTTTTTGTTATTTTTAACTCTAGTTCCGTTCGAATACTAGCATCAGCGGCTGGTAATTTAGATAATCCATTTAATAAGGAATTAAAGTACATCATGCTCCCGCCGACTAGAACGGGTATTTTGCCCTCCGCTACTATGGTCTCAATTGCTCTAAGAGAGTCCTCAACAAACCTTGCCGCGGAATAGATTTCTGTTGGCTCTGCGATGTTGATTAACCAATGAGGAATTCGATTCAGCATTGCAGAGTTCGGCTTGGCCGAACCTATATCTAGATGGCGATAAACCTTCGTTGAATCAACACTGATTACCTCAGCTGGAAAATTCTCACAAAAATTCAAAATCAGATCAGTCTTTCCACAAGCTGTAGGCCCCAGTAAAAAAATAATTGACGGACGATTGCTAACGATAGATTTTTTCTCGACACTCGTCATCTACTGACCTCTTAAAAAAAGTTTGTCCAAAGCCTCCAAATCAAACTCACGCCATGTAGGTCTTCCATGGTTGCATTGACCACTCCTCTCTGTCGTTTCAAGATCACGTAATATTGCATTCATCTCCGATATCATCAACTTGCGGTTAGCTCGGATTGAACCATGACATGCCATAGTGGAAAAAATTTCATAGATATGCTCACGAATTCTATCTGACGTGCCAAACTCGATCAGATCTGACAAAACATCTCTGATCAAACCAGACACGTCTGAATCCTTCAGAACAGACGGAATTTCCCTTACGACGACACCATCGACAGAACTCCTATCGATTATTATTCCAAGTTTTTTAAAGATCTCGGAGAACTGCTCACAGATATTCGCCTCAGTTTCACTCAACATTAGAATTTCCGGAACCAATAGTGGCTGTGAAGTCAACTTGTTGTTTTCAAAAGAATACTTCATCTTTTCGTATAGGATTCTCTCATGCGCAGCATGCATATCGACGAGTATTAGTCCACTTGAGTTCTCAGCCAAAATATAGGCTCCTTTAAGCTGGGCCAGCGCGAAACCAAGAGGAGGGATGTCAAGATTGTCATCAATCGCTTGCGAAGAAGTAAGGGCACGGGAAGAATAAAGATCCGACAATACCGAGGCACTCGAAATGGAGTTTTTTGAAATGGGAACGGATGAAGTGATCAAAGAAAAAGATTGGGTATGCCCAATTGTTGAACGAGATTCAATATGGCCATCATCATAATACTCTGTTCTGTCTCTGGGACGAATATCAGCTAGTGCTTGTTTGAGGGTTTGCAAGATAAACCCGTGAATGGCGCCACTATCCCGGAATCTTATCTCGTTTTTGGTGGGATGAACATTGACGTCTATATCGGCAGGGGAAATTTCCAAATACAATACAAAAGCTGCGTTTCTCCCAGCATAAATTACATCTTTGTAAGCTTGGCGCACTGCGTGCGAAACTACCTTATCACGAATACTTCGTCCATTAACAAAAAAATATTGCAGATCAGGTTGGCTTCTCGACGAGGTCGGTAGAGTAATCCAACCCCATAGACGCATCCCACCTCGGTTGTTCTCAATATACAAAGAATTCTGGATAAACGGCACTCCGCAAAGATCAGCAATTCTTCTTTCTTTTTGTTCTTGGCTTGATGCTGAACGCAATCTAAATCGCACCCGCTTGTTGTGTGAGAGGACAAAACTGACATCAAAACGACTTAGGGCTAACTTTTTAATGTTGGTGTCGATATGATTGCATTCTGTGGCCTCGGTCTTTAGAAATTTCCGCCGAGCGGGCGTATTGTAGAACAATTCTCTAACTTCGACTGTCGTCCCAGCGGGATGCGCCACGGGAACCATTGCATTATCAGCATCTCGATGCTCTCCAATTATTTGCCAACCTCTGCCGCTACCGATGTTGGAAGTGAGCGTTAGTTGAGATACAGATGCTATACTTGCTAGCGCCTCACCGCGAAAGCCTAAAGTCTTTATATTATCCAAATCAGAAAGCCCTCCAATTTTACTGGTGGCATGTCGGCTGAGGGCGAGCAATAAATCTTTTTTTTCTATACCTCCACCGTCATCCCTCACTTTAATTAATTTGACACCACCGTTCTCAGTCTCCACCTCTATCGTCGAAGCGTGCGAATCTAAACTATTTTCAACCAACTCCTTGATTACAGAGGCAGGGCGCTCAACAACTTCTCCAGCAGCAATCTGATCAGCCAACTGACGCGTCAGAACTCGAATGGTGGCCATTGCAATTTCTCCATATCTCGATCAATCATTTCGTTGGAATCATCAGTTTTTGGCCAACACGAATCTGTTGTGAGGTAAGTTTGTTGTGAGACGTTAATCGGCTAACCGAAACCTGGTAGCTGGCAGCTATTTCTGACAATGTATCTCCTCTCTCAACGATATATATGAGCTGCCGTTTTGAGAGATTTTTTGATAGCGCGGTGCCAGGAGGAGGATGGTCAAGGTAATATTGCACTACTCCACTGTATATCGCCAAAGCCATTTTCTTCTGAAATGCTGAGGTGGACAACTTCCTCGCCTCGTCCGGATTAGATATATAGCCAGCCTCAATCAGCAAGGACGGGATATCCGTGGATTTCAGCACCAAAAACCCGGCTTGCTCAACTCTTTTTTTATGAAGGCGCGTTAGGCTTCCAATATTCTTTAGAATATATTCACCCGCCGTGAGACTGCTACCCAAAGTAGCGGTCATGGACAAATCTAGCAGAACTGCCGCCACATCAGCAGATTTATCCTTGATGTTAATAGCGCCCGCCCCACCAATTAAATCTGCCCTATTTTCTCGGTTAGCAAGAAATTTGGCGGTTTCACTGGTTGCACCTTTCGTAGACAAAGCGTAGACGGAAGCCCCGCGAGCCGATGGGCTCGTCCATGCATCCGCATGAATAGATAAGAAAAAATCAGCCCGATATCTCTGCGCTATAGCGGTTCGCTTACGAAGCGCCAAATAATAGTCTCCTTCTCGAACGAGCAGCCCTGAAAAATCAGGGTCCTCATCAAAAAGTTTTTTTAGATACTGTGCAATCTTAAGAACGATATGCTTTTCGAGAATTTTTCCTGGGCCCAAAGCCCCGGGATCTTCGCCACCATGACCCGCATCTATAGCAATAACTATTGATCGATCATCTGTCTTAATGATGTCTGAGAGTGATTTACTGACGGAGTTCCGAAAATCGTATAAATCAATAACCAAACGATTCCCATATCGCTCATTTGCAGAAAGCGTAAAGCTTTTGGGATTGACCTCTTCTTTGAGATCGAAGACCAATCTCAAATGGGTTTTTTTTCGCTTACCTGTGCGAATCCTATCAATTGGCGTAACATCGAGTCTAAGAGAATCGAAATTGGTCTTGAGGTCTGCATCAGCCAGATCAACAACCACTCTAGCTGGACTTTCAAGGACAAACATTTTGTGGTCGATCGAATCGTTTAAATCAAGAACAATCCGAGTTCTGTCGGGCGACCTGTACAACCGAACGCCTTCTATATCAGATGCGTATGCCAGACTGCTGTCAATCACCAAAATCAGAAGAGTGAAAAAGGTTTTTATTATTCGCATGCAAAAAAAAAATTAAGTGTCAATTTTAAGCCAATTCCGAAAATTCCTGAATGTTCTGAAAAACCCACTCACCTTCTCGAGAATTTGATCGCAGGTAAATCTTCCTTCCAGATTCTATTGGTTCAATAGCTATGCATAAGTCGGCGGAATGCACAAACCAATCGCCCCTCTCTGGCCACTCAATTATACAGAGATATCCCTCATTCAAATAATCTCGGAAGCCGAGAAATTCGAGCTCTTCAGGATCAAATATTCTGTATAAATCAAAGTGATATATCATTCCGACCGACAACTCATAGGGCTCTACTACGGTATAGGTAGGGCTCTTCACTATGCCACTATATCCTAATCCTTCAAGTATCCCTCTAGCTAAGGTAGTTTTACCCGCTCCGAGATCTCCCTGTAGGGTTATTAAAAGGCCATTGGTAGCAAAGCTTGCAAGAAACTGTCCAAAGCGTCGCATGGCCGCTTCATCGCTAAACTCATAGATAGCCTCAGAGTAGTCACTCAACTTCTTATACCCCTTGAGATTTCAATACTTTCATCGACTACGGTAGGATCGGAATTAAGAATCGCTCTTACAAAAGATAAAATATCCGTGGCCGTCAAGCCAAGTTTGCCAAATCGATGAACCGCTAAGTCCGCTGCTCTAGAGTGAATACAACATCCCAACCCTGCTGCCACTTGCAAGGGCAGTCCCTGTGCTATAAGTGATCCAACAATTCCAGTGAGTAGGTCTCCCATACCCGCCGTTGCCATAGCAGGGCTGCCATAAGGACAGATTCTCGGACCAGTCACCGCATCGCCAACGATTAATGTGCCTGGACCTTTAAGAATGACAGTGGCAGAATATTTGTGTTGCAGCGCACGCACCGCGGAAAAACGATCCTTCTCAACTACCCGAGCCGACGTACCAAGCAATCTGGCCGCCTCCCCCGAATGAGGAGTGATAACCCACGACAACTTAGAAAAATTTATTTGCAAGCGATCCTCCGCGATCAAATTAAGCGCATCTGCATCAACAACCATGGGGTGACCAGCCCGAACCGTCTTTTGCAAAAGCTGCTCCGACCATGCAGACTTGCCGAGTCCTGGCCCGATTATTAACACAGTGGCTGCATTTAACAAAGGTTCCAACTCTTGGCCCGAATCTATTGCACGAGTCATCACCTCGGGTTGTCGCGCCAACATCGAACCGATATGCTCTGAGCGAGTGCATAAAGATACTAACCCTGCGCCTGTTTGAATGCATGATTGGGCAGCCAAAATAGCAGCCCCACCAAAACCTAACTCACCTCCGACAACCATGGCATGACCGAAATGGTATTTATGTGCAGACCCGGCTCTCGTTGGCAAGTGCCCCAACAAAGAGCCCAGCCGCAAAATTTCAGAGTCCGAACTTTCAATGTTGTATGCCGCGATAGGAATATCTAGCGAATCCAAGACTAATTCTCCACAAAAGGAAGATGCTTGGCCAGTCATCATGCCTCGCTTAAAACCAACAAAAGTGACGGTAAGATCTGCTTCCACCGCATGATCAGAAACGTCGCCGGTGTCAGCATTGAGTCCAGAAGGCACATCGATAGCCACCACAGGCACTTTTGAAGCGTTAATTAATTTTATAGCCTCAATGTAATTCGAGCCCATCTGACTGCGTAACCCAGTACCTATAAGGGCATCGATAATTATGCCATCTATTATCTCGCGGTCAGTTTGTGGAGACAAAAATTCCACTCCCGCTTTGACAGCAATAGATCTGGCATAAGAAACCTCAGAATTCTGCCTTCGCAAATCACCGACTTCTATAACCCTCACCCGAACCGATTTCTCAGCTGCTAGCGCCGCCACCAAATAACCATCACCCGCATTATTGCCAATGCCACAGAAGATCGTTAACTCAGAGGGCATTCCAAACTTTTTCTCGATCCCTGTCATGACAGCCGCACTGGCACGTTCCATTAGTTTCGTTATACTGAGTGCATGCGCACTGACTGCACGCTCCTCAATGTTCTTAATTTTTTTAACCGTAAATGACCAGTCACTTATTGAATTTAATGCCATGACTAACAACACTCCGAGATCAATCAGTCGAATTATAATGCAGAAGAACAATTAAGCCGTGCAAAAAATTAACAGTAATACAAAAAATCTTGAGCTACTCGCAAAAAAAATTAAGGATTGGGGAACGGAGTTAGGTTTTCAGCAAGTAGCCATAGTCAAACCCGACTTAAGTCAAGCATCTGAAAATCTTCATTCATGGCTATCCGACGGTTTTAACGGGTCAATGAAATGGATGGCTAATCATGGTGAGAAGCGTTACGTCATTGCTGATTTAGTCCAAGATGCTGTGCGTGTAATCTGTGTGAGATTGGATTACTTGACTGACGATAAAATGATAGCTGTGCTCAAATCCAACAACAAGGCCTATATCTCACGCTACGCGATTGGAAGGGATTACCACAAAGTCTTGCGCCGACGACTTGCCAAATTGGTCTCGAAAATAAGATGTTCTCTTCCGGATATGCAATTAAGTCAGCGAGCTTTTGTCGATAGCGCACCGGTGATGGAGAAACCTCTAGCTGAGCAGGCTGGTCTTGGCTGGATGGGCAAAAACACGCTAATCCTTAACAAAACTTCAGGATCTTGGTTCTTCCTTGGAGAAATTTACACTTCTCTGTCCCTCCCTGCAGACAATATTATTGAGCCTAACCGATGCGGGAAGTGCCGAGCATGCATCACTGCTTGCCCTACGAATGCTTTCCCCAAACCTTATGTGCTCGATGCAAGAAAATGTATTTCATATCTTACGATAGAACACAAAGGCAAAATACCCTTAGAACTGAGGCATCTTATGGGAAATCGCATTTTCGGTTGCGATGATTGTCAAATTATTTGCCCTTGGAACCGAGATGCCACCAAAAGTAACGAAGCAGATTTCTCCCCACGTCATAACTTAGACTCTTCCGATTTGGTCACACTTTTCAATTGGGACAAAAACGAGTTCATGGAAAAAACCGAAGGCATGGCGATCAGAAGAATAAGTTATGAAATGTGGCGAAGAAATCTTGCCATCGGTCTCGGTAACGCAGATGGATGTCACAAAATATTGGGTATTCTTGAGCAGAGCATGAATGAATTATCACCACTAGTGAAGGAACATGTTGCTTGGGCGATAGATATGCAAAAGGAGAAATTAAATGCTAAAAAAACTCCGTCTGTAATAACGTAATTCTTCAATAGAGTCCTGAATATCATCCATTGCCCGATGGGTGCTTTGTTTTTTAAAACCATTCTGAGGCGTCGGCTTCCATCGCCTTACCAATTCTTTGATCGTAGAAACATCTAAATTACGATAATGAAAAAATTTTTCTAGCTCCGGCATATGCTTCGCCAAAAATCGTCTATCTTGGCAGATAGAATTGCCACACATTGGAGACTCACCAGGTCCGACCCATTTGTTGAGAAAATTAATGGTCGTGAACATTGCTTCCTGCTCAGTGATTGCGCTCATTCGAACCCTCTCCGTCAGCCCTGACTGCCCATGCTGCCGAGTATTCCACTCATCCATTGAGTCCAAGATTGCATCAACTTGTTTAATCGCTATCGCTGGCCCTTCTGCCAAAACGTTGAGTTCACTATCGGTTACTAAGGTTGCGATTTCAATTATCCGATCAGTCTCGGGCGACAGCCCCGTCATTTCCAGATCTAACCAGATTAAATTCAGCGGACTTCTATATTCCATATAGCAACCAGTGTCATTCGCTCAGCGCGCTTAATATGCCCATTAACATTTAATAGCAGCGGACAATTCTTCTTAGAGTGATTATGCTATATGCTTGGGTGTCATGAAAAGAGTGTAAGTAATTTTAGTCCATGAAAGAGTAGATAGATCAAACCCAAATATCACGGCACCGATGGTCACGAATGAAAATTAGTCAAAAGAAAGCTGCTGAGACAATACACTTTGAGACAATTGAAAAAAGTGGGCTGTTAAGCAAGGCGATGTCCGGAGAAGTAATTTGTAACTTTGGCTCTCAACTTGATGTTGAGGGGTGTGAAGACGCGTTCAAAGACAAAGTATATCGTTGCCATAAAAGAGCGAATATAGAGCCATTAGTGGCTGGAGATCAGGTTCTATGGCAGCATTCGGAGCCCTATGGGATAGTTATAGCGCGCAAACCAAGATCTTCTGAAATATTGAGGCCAGACAGCAGGGGTAGGATTCGCTCTATGGCCGCGAATATCGATTGCATTGCAATCGTCTTCGCTTGTGTACCAAAACCTAAATACAATCTGATTGATCGCTACTTGGTGGCAGCTGAGGCTCAACACGTTCGTCCTGTTCTGATACTTAATAAAATAGATCTTCTAAAGGATGAGCACGCTTCAGAGATTCAGGTGCTCGCGAAAAATTACCAGAGTATCGGCTATCGGATCATCAGAGTATCCGCGAAAACAGGAGAGGGAATGCCCATGCTCGAAGAGTATTTGTCCAACCGCATGGTTATATTCTCCGGTCAATCTGGAGTGGGCAAGACATCATTACTCAATTATCTAATGCCATCTGCAAATAGATCCGTTAGCGCACTCACTTCTAAAACCGACCAAGGAGCGCATACGACCGCTGCGTCACGACTCTACCGATTGAAGTCCGGAGGCAAATTGATTGATTCTCCCGGAATCCGAGATTTTTCACTAAATCATTTAGATAAACAGAATATCATTGAGAATTTTATCGACTTTCAGCCATTCTTGGGCCACTGCAAATTTCGAGATTGCACACATAGAAATGAAGCAAGTTGCGCACTGCTTAGGGCCGTTAGGGAGGATTTAATTATTAGTAAACGTTTGGAAAGTTACCATAAGATCATGGATAGCCTTCAAGATATGAAGGCCCAGCGCTAAAGTCGTCTCCAACTAGAGGCCTCGGAATTATGAAAGAAAAATATTCTCTCGAAGACCTGCGTTACCTAATGACTAGACTGAGAGATCCCGATTTTGGGTGCCCTTGGGATCAAAAACAGACATACCATAGCATCATTTCTCACACCCTTGAGGAAGTATACGAAGTCATCGATGCCGTTGAAAATTTGAATTTTATTAATCTTCAGAATGAGTTGGGCGACCTGCTTTTTCAGATCATATTTTTGTGTCGTCTAGCTGAGGAGGATAAATATTTTACTCTAGATGATGTAATCAATTCATTAACTGACAAACTGTTAAGAAGACATCCACATGTCTTTCCGAATGGATCATTAATATCTAAAGGTAAAGACAAGATTACTGTCAGTTCGAGTGACATTGTCGATAGTTGGGAAGAAATAAAAAAGAATGAACGCAAACAAAAAGGTAAGACTGGTTTTCTGGATGATATACCTAATGCGTTACCCGCAAACAAACGGGCTATGAAACTACAAAAGAGGGCATCGAATATTGGTTTTGACTGGGAATCTAGCGGTGATGTGCTAAACAAAGTGTATGAGGAATTGAGCGAACTCGAGCAAGAAATCGAATTGGAAAATAGCTGCAATCTAGAGGATGAATTGGGAGATTTAATGTTTACTATTATAAACCTGTCTCGACATCTGCAAATAGATCCGGAGAGTGCTTTGAGAAAAGCTAATCAGAAATTCACAGTGCGACTTAATTCCATAGAAAAATTGGCTCCCCAAAATGACATTACAAAACTGTCCCAAAATGAGATGGATAAAATGTGGCTGATGATTAAATCCCAGGAGTGACTGTAGATTTTTTAATTATCGAATTTATTCAGAATGGGGCCAGTTTTGTGCTATTTTTGTTCAATGTAAAGGTGTCGCGATTAAATATAAATGGTTTTGTATCTCTCCAAGAAACGATAGGTAAATTTGATACTCGTTTAGTCACACGCCAAAATCAATAGTTTTTGAAACTAATAAGTTAGTTAGGATGGAGTAGATGATGAAGATGATCTTATTAGGCCCTCCAGGCGCAGGCAAAGGCACACAGGCACAATTCGTGACCGAGCACCTTAGAATCCCTCAAATTTCTACTGGGGATATGCTCAGAGAGGCCATTAAAGAAGGGACAGCGCTGGGTGTGAAAGTTAAAAAAATTGTGTCATCTGGTGCCTTAGTTCCGGATGAAATAATTATTGCTTTAGTCAAGGAACGTATCTCGCAAGACGACTGTGAGAATGGTTTCTTATTTGATGGTTTTCCTCGAACTATTCCTCAAGCTCAAGCGATTAATGACGCAGGGATCTGTCTTGATCTCGTTATTGAAATCGCCGTGAGTGATGGAGAGATTGTTGCGAGGCTAAGCGGTCGAAGGGTACATAAAAGCTCGGGCCGCACCTATCATGTTTTGCACAATCCTCCACAAAACGCCGGTTTGGACAATGAGACAGGAGAGGAACTTATCCAACGTGAAGATGATCAAGAAGAGACTGTGCGAAATCGATTAGATATATACCATCAACAAACAAAACCATTAATACAATTTTACCAGCAACTCAATGAAAGGAGCGGTCTTCCAAAACTTTATCGAGTAGATGGGCTCGGGCATCTTTCCGAGGTGCAAGAGAGAATCTTGGATGCGTTAGAGTCATCCGATTGATTCTCTCAATTAATGCGCGATCGTGAAAATGACTCCTACCGAAAGTGATTATGCGGTCACAAGTTTTCAGTAACTCTATCTTAAAACAGTTACCGTTCAAATTTTAAAGGAGATGAAATTGTCATTTATGCTAGCGATTGAAACGGCAACAAAACCATGTTCCGTCGCATTTCGTGCTAACGAAAAAATCTACACCTTGTGCTCCGAAAATGAGAAATCGAGCAGTCAAAAAGCCCTCCAGATGATTGACAATGTTTTGCGGGAGGCACGTGCCAGCATTGATGACGTTAAAAGTCTTGGAGTAACGTTAGGCCCGGGTTCCTTTACCGGACTGAGGATCGGGTTTTCTATAATCCAAGGTTTAGCTTTTGCACTAGATCTCCCGGTTTGTGGATTGTCAACCCTTGAGGTGTTGGCAGCGACTTATAAACGTACAAATGATCTTCGGGAAGATCAATTACTGATCACAGCAATTGATGCCCGAATGGGACAATTTGCAATTGGAGGATACCGTTGGCGCGGAAGCCGATTCGTCAGGGAGATCAACGATTGCCTGATGAACAAGGAAGATGCGAGAGACCTAGCGAAAACTCAAAACCCAATTGCAGTGGTCGGGGAAGGAACAAAACTTTTTCCTG
>MDTD01070363.1_pt1 | contig 11265 bp, 14 predicted proteins | sample 811221 | NCBI WGS metagenome assembly MDTD01 (sample SAMN05326646, study PRJNA326480) | marine metagenome | isolation source: seawater | place: Pacific Ocean: South West | collected 2011
GAAATCTATTTTAGCTTCAATATTTGATAAAATGTTTAAAAGCCCATTTCTCCATTCCTCAAAACGCTTTAAATTATTCCCAGCAATTATTTTTAATGCCTGATTCATTTGTATATCTGTCTCTGCTGAGATAAGATCTCCAATACTTTCTGCTTTTAACAAATCTATTTTACCATTTTTTAAAGCTACCTTTGTAAACTCACCTGGCTCTGCTAATCGACAACCTTTCACTTGGGAGATAGATTCCAGGAGTGTTTTTATGACTGCTCTACTCCCATGAACATGGATTTCAGCCATATCTTCACCGGTGTAGCTTTGAGGTCCAGGAAACCATAAAATTATGCCTTCATCTATGGCTCTAGAATTGTTGATATTGTTTATTTTTTTAAGTGTTGCAAATTTGGGTTTGGGAAAAGGAGCTTTTGTTAATTTTAATATCACATTTTTAGAATCTGGGCCAGAAATACGTATAACGGCAATACCCGCAGTTCCAATTCCTGATGATAAAGCAAAAATTGTCATTATTTACCTGGATTCCACCAAAAGCCAAAAGTTTTTACAAAATTTTCTTTATTTTTTAGGTCGGAAAAAAAGTTTACAGCTTTTTTATTTATCTCAGAGTTTTTTTTTACATTTTTTGGTAGGTCAAGGTTGCTATTCAAGTAATGCACTTCATATAATGACCTGAATGCAACAGTATGTTGTTCTGAATATTTTATAGGACATTTATTTTTGAGAAGATTAAAATAGAAAATTCTATCACACCATTGTGATGTCTCTTTAGGAATTAAATGCCATATATTTATATATTCAAAAAAAAGTTTAGGTATTAAATAACATGAAGTATCTACAAACTTTTTACTTAAACAATCATCATCTTCAATATAACTCATTTTTTTTTCATCAAAGGTATAGAACGATCTATAACTACAGGCTATATGATTTTGATCATTAATTAAATTTATCAATGAAACAATATGATCATTTAAAAACCAATTATCGGCGTCTAAATACATAATGAAATCAAATTTATTATTTATTGCATACTTTGTTCCTATGCTTCTTGGCATATTTCCATTGTCATTATAATTTTTATCTAGTTCTATTTTGTGACACTTTAATTTTGATAAATTGTTATTTTCATCTTTACCATCTGCTATAATTATATGTTCACATACAAATTCTCGATCACCCTGCTCTAAAACCGACTGGTTTGCTTTTTTGATTATGTCGTAATTTTCATTATTATAAGGAGTAATTACAGCTATTTTTTTCATTGAAAGACTATATCTGTAAAAACGTTTAATAGAAATTAGTAAAATTGATTATTTATAGATATTAATTTATGAAGGTTTATTCATTGAATTAAAAAATTCCGAATTATTTTTTGTATTTTTCAATTTCGAATTAATAAATTCTATTGCATCCATTGATCCCATTGGGGCTATAATTCTTCTTAAAACATTCATTTTTTGAAGGTCATTTTTTTCAAAGATTAGTTCTTCCCTTCTTGTTCCAGATTTAGTTATATCAATTGCTGGGAAAATTCTCTTCTCTGAAATCTTTCTATCTAATATAGTTTCACTATTACCAGTTCCCTTAAATTCATCAAAAATTACCTCGTCCATTCTACTTCCCGTGTCAATCAAGGCTGTTGCTATAATTGTTAAAGATCCGCCTTCCTCAATGTTTCTTGCAGCACCAAAAAATCTTTTTGGTCTTTGTAGTGCATTTGCATCTACACCACCAGTTAAAACCTTTCCAGAACTTGGGACCACAGCATTGTAGGCTCTTCCCAATCTAGTAATAGAGTCTAATAATATAACTACATCTTTCTTGTGCTCGGTAAGTCTCTTAGCTTTTTCAATAACCATTTCTGCTACAGCGACGTGTCTTTGTGCTGGTTCATCAAAGGTTGAGCTTATAACCTCGCCTTTAACTGTTCTTTGCATATCTGTAACTTCCTCTGGTCTTTCATCAATCAGAAGAACCATTAAATAACATTCAGGATGATTTGCAGTAATTGAGTTGGCAATACTTTGTAATATCATAGTTTTACCTGCTTTGGGTGGTGAGATAATTAAGGACCTTTGTCCTTTGCCAATTGGGCTTACTAAATCAATAAGTCTAGGTGTTAAATCTGGTTTTTTTTCTACTTTAATGTTTTCTACTTCCATGACTAATTGCTTATTTGGGTAGAGTGGAGTCAGGTTATCGAATGCTATTTTGTGTCTGGCTTTTTCAGGATTTTCAAAATTTATTTTACTTACCTGAAGTAAAGCAAAATATCTTTCTCCATCTTTTGGGGCTCTAACCGGACCCTCAACAGTATCACCTGTTCTTAATCCAAAACGTCTTATCTGACTTGGACTTATATAAATATCATCCGGGCCAGGTAAATAGTTGGACTCCATAGCTCTTAAAAAACCAAAACCATCTTGTAGTAGTTGTAATACTCCTCCACCTGTTATTTCCTCTCCTTTATCAGCAAGTTTTTTTAAGATTGCAAATAAGATCTCTTGCTTTCTTAGAGTGCTCGCATTTTCTATACCTAATTCTTCAGCCTGAGTGATAAGGTTCTCTGATGTTTTTTTTTTAAGTTCTTGAATGTTCATATTAGGGGGATTTTTTTTAGATAATTTAAATATATATAATTATTTATAAATTTCAAGTCGAAATATAGCAATAAATTAATGAATATTATGGATTATTTAAAAATTATCTAATTCTTTTGCGAAAGATCTTATTTTATCCCAATTAGTAAATTCGTAACTTTCATTTATATTCGTTGGTCCATTAGTAACAAACATAATAAATCTTATTACATTTTTATTTACAAAATTATAATTAGGATAATCTACCTTCCCAGCAAATACATCTATTCTCATAGGTAACCAACTAGTTTTCTTTAAAAATTTAATTATATATGGGTTGCTTTTCACTGTTGATTTTTCAAGCTTTCTCGCAACAACGTTTACTGAAAAAAAGGCATTTTTTTTCTTATTTATAATATTAAGATTTTTATTAATATATTTATAAACTTTTTTATTGTGCTTTCCATACCTTATGCTTGCCCCTATAACTATTAAATCGTAATTATTTAAGTTAATGTTAGAAGCTTCGTCAATTGAAGCTATATCAAATTTATTCCTATAAGAATTAGACATTATAAATTCAGAAATTTTTTTTGTATGTCCGTCAGTAGTAGAATAAATTATTATGGACTTCATTTAATAAATTGCTTTAAATTTATGAATTAAATGTTTTAATAGTTGGATGTGATCATCATTATCGTTTAAACAAGGTATTAAATCAAAATTTATTCCGCCAGAATTAATAAAGCTTTCTTTTCCTTGTATCAAAATTTCCTCTAGAGTTTCAACGCAATCGGAGGAAAATCCAGGGCAAATCACTAATATATTTTTTTTACCTTCTTTAGGAAGTTTCTCAAATGTTTTATCCGTATATGGCTGCAACCATTCTTGTGGGCCGAACCTAGATTGAAAAGTTGTAATTAAGGGTATAGATTGAAATTTTTCAGTTATTAACCTTGAAGTTTTTTGGCAATAACAATGATATGGGTCCCCTTTATCAAAATATTTTTTTGGGATACCGTGATAAGAAGCCAATATTAAATCTGGTTTCCAATCAATTTCTGATATTTTTTTATTTATACTATTTACAATTGCTGAAATGTACAAAGGATCTGACTCATAATGAGATATAATTTGAAGACTAGGTTGCCATCTCATTTTCATTAAAGACCTATAAACCTCGTCACACACTGTTGCGGTTGTTGCTGCAGCATATTGTGGATAAAGAGGTAAGATTATTAAGTTTTCACAGCCAAGCTCTTTAAGTTTATGAATTTTAGATTTGATACTGGGGTTTCCATAACGCATTGCGTAATCAATTTCTAAATTTTTATCTGTAATTATTTCTTTTAGTTTCTGTGATTGCATCTGCGTATAATATTTTAATGGCGACATATTAATATCCTTGAACCAAATTTCTTTATAAGCTTTTGCCGTTTTACTCGGTCTAAATGTTAGAATAAATAAATTTAAAATTATTTGCCATATTATAGGATTAACCTCAATTACTCTTCTGTCTGATAAAAACTCCTTTAAGTATTTTCTTATGTCCCACCATCCTGTCGAGTCTGGTGTTCCAAGATTAATTAACAGAACTCCTGTTTTTCCAAATTTTATAACGGGGTGCTCTGTTTTCATTGATTAATTACCTTTTTACTTTTGTTTAATTAAATTTATAAAATATTCTACCATCAACGGCTTTGTCTCTGGTAAAATTCCATGGCCTAAATTGAATATATAGGGATAATTCTTAAAAATTTCTATGTATTTTTCAACTTCCTTTTTTAATTTTTTTTTTGATCCCAATAATAGCTTCGGGTTTATGCCACCTTGGATAGGTATGTTAATTTTTTTTTAAGATTTTTTTTGGGTTAGTGTTATAATCTATACTAATTACATTTGGTTTAACATACTTAACAAAATCATAGTAATTTTTTATACCTTTAGGAAAACATATCACTGGAACGTTTAGCCGTTTAACAAAATCAACGATTTTTTTATTTTGTTTAAAAACATATTCTTCTAAATAATTATTTTTTACTAAACCAGCCCAACTATCAAATAATTGTATAATTGTTGCTCCATTTTTTATCTGGTTGTGAATATGTAACTTTGTAAAATTACATAATAAATCCAAAGTTTCTTTAATCAAAATTTTATCTTCGAGAAATTTGCTGCTGAGTTTATTCTTTGGTGAAGATTTATTCATCATATATAATAATATTGTCCATGGAGATCCAGCAAATCCTATAAGATCTTTATTTACTAATAATCTACTTTTTGAAACAATTTTCACAGAATCATAAACTGGTTTCAATTTCATACTAAAATCTTTATTTGTAATATTTTTGATTTCTTTAATATTCAAATCACCTAAAATTGGTCCTAAATTTTTCTCAAATTGAACATCTTGCCCTAAAGCATATGGTAACATTAAAATATCAGAAAAGATAATAGCAGCATCAAGTTTAAATCTCTCAAGAGGTTGTAAGGTTATTTTTGGTACTAAGTTTTTATTTAAACAAAGTTTTATAAAATTTTTGTTTTTTTTTCTTATTTTTCGAAATTCAGGTAAGTATCGTCCTGCTTGTCTCATGATCCAAACTGGTCTAAATCCATTATTTTTTCCTAATAAGTAAAGCTGAATGGGTGTCATATATAATTAATATATTTTTATTATTGTTTGTTATAGGTCCTGTTAATTAGGTTAATATTTTGTTTTTCATTTTTAATACATTTATTATCCACAATTAAAACCAATTATAAATCAGGTATTTTAGTATTTTCTATATGAAATCTTGGTTTTATATACCTAATTGAAAAATAATTATTAACATGTTTAAAATTGTTAATTAAGGAGGGTTTTTTCATTAATTTTTATTAAATATTCAATTTTATTTTAAATGAGTTTATTATAAGTGTCTTATAAACACTTTATACATGAGTAATTCATATCAAGTATATTTAATATCAGATTCAACGGGAGAAACCCTAGACAGAATTTTCATTGCTCTAAAAGCTCAATTCCAAAATTTTAAATACCAGACACACCACTATTCTTTTACAAGAACAGAAAATCAAATTTTACGTATACTAGATATATGTAAAAAAAAAAGAAATTGCATAATTCTTTATACTGTTGTTGATCATAAACTTTCAAAGTTTTTGGCTGAAGAATGTAATAAGTTAAAAGTACCTTGCTTTGGCGTATTGGGCGATTTAATTTTAAGTTTTTCGAAAATACTAAAGGAAGAAGCTTCGTACATCCCGAGCGGTCAGCATATACTGAATGAGGAATACTACAACAGAATTGAGGCAATACAATTCACCATGAATCATGATGATGGTAATTCGATAAATGATATACAAAAATCTGATATAATATTATTAGGTGTCAGCAGAACCAGCAAGACACCAACATCTATTTATCTGGCTAACAAAGGTTATAAAGTGTCAAACATACCTCTTGTAAATGAAAACTCAATACCAAATATTTTAAAAGCGAACAAAGAAGACAATTGTATAATCGGACTAACTGCGGAACCAGAAAGATTAGTTGAAATTAGAAAGAATAGATTGAATACATTAAGAGAAAAACAAAATATAAATTATATAAATTTCGAGAAGATACAAAAAGAGGTAAATCAGTCTAAACAAACTTTTCAGAAATATAAGTGGCCCACCATAGACGTTAGTAGAAAATCTGTTGAAGAAACCGCTGCTTCAGTTATTAAAATTTATGAAATAAAGAAAAATAATGTTTAATTTAGTTTTGGCCTCGAAAAGCAAAGTAAGAATGAAAATTTTAAAAAAAAACAACTTTAATTGTACTGCAGAACCATCAAATATTGATGAAGAAGAAATAAAGAAATCACTTAAAAAAGAGGGGGCAACACCCAAAACTATATCACAAAATCTTGCAGAAATGAAAGCTAACAAGGTTAGTGCAAAGAAAAATGATGATATGGTTATCGGTGCAGATAGTGTTATAGATTTTGAAGGTGAAATAATTTCAAAGCCAAAGAACAGAGTAGAGGCAATAAAAATCCTAAAGAAATTAAACGGGAAGAAACATAACTTAATAAGTTCTGTCTGCATCTCAAAAAATGGATCAATGATTTGGAATCACTCAGAAAAAGCTACATTAACAATGAAAAATTTTTCACAAGAAGAGCTTGAAAAATATTTGACAAAGATAACAGACGAAGCACTTTATTCTTATAATGTTTATCAAATAGAGGGCGAAGGCAGAAACCTGTTTTCAAAAATAGAGGGTGATGAAGATACAATAATGGGATTGCCCATTAAAAAGATCAAAGAATATTTAAATAACTATATTAAAAAATAAAATGAAAAAATTTTTTGTAATAGGAAACCCAATAGATCATTCCTTATCACCTTTATTGCATAATCATTGGTTCAAAAGAAATGGAATAAAAGCAACTTATGAGAAGAAATTAATAAAAAAAGAAAATGAGATAATAGCACTTATTAAGGAAATAAGAGAAAAAAAAACAACAGGGGTAAATGTTACTGTGCCCCTAAAAAATATTATTGTGCCTTTCTTAGATTATCTAACACCTGAAGCTGAGATTACCCAATCAGTAAATACAGTCGTTTTAGAAGATAAAAAAGTAGTAGGCTATAACACAGATGTTGCAGGCTTTGAACTAGCCATTCGTTACAGTAAATATGATGTTAATGGAAAAAAAATCTTAATTATAGGATCTGGTGGAGTAGTTCCATCAATAATTTTTTCCCTACAAAAAATGAAATCGAGAAAAATATTTATTATGAATAGAACAAAAACAAAAGCAGAAAAAATTAAAGAATTATTTAACGAAGTAGAAATTGTGGAATGGGGTAAGGAGCTAGATGTTGATATGATAATTAATGCCACAAGCATTGGATTAAAAAAGGAAGATAAAATAAATATTGATTTTGAGTTATATGGCAAAAACAAGTTTTTTTATGATGTAATATACAAACCAGATGAGACTTCTTTTTTAAAGGAAGCCAGGAATTTAGGCAGTAAAACTGAAAATGGTAAAATGATGTTTATCTATCAAGCACATCAAGCTTTTTTTATTTGGAATAAAATTTTACCAGAAATCAATCAAGATATAATTGAATTAGTAAGCGGATGAAAAGAATAGTTGTTGTAGGCGAAATAGGCTCTGGGAAAAGCCACATTGCAAAATCTTTAAAAATTCCAGTTTTTAATGCCGATAAAGAAGTATCAAGAATTTACAAGAATGATGAGCAACTTTTTTTCAAACTAAAAAAAAAATTGCCAGAATTTATAAAAAAACACCCAATAAACAAAAAAGATCTCTTTAAAGCAATAATTAAGGATGAAAAAAATATAAAAAAAATTTCTAAAATAGTTCACCCAATTGTAAGAAAAAAATTGTTCCAATTTTTAAAGAGACATCTTAAAAAAAAAGCTGTGGTTTTAGATATTCCATTATATTTTGAAAACAAAATTTATAAAAAAAGTGATATTGTTATCTACATAAATTCAAAAAAAAAAGAGATTTTTAAAAGATTAAAAATGAGAAAAAACTTTAGTACTAATATTTATAAAAAAATAAAAAAAATGCAATTTAGTAACGAATACAAAAAAAAGAAATCCAATATAATTTTTTATAATAATTTTAATAAAAAATTGACTGAAAAGGCAATTTATATGTTAAAAAAAGAAATATTAAAAAAATGAAAGAAATTATTCTAGATACAGAAACGACAGGATTAAATGTCAGAGACGGACATAGAATTGTTGAAATTGGATGTATAGAGTTGGACAATTATGTTCCTACAAAAAATAAATTCCATTGCTATTTAAATCCTGAAAGACGAGTCTCAGAGCAAGCTTTTAAAGTTCATGGATATTCCGATGCATTTTTGTCAAATCAAAAAAAATTTGTCGATATAGCAGATGAATTTCTCAATTTTATTAAAGATAAAAAACTTGTTATTCATAATGCAGAATTTGATTTATCTCATTTAAATAATGAACTATCCATAATAGGTAAAAATAAAATTAACAGAAGCTTAATTATCGATACACTTCAGATTGCTAAAGAAAAGTTTCCAGGTTCACAAATCAGCTTGGATGCGCTTTGTAAAAGATATAAAATAGACAACTCTAGAAGAAAAAAACATACGGCAATTATAGATTGCGAATTACTTACAAAAGTTTATGTAAATTTAATTGATCAAAAAGAACCATCTTTTAATTTGCAATCTTTTGATAATTTAGAATTTAATAATGGAGATAGCTCAAGCATTTCTTATTGTAAAAGAGTTATTGAACCTTCAGATGAACAAATCAGGCTGCATAAATCTTATTTAAAAAATAGTCTAAGAAAAAACTTCTTTAATTAAACCTTTCATTAAAGAGTTTTTCAAAATCAACTTTTTTTTCAAATTTTATTCCATCGTATCCAGAGTCAACTATTAAGTTTATTAAAATTTTTTCAATTTTTGGATAAATTTCGTTTTGAACATCACATAAAATAATTTTTTGTAAGTCTTTTTTTTCTTTTACATCATCTCCAATTTTAACAATTGATGCATAAACAATTTCGAAATATGATTTTTTTTCTGCTCCTTTATTGTCTTGAAATTTTAAAGCTGTGCTAATTTCAATCATTTTATTTTTCAGCGGTTTTGAATTAATATCAATTGTCAACTCATATTTTGAAATATTATCTTTGGTGTATAAAAAACTTTCTACATCAGGAGTTTCACTTGACATATCTTTAATAAATGTAGAAAGCACTTTGAATTTTTCAGTCATTTTAATTTCGATTATCGTCTATATCCTCTGACTCACCATCTATAAAGTTTTCTTTTTGACTAAATTTTTTGGCTGGATACTTATCATTCAACTTTTTAAATAAAAATTTTCTGGTAAAGGGAAAAATTATCAACAATCCAATAAAATCTGTGGCAAAACCTGGTGTAATCAATAAAATTGCAGCAAATGCTAACGCTGCTCCAGATACTATTTCATATAAAGGAATTTCATTCTTAATTAATTGTGACATACCTGATCTTAAAGTATTAAAACCCTCATATCTTGCATATAAAACACCAATAAAAGCAGTCAAGAAAATGAGAAATATAGTATTGAAAGCACCAATTTGGCCTCCGATTTTTATAAATAAATATATTTCCAGAATTGGTATTAAAATTATTGATAATAATATAGCGTTCATTTGTCGTTAGTCTAATTTGCTAGTTGAAATTAAGCAACATACTAAATAGTATTTATATTATGAATTACAGCTTTGAATATATAGATATCATACTATTAGCCATGATAGCTGGATTTATTTTCTTAAGATTAAGGGGAATATTAGGTAGTAAATCTGAATTAGACAATGAGTTTTCAACGGAGTTTAAACCTGACTTTGTAAGTAAAACTCAAAACAAAAAAATGGCTGAAATGACTTTTGATGAAGACGCAAAGAGTAATTTTTTAAAGGGCGCAAAAATTGCTTACGAGAATATCATAACTAGCTTTTCAGTTGGAAACTTGAGTAGCGTTAAAAACCTATTAGACAAAAAAATACACGATCAATTTCTAGAAGCATTAAAAGATAGAAAGAAAAATGGACAGATCTCTGAAATGACATTTATAGGAATTAATTCAGCCGAAATTAAAAATCACGAAAATAGGAACAGTTTTTTGGAAGTTAAAGTTGATTTTATTAGTGAAATCATTTCTTGTGTAAAAAATAGCGATGGGAAAATTATTTCTGGAGATCCAAAAAAAGTTAAGAAAGTTTATGATACTTGGAAATTTTCTAGAAATTTACAATCACCAAATCCAAATTGGCTTTTAATAGAGACTGAGAGTTAATTGAACGATATATCTGATAAAGACAAAAAAGATTGGAAAAATTTTATTGAAGGAAAAGAAAGATTGTTCAATAAAGACGTTTTAGATAATCAAAATTTAAGTAAAAATAATTATGATACAATTGATCTTCATGGATATTCATTAGAAGATGCAAATAAAATAATCTCTGAATTTATTGAAAAAAGTTTTAATAAAGGAATTTATAAAATAAACATAGTTACAGGAAAGGGCAGTAGGTCGAACAATAAAAATGACCCGTATAGATCTAAAGATTTAGCATTACTTAAATATTCCGTGCCAAACTACATTCAAAATAATCCTGATTTGATGAAAAAAATAAACAAAATAGATGTTGACTCTATAAACAGTCCTTTAAAGGGAAGTTTTGACATTTTTCTAAAAAAAAATTAAAAAACTTTAGTGAAAATTAAAAAAAAAAAAAATTTTTCCAAAAATAGATTAAAAGCTAGGCTCAGAAAAACAAAAATTGATTTTAAGAAAAAATTATTTGAAGTAAATAATATTACAAGCATTGCAACTGGAAAAAAAAAAATCCAAGAAAATTTAAAAGATTTTTTTGAGTGGGTAAAAGGAGCGGAAATTATTTCTTTAAAGTCATGTAATACAAATGAGGACCCAGTTAGACCTGAGCTAGACAACGATTTTAGAATAAGTTATGGAAGGAAAATATATGGTGTTAAATATAAAGGAGAAATACAAGCTGTAATGTGTTTCGCATTCACAAATGATATTCCTAAAACTGTAAAAGAATTAGACTTAATGAGTAAGGACGCATTCTTA
>MDTD01109042.1_pt1 | contig 11265 bp, 10 predicted proteins | sample 811221 | NCBI WGS metagenome assembly MDTD01 (sample SAMN05326646, study PRJNA326480) | marine metagenome | isolation source: seawater | place: Pacific Ocean: South West | collected 2011
ACCATGTTTGATAAAAGAAATAAACTTTCATCACAAGTTGCACTCGATGTAAGAACTCATTTAAAGGAACAAGTTTACGAAACCATTATACCTAGAAATGTTCGCATGTCAGAAGCACCCTCTTTTGGATTACCAGCACTCATGTATGATCAAAATGCTTCAGGTAGCCAAGCCTATATTGAACTTGCAAATGAAATTATGAAACAAAATAAAACCCAAGAGGCTGCATGACTGATTCAAGTATTCAAAAAAAAGGTTTGGGTAGAGGTCTTTCATCTCTTATGGGTGATGTTGAAATTCCAATCAAGGAAAATAATAATAAGTTAACTGATACAAAAATTCCCATATCTAAACTTAGAGCAAATCCGTTACAGCCCAGGCGATTATTTAATAAGGATAGTATTAATGAATTAGCTGCCTCAATAAAATCAAAAGGATTGGTTCAACCTATCTTAGTAAGGCCCTCAGAAAAAAATCCTGGAGATTATGAAATTATTGCAGGAGAAAGAAGATGGAGAGCTGCACAAATTGCCCAATTACATGAAATGCCCGCAGTTATAAAAAATTTAAATGATGTTGAGTCACTTGAGATTGCAATTATAGAAAATGTTCAACGATCAGATCTTACTGTTATTGAAGAGGCTACTGGCTATAAAAAATTAATTGAGTCTTATGGTCACACACAAGAGGAACTATCTGAAATAGTTGGTAAGAGTAGAAGTCATGTAGCAAACATTATGAGACTACTTACACTTCCTCAGTCGATTCAAGATATGATTACAGAAGGTAAAATCTCTGCGGGTCACGCTAGAGCCATCATGAATAGCGCTTTTCCAGAAAAACTTGCTGAAAAAATCGTTAATGAAAATTTATCTGTGAGAGAAGCTGAGAGCATTGTTAAACAAGGAAAAAATCAGATTAAAAAAGTTAGATTAAAAGATCCTGATACGGTGGATTTAGAAAACTCTATTAGCCAAAAAATTGGTCTTAATGTTGAGATTAATCACAAAGGCAATAAAGGTGGACATATAAAAATTGAGTACAAAAATCTTGATCAATTAGAATTAGTTACAAATAAATTAAAGAATTAATTTTTTGAATAATTCCTTCCTGTATTAGCTATTTTTAGTAGAGCAAATTCACACAGTTCTTTGGATATTAAATTGTTCTTCATACATTCAATCTCAGTATTTAATATTTCGTTGATTTTATTTTCTATTACTTGTGAAGGCCAAATGGAACAGTGATTACTAAAATCGGATTTCTCTTTCCAAAAAATTGGTGGTTTTAGTATCTTTATTGCCTCTTCGAAAGACTTGCCTTTTCTTAACTCTATTTGTGCTAACCTGATACGATTAAGGTAATTATTCATTGATTTCAAGATTACGACAGGACTAGCCCCTTCATTAAATATTTTTTCTAACAATTTTGAGCTATTGTCAGTCTTTCCAGACATTATCGCGTTGTTTATTTTTTGAAAACTTGTGTTTGCACCATCATGTAATATTAATTTTATCTGCTCAATAGTTATTAATTTATCATTTCCACTCTTTAAAAGTATTTTTTCAAGTTCATTTTTAATTACTGATCTATCATTATTTAAATTTTGCAAAAGATAGTTTTTTACATCTCTATCAAATTTAATATTATTTTCTCTCTGAAACTTTTCAATTATTGAAGATATAGATTTTATATCATCTTCGTAGCAAGCAATTATATAATGACTTTTTGCACTCTCATAAATTTTTCTTAATTTCGACGATTTTGTTAAATTATCAGATTTTATAACCATACAAACATTACTAAAATTTTCATTCAGTGTCTCTTCTATGATAGACGCATGCTTTTCTTTAATTGACTCTAAAACTATGAATTTATATGGATTGAATATGGAAATAGATCTAAGCTCATTATTTAAAATTAAATTATCTTCATCAATTTGTTTGCCTAAAATTGAAATTTTTTCACACTGAGACTCTTTCGAAAACTGTTTATATATATTTTCTACGATTTCTCTTGTTAGACCCTCGTTTGGTCCATAAATAAGAAATGATTGGAATAAATTCGCATTTATCTTTTCTATTAATTGGAAATCTTTAACTATCATTATTCAAAGATAATTTACTTTGAATTTTTGTAATCATTAAGCTAGCAGCGTCATTTGTTGCGGATTTAAGCATTTGTCTTCTTAAATCATCGTTATCAATTTCAGAAACCAGTACATCATATTGAGCAAAACCAACAGATATATCCTCAAAAATAACTTCGTTATCTGTATCTATCAATTTAAATAAGAGCTTTATGTCTATTTGATATTTTGAAACAGTTCCATTTGTGTTTATGATAACTGGGACGAACTCTTCTTTTGCAGTGATTAAGATATTGTATTTTGCATCTGATTGATTAGAGCTAATTAGATTTTCAAGTTCCTCTCTTACATCGTAAGAGACATCTCCTTCAAATTTCATATTCAAATCATCTAATTTAAGATTTTGCCCTGTATTTTTATAAATTGGACTGAAACCACAGCCTACGATAAAAAAGATAATAAAAAAGATAATAAATTTTCTCATCGTAATCATTTATTTAATATTTTCCTTTAACTCTGTTAAAAAACTTTCATATTTTTTCCAAGCACCAATAGATTTATTATTCATAGGCTGCCTTACTTGTTGAATACTGGCAGTTCTGACCTGTCTTTCCGTTTTGTAAAAATCCATACAATTGTCTTCCCAATCAAGGCCACAAAATTTCAGTAGTTGCTCTGTTATCTCTTTTTGATTTTGTACTAAAATTTCATTATCGAGTACAAAAATATTTTTACTATATTTTTTTATCCAATAACTCATTATATCCTCATGAAGCTTATAATAATCAGCAAGAATTGCTTGATTATAAGAATATTGATGTGAACGCTCAAACCATTTGTGGCTATAAAGTGAAAAACAATTATCCATTGGATCTCTTTTACAATAAATTATTTTTGCTTCTGGTAAAATTAGTCTAATAAGTCCGATTAATAAAAAATTATGAGGCATTTTATCACAAACATAAGGAAGATTATCGTTATTATGATTCTTTAGTTTCGATAAATAGCTCTCCCTAATTTCATTTAGCTCATCGTCAGATTTAATAACCAATTCTAATTTATCAGTACTTTCTTTTGTCATACCAATAGCATTATTAATGCCTGATAAATTAATGAGATAATTTAACTCCCCTGCACCATTCACTAGTGAATGAGAAGATAAGATTTGTTCGCACAGCGAGGTTCCAGATCGCGGCATTCCACATATAAATATTGGAGTAATATTAGTTTGTTTCTTAATTTCTAAATTCCTATCAAAACTGAAAATTTTTTTTAAATTTTCAAAGCAATCCCTCTCACCATCTAAGTCAAAGGCTTTCTGAATGTAATGATATTTGTTTGTTTGAATTAAATATTTACCAGATTTTTCATAATCTTTTTTATTTCTAAAGTAACCAAATAATGCATGGGAAATGCTGGATTTTTCTTCGTTTGAAATACTTTCGTCATCAAGTTTCTGCTCGTAATAGTTTAAGTGGTTTTCTTCAAGCGTATTTTCTTTATTTGTTACGTAAGCAACAAGATGGTCTGGGACTTTATAGTTATTTAAAAATACCTCACTTATAATCTTATTAGCTTTCTCGAAGTATCCCATTTCTTTATATGCATTTGCAAGATTCATTTTCATCGCTTCATTATTTGGATCCATTGAAATAATTTTTTTAAAAATTTCAATTGCTTCATTTGGTTTATTATTGAGTAAAAGTGATTTTGCATATTGATTTAATGCTAAAATATTTTTTGGTTGAAGCTTAAGAGCCTTTGATGAAAACTCTAAAGCCAATTCTTGATTGACTTGTATGTAGTATAATCCAGCTAAATTGTTTATTGTTGGAACATAATTTGGATTTATCGCATGAGATCTCTCAAAACTTTTTTTAGCAAGGTTATAATCTTTCTTGAGCTGATGAACTGCCCCTAAATTGTTGAGTGCTTCAAATCCATTAGGTTTTATTTCAAGAGCCTTAACATAATATTTAAAAGCCTCATCGTAATTTTGTAGGTCCTGTTCTAAAATTCCCATATGTCTTATCAAATCATAATCTTTTGGAAATTTTTCATAAAGACTGTTATAGATTTTAGATGCTTCTTCAAATTGTTTGTTAGAATGTAAATTAATTGCCTTAATTAGTAAGTTGCGTGGGTTAGTTTGATTCTTGTTTTGTTTTTGAATCCTTCTTCGCTCTTGCCTATTCATTTATTTGATTAGTATATTTATAATTTTATTTTTGACAAAAATTGACCTATTAATTTTTTTATCTTTTAGTAATCTATCAATACTTTCAATTTGAGTTGCTTGAGATAAAACTTCTTCCTCAGTTGCATTTAATTTCATATTGAGTTCAGCTCTTCTTTTACCATTGATTTGGACTACAATTATAGTATCAGATTTTTCTAAATATTTTTGATCTGGGATTGGCCACGAACTTTTGTCAAGAGTTGAGTCATTATATTTAGACCAACACTCTTCAGCTAAATGGGGAATCATTGGTTCAATTACTTTTAGCAAAATATTTATTGACTCTTTAAAAGCGTATTTATCGCAAGTCTCAATGATTTTGAATTTACTTAATTCATTTACCATTTCATATATCTTTGCAATTGATACGTTCATTTGGAATTTTTCTATATTATGCGTAACATCTTCCAAATTTTTATGAATAATTTGCATTAGTCTCTCGCTATTTGAAGATAATTCAGTTTTCTCTATACTTTCTTTTAATATAACCTCATTTACTGATACCAGAGACCAAACCTTTTGACAAAATCTCCAAGAACCTTGAATGCCAGAGTCAGACCAGTTTATATCTTTTTCTGGAGGACTGTCTGAAAGCATAAACCATCTTGCCGCATCAGCACCAAAACTCTTAATGATAGTCTCTGGATCTATGACATTTTTTTTTGACTTTGACATTGACTCCATTGGTCCTCTTTCAACATCTAAACCTGTGGACTCTTGGATAATTTTGCCATTCTTATTCTGGATATCATCTGGAAATACCCAAGCTCCGTTGGTATTTTTATAAGTGTGGTGACATACCATTCCCTGTGTAAATAAACTTTGGAAAGGTTCATCAATTTCATTAATCTCAAGAGCTTTAGTAAAAAATCTTGCATAAAGTAAATGCAAGATTGCATGCTCAACCCCTCCTACATACTGGTCAACAGGCATCCAATATTTTATTTCATCAAGATTAAATGGCTCTTCGTTATTTGTAGGTGAACAAAATCTTAAAAAGTACCAAGCTGAGTCTACAAAAGTATCTAAAGTATCTGTTTCCCTCACTGCTTTCATTCCAGTTTCAGGACAAGTAGTATGTTTCCATGTAGGATGATTTTCAAGTGGGTTACCTGGTTTATCAAAATTAATATCATTAGGTGGTCTTACAGGAAGATCTGAGTCAGGAACCATAATTACTTTTCCATCTTCTCGATACATAATCGGAATAGGACAACCCCAATATCTTTGACGCGATATACCCCAATCTCTTAATCTATAATTAATTGTTTTTTTTCCCAAACCCTTTTCCTCTATTATTCTTATCATTTTGTTTTTTGCATCATTTATCTTTAAACCATTCAAGAATTCAGAATTTACCATATGACCATCACCAGTGTAAGCGACTTCACTTACATCTATTTTTTTATCGCTTGGTTCAACTACTTGAATTACATCTAATTTATATTTATTAGCAAAATCGAGGTCTCTTTGATCGTGAGCTGGACAGCCGTAGATAGCACCTGAGCCGTAATCCATAAGAATAAAATTAGCTATGTATACAGGCAATAACTTTCCTTTAATGAAAGGGTGTCTGATTTTTAAGCTTGTATCTATTCCAATTTTTTCATTTTTTGAGAGAGTAGCCTCACTTATTTTTTCACTTCTCAAAGAATTGATTTCACCCGATAAATTAGGATAGGTTTCAGATATTTTTTCAACTAATGGGTGAAATGGTGAGAGAGCAATAAATGTTGCACCGAATATAGTGTCAGGTCTTGTAGTAAAAATCTTTAATTTGTTCTCGTTAAAGATATCGTCGTTACTAACAATTTCAAAATCAATTTCGCATCCAAAAGACTTTCCAATCCAATTTTGTTGCATAGCTCTGACTTTATCTGGCCATCCATTCATAGAATTAAGATTTTCAAGTAAACTCTCAGCGTATTCGGTTATTTTAAAAAACCACTGAGATAGTTTTTTTTGCTCTACGTCAGCACCCGATCTCCATCCCTTACCATCAATAACCTGTTCATTCGCCAACACTGTTTTTTCTTCAGGATCCCAATTTACAAGTGACTCTTTTTTATAAATTAAATTCTTTTCATAAAAATTTTTAAATAGTTTTTGCTGCTGATGATAATAATTCTCATCACATGTCGCTATTTCTCTAGACCAATCAATAGATAAACCCATTTGCATTAATTGATATTTCATGGTTTCAATATTTTGATAAGTCCAATCTTTAGGAGATATGTTGTTTTCTATTGCAGCATTTTCAGCAGGTAATCCAAAAGCATCCCACCCCATTGGATGCATCACATTAAATCCTTTTGCTCTTTTATAACGTGCTATAACGTCACCAATCGTATAATTACGAACGTGTCCCATATGAATCTTACCAGAGGGATAAGGAAACATTTCCAGTATATAATATTTTTTTTGATTTGTATTAATGGTACTTTCAAAAACTTTATTATCTGACCAGTGGGTTTGCCACTTTTTTTCAATTACTTTAGGATTATATTTTTCAACCATGAGAGCAAACTCAAGTCTTATAACTCAGAAGCTATTTGTAATTTTCTTGCTTCCTCTAAAATGCTCTTTTTAATCTTCATAGCTCTTACTTCATCTGTGCCTAAATCAACCCACTTGTTGCCATCGTATTTCTGAATAAATAAAACAACAATAATACTATCATCATTTAATTCTTGGTTCAGGACTCTCAGATTTATCTTTATTCTCTGATTTTCTTCGTTAAAGCTATACCAATCCGTAACTATGATACCAGAACTATCATCAACCGATTGCAAAGGCATAAAACTTAATTTGTCGAGGGCAACTTTGAAGGCAATGGAGTTTACATTGAAATTATTTTCACCATTATCATCGAATAAACCAAAACCATCAAACCACTGATTAGGATTATCTAGAAGCGTACTTGTACTTCCAATCCTTAAGTCATCTTCTTCAATTTTTTTCTTAATAATTTCTTGTTTTTTTGAGAGACCAGTGTCCTCCTCCTTAACTGCTAAGCTTTCACACCCTTGAAGGAATATAAAAATAAATGGAACTAAGAGGATGATTAATTTCATTTTTTTGAACAATTTTAGTTGATTTTGAATATTATCAGTAAGAAAATAATTTATACAGTGTATTAAGCTATTTATCGCTATTTTTAAACATTTTTTATATGTTGTATAAATACAACACTTCAAAAAAAAAGTGTTGTATTTGCGATTTTTTTTTTGATTTTGCGCAATTTTTTTTGATAATGGCGCTCAGTTAAATTTAACTATGATCAAATAATCATAAGAAAGGAAAATTATGAATAGATCAAAAATCATAACAGCCACTGCTTTGGCAACAGTTATGACAGCCGGTGCTGCTCATGCTGAAATGTCTCTTGGTGGTTTAATCAAAGGTCAACTAACAGATAACGACGGTGGAGGTCTATCTCAAACTTATGCAACAGACTCTATCTACGTATCTTATAGTGACACTATGGATAACGGTATGGGCTTGTCTCTGTTTTATTCAATATACGGAACAGGACATACTACAACTCTAACAATTGATACAGGTATGGGTTCAATCGGACTTGGTGAGGGTAATGACTCAGCAATGGACAAAATGGATGGTTCTCCTGCATGTAATCAAATCGTTGGCTGTGGTTCTACAGAATTAATTGGTACTATTGACGGTGACACTGAGTCTGGTAATTCAGTGATGTATACTTCACCTTCAATCGGTGGCTTCACTGTAAAAGTAACCAATGGTATGGAATCAGCTAATGTTAACGACGTAACATCAATTGCTGCTAAAGGTTCACTTATGGGTGCAACTGTAGCTGCTGGTGTTGCTTCAGTTGATAACAAAGGTGCAACTGCTGATACAGATGCTAACTTTGTAACAGTTGCTTATTCTCTTGCAGGTATGAACCTAGGATATGCAGCTTATGACTCTGATGCTGGCACTGACGAAACACAATTAGGTGTTGGAATGTCAATGGGTGGTTTCGATATGGGTGTCACATTTGCTGACGCTGATATGGGAGCAGCTGCTGACAAAGAGCTAACAAGATTCTCTATCAACAAAGGTATGGGAGCAGCTTCTTTCGGTATTGATTATACTGAAACTGATGTAGCTGGTACAAATACTGGTGATAGCGACAGATTTGATTTCAACTACGTAGTTGGATTTTAATCACTTAGTTATCTAAGCTTATTAAAGCACCTCACTTTTGTGAGGTGCTTTTTTTTTAGCGTATGCATCAATACAAAATATTCCAAAAAGCATTTGAAAAGGCTGTTTTAGAGTCCAAGAGAGATATAAATGACATCAACTTAATTGCGGTAAGCAAGAAAAAAGATGTTACTGACATAGAAGAAGTTATTAATCTTGGACATGAGCAATTTGGTGAAAATCAATTGCAAGAAATTGAACATAAGTGGCCAGGACTTAAACAAGAACATACGAAAGTTCAACTTCACTTTGTAGGAAATATACAAAGCAAAAAAACTGAAAAAATATTTCAACTATGTGATGTCATTCATTCTATTGATAGAGAAAAAGTAGTAAAAATAATAAAATCTTGTGAAAATCAGTTTAATATTAAAAAAAAATATTTTATTCAAATCAACACTGGTAATGAAACCCAAAAATCTGGTGTTACATTAGACGACTCTGAGCCTTTCATCGATAAATGTATGAATGATTACAATTTAAAGGTGAGTGGGTTAATGTGTATTCCTCCTCAAAATGAAAATCCAGAAAAACATTTTCTCAAACTAAGGGACCTTAGTAAAAATTTTAATCTAACATGCTTAAGCATGGGTATGTCGGAGGATTTTGAGACAGCTATTAAGTGTGGAGCTACTCACATCAGAGTTGGGACCAAGATATTTGGTGCAAGATCTTAGTAATCAATTGTTATTGTCGTATCTTTTTTAAGGTAAGGAGCAATTTGGATGAGATCGTCTTTTTTTATTGCTACGCAACCATGAGTTGGTGAGTAATCATCACTTGCGACATGCAAAAAAATTGCACTGCCTTTACCTTTAATAATTGGGTTCAAATTATAATCAATTACGCAAATAATATCGTACAAATCATCATCTCTATATAGATGCTCAGCCCTTTGAGGGAATGGAAAATTAATTTTTTGATTATATAAATCACTATCAACATCGTCGCACCAACCATGGCTTTCTTCAATAACTTCAGATACGAGACTAAACTTATAATTATTTATTTTATCAGGTCGATATAGAATCTTATTTATTTTAAAAGTTCCTGTGGGTGTACACCCATCACCCTCAGACTTTTTTTTGGTAAGACCGTTATATCCAATCGAACATTTATATTTTATACTTTGGTTAATCAAAAAACCATTTTTAACGACAAGTTTCATTTTAAATATTATACTTAATTAGATAATGAATAATATAACAATTGCTATTCTTCTGAGTGATATATTTTTAACTAGAGTTTTTGAAGAAATTTCTAAAAATCACCAAGAACATTTTAATTTTCGAATTATAAGCAATGATGATGAAATTTCAGATTTTAATGTATTCATTACCGATGTAATCAATCTTCAAAAATTTAAGGATCATATAAATGATAATCATAAAATACTTTGTATTGGAGAGAAAAGTAATTTTAAAGAATTAACAAATAAAAATTTTGAAATTTCCTTTTTGAAAGTACCATTTAAATTTTCAGAGTTGATAGATAGAACTGAAAATCTTTTTTCATCACTTAAATCAGCCAAAAGTAAGATAAGGAAATTTAAAGATTTTACTTATGATAGTCAGAATAGATTAATACAGCGTAATGATAAAAGTTTAAGAGTAACAGAGAAAGAAAACGAAATTTTCAATTTCCTTATTATGCAATCGGATAATTACGTTTCTCGTGAAAAGTTACTAAGTGAGATATGGAACTATAATAAAGAGATTGATACGCATACACTTGAAACTCACATGTATTCACTAAGAAAGAAAATAGAGGAAAAATTACAATTAAAAGACTTAATAATTTATAAAGAAAAAAAAGGCTATGTAATCAATAGCGGCTTAAAATAATTTACACGTTTAATAGCAAGTGTTCTCGCTCCCAAGCACTGATAACATTTTGGTATGCATCATGCTCAGTTTGTTTAATTTCTGTGTATAGAGTAATAAAATCTTTGCCAAGAATTTCACTTAACTCATTACTTACTTTAAGTCTCTTTAAAGCATCAGGTAAATATTTTGGTATATTATGCCTTCTCTCAAATGCATCACCTGCTACAGGTTTTTCAGGCTCTATTTTTTCTTTTAATCCCAATAGACCACAAGCCAATGAAGAAGCAATAGCCAAATAAGGATTTGTATCTGCTCCAGGTATTCTATTTTCAATTCTTCTTGAATCACCTTTTGATGTTGGAACTCTAAAAGCAACGGTTCTATTTTCAAAACCCCAATGAGTGTTGATTGGAGCAGAAGCATCGATCACAAACCTTCTGTATGAGTTTACATAAGGTGCAAAAAATAACATAGCATCAGGTAAGTACGTCTGTAATCCGCCAATAAAGTGAAAAAACTCTTCTGTATTATTCCCATTTTCATCACTAAATAGATTTTTATTTGTTTTTGTAGAAATAATATTTTGGTGAATGTGCATTGAGCTACCAGGATGTCCTTGATATGGTTTTGACATAAATGTAGCGTGTATTCCGTGTTTTAAGGCAACCTGTCTTACAGCACGTTTGAACATAAAAGCCTGATCAGCAAGTTGCAATGGATCTCCATGATTCAAATTTATTTCAATTTGAGAAGGACCTGACTCGTGAATTAATGTATCAACACCTATTTTAAGAATTTCACAATAATCATAAATATCATCTGTAAGATCGTCAAACTCATTTACGGCATCAATACCGAATACTCTACTTCCTTTTTCTCTTCTGCCA